>ERZ857480.105066-NODE-163020-length-76011-cov-15.9921_pt1 | contig 76011 bp, 90 predicted proteins | sample MGYA00519767_ERZ857480 | MGnify/ENA primary metagenome ERZ857480 (study PRJEB31778, sample SAMEA3449210) | human gut metagenome | biome: human gut; feature: human-associated habitat; material: faeces | place: United Kingdom | collected 2010/2012 ...
GCAGGTGATTTCCAATGCGTTTCTTTCTATCGTTGTCTTCTCTGTCAGCATTTTCTCGCCCGCTTCTATTATACCAAAAAAACTAGGTCATCCCTAGCTTTTTTGACAGGCTGAGGAGGCTCGGATGAGCCGCCTTTTTTCATACGTGCTGATGCAGGCTTAAGAAGACGCACCCCAACCCTTCCCCGGCGAGCGCGGCTGTGACGCGCGGCACGAGCGCATCTGCCGCAGCGAGCAGATAGCTCTGCGCTGCCGGTCCGTTTATGCCAAGCGCAGTGCAAACGACATCTGCGGCGCGGCGGAGCGCAGCATGGGTTTCCTGTGTGGAGCAGGGGGCAAGAAGGGCGGCAGTCCGCTGGCATGCTGCCGCGGGAACCGAAAGCCCGCGCACCTCCATTCCCGCAAGCGCAAGGCCGAGCGCGTTTGTGGCAACGGGGGAATACAGGTTATCAATGCGGAACCTGTAATCCGGGCAGGCGTGCATAAGAAGCGCGTCTGCCCGCTCCGCCGGGAAAAGGCGAAGGAAATCGTTTTCTATGCAAAGGCGGGAAAGATATTCGGACACATAGTCCACGCCAAGGAACGTTTCCGGCACGGGCAGGCAGAGCTGATAGTCGATATCACAGGGAATTTCATGCGCGAAAAAGCGCGCGTCGTAATTCTGAAAAAATGTGCCGATGGAAGAAAGCGTTTCACGGCAGGAGAGGCTTGTGGTTTTCGGCAGCGAAAGCCGCGCAACCTGCCAGCGCCGCCTGCATGCGCGCACCGCGTTTTCCGTGCGCGCAACGCCCGCTTCGTACAGCGGCAAAAGCGGGCCCACAGGGAGCGCGGCAAGCTCCGGGCCGAGCGTATAGCATATGGAACGCAGCAACTCTTCCGCAAGCTCTTTGGGCAGGGAACTGCTTTCCTCCTTTGTGTAGCGCAGGGCGATGGTTTGCAGCAGCATAAACAGAGCGTCCCACGGCATTTCACGCCCTGCGGAAGCAGCGGGGCTTAAGCTTGGCTTCATAGCGGCTGTTCTCCTTTCTTTGCATCGCGGCTCATTCTTCTTCTGCGGGCAGGCCAAGCGCATCCGCCTCCGGCGCGGCGCTGCAGCCGCGCGAAACGCGCGCGAGCTCCGTAAGCACCGTTTCCTCAAGGTAATTGAGAGAGCCGCCGGCCAATCCATCGAATGCCGCACGCATGGCGGCAAGAAGCGCGCTGTCTGAAATGCGCTCGTGCGTTTCGCTTTTGCACCGGTAAAACATCTCCTGCAGCCGCGCGAGCGCTTCCGCGTATTCTTCCTGAAATAAGTAAGGAGAATCCGCAAACGCCGCAACGATTTTTTCCAGAATGCCTTCACCGAATTCTATGCGCCCCGTGTTTTGGAGCGCTTGGGTGCGGCAGTCGGAAAGCGCGTGCAAATCGCCCATGGAAAGCGAAAGACCATAGGGCGCGCCTTGTGCGTTCAGCCGTGCGAGCAGGGCGGGCGACACGCAAAGCTGCGAACGCTGTGCCAAAATGACGGACAGAAACTCCATTTTCATCACCTCATACTATTTTTACACCCATGCGGAAATGAGGACAAGTCTTGTAATTTTGCCTGTTTTGTGGTAATATAGTATCAAGAAAATAGAGATGAAAAGTAAAATGGACATCAAATGGGAGCTTGGCGTTTTATCGGAAAGCGTTCTGCGTCCAGCGTGTGCTGGAAGCCGTGAAAGGAACGGTTGGCTGATGCCGGGCGCAACGGATGATACCATGCTGAAGAACTGAAAAAGGGAAAAACCCGTGCCGGGGGTTTTTCCCTTTTGCGCGCTTACCCGCTGTGTTATAATGTCAGCAGAACAATGTGCGAAACGCTTCAAGTGCCACGCGGATTTCGTTTTCCTCGCCCCGCATGGCGCATGCCGCGCCATCCACATAATCGCCAATGGCGGAGGCGGTGTCTTCCTTGTTTTCAAAGGCAACGACGTTGTTGAGAATGGACGCGGTTTTTACCCCGCGCAGCGCTCCAATGGTAAAGAGCGCGGCGGTTTCCATGTCGCTGCCAAGCACACCCGCGCGGTGCCAGTATGCGTCCCGTTCGGCTTCGTGATCGGTATAAAAGCTGTCGTGGCTGCGGGCGATGCCGGCATGATACGGCGCGCCGAGCGCCTTTGCCGCGTTCACACAGGCAAACAGCAGTTCTGTGTCCGGCACGGCGGGGAAAATCGGGTCGAGATACGTTTTTGAAGCGCCGTCATCCCGCACCGCGCCGGATACGAGGATGAGGTCTCCGAGCTTCACCCGGGGCTGCAAGGCTCCGCAGCTTCCGATGCGGATCATCGCGGTAACGCCGATGGCATGAAGCTCTTCCACCGCGATGCCGGCGCTCGCGCCGCCGATGCCGGTGGAAACGGCCAACACGGGAAGCCCGTGGTATTTGCCCACAAGGCTGCGGTATTCGCGGTTGAACGCAAGCGCGCGGACGTTTGTAAGGAGCGGGGCGATGCGGTCGAGCCGCGCGGGATCGCCCGGCAGGAGCGCACAGCGTGCGCCCACGGTTTCATCCAAGCGGATGTGAGGCTGTAAACTCATAACCAAAGACCTGCCTTTCAAAAGAGTTCTCTGCTGTTATCAGCATACAGGAAAAACCGGCCTGAATCAATCATGCAAAGGAGTTTCTCATGCGCATTCTGAACTTTGGCTCGCTCAATATCGATTATGTCTATGCCGTGGACGCATTCCTGCGCCCCGGCGAAACGAAGGCCGCAAAAAGCCTTATGGTGAATTGCGGCGGAAAGGGACTGAACCAGTCCATCGCGGCTGCAAAAGCCGGCAATGACGTTTGGCACGCCGGGCTTTTGGGCGGTGCGGCGGAGATGCTGCGCGATAAGCTTGCACAAAACGGCGTGGACGTGCGCCTTGTCAAGCCCGTGCCGGAGCAGGCTGGGCATGCGATCATTCAGGTGGATGAAAGCGGGCAGAACTGCATTCTGCTGTACGGCGGAACGAACCGCATGCTCACAAAGGAATGGATCGACGCTGCGTTCGATGCGTTTCAGGCGGAAGGGGAGGGCGGCCTGGTGCTTTTGCAGAACGAAACGAACCTTGTGCCGTATATCATCGAGCAGGCGGCGGCGCGTGGGCTTTCCACGGCGCTCAATGCCGCGCCGATGGACGATGGCGTCCGGGAATACCCATTGGACAAGCTCACCTGGCTGATCGTGAATGAGGTAGAGGGCGGCGCGCTTGCGGGCACAGAGGAAGAAGACGCCATCCTGCCCGCGCTGCGCAAAAAATACCCGCATTGCGGCGTGCTCCTTACGCTCGGCGCACATGGCGCGCGCTGCATGGAGCCCGAGGGGCGCGTAACGCGCTGCGGAAGCTACCGTGTGCGCGCGGTGGATACCACCGCTGCAGGCGATACGTTTACCGGCTATTTCCTTTATGGCATGCTGCATGGCCTTTCCATCCCGGACACGTTGCGCCTTGCAACGACCGCTTCTGCGCTTTGCGTGGGCAGGCCGGGCGCGGCGGATTCCGTGCCGGAAAAAGCGGAGGTGGACGCGGCGATTGCCGGGGAGCGCTTCGGGGCGCTGTTTATCGGCCAGGAGGAGATGCAATGAAGCAGATTCTTTTTGTCGATTGCTGCATCCGCCGGGAGCTTTCCCGCACAAAGGAACTTGCGGACGCGGCGCTTGCGGTGCTCGGAACGCGGGATGACATTGCCGTCACCGAACTTTGCTTGATGGACGAACCGCTCCAGTATTTTTCGGAAGGCTTTTTTGCCCAGCGGGAACGCCTGCTTGCAGCAAAGGAGCTTGACCATCCCCGCTTTCGGTATGCACACCAGTTTGCGGAAGCGGATGCGATTGTGATTGCGGCGCCGTTTTGGGATCTTGCGTTTCCTGCGCTTTTGAAGGTGTACATCGAAAACGTGAGCGTAGAGGGAATTACCTTTGGCTGCAACGCAAGCGGATGCTTTGGCATCTGCCGTGCGCAGCGCATGCTGTTTTTAACCACGCGCGGCGGCAGCTACGATGGTGCGCCGGATGAAATGGGCGCACGTTATCTTGAGGCGCTTTGCGGCTTCTTTGGCATCCCCCGGTTTGACTGCGTGGCTGCCGACGGGCTGGACCTTGGCTTGCGCCCGGTGGAGGAAATCCTTGCGGAGGCGAAGTCGAAGGCCGCTGCGTTGGCCGCAGCGCTGTAAAAATTGGCCTGTGCGGCACCCACCGTAAAGGCCGCGTTATTCCCACAATTCGCAAAGATTGCTGTTTGAGGGCAATCTGCAACCAAAAGGCTCCTTTTTGAAAGGAGCTGTCCGCGCAGGCGGACTGAGGATTGCCCCGGCATAGGGGATACCATTTGGATGGGCCGCGCTTGCGGAAAAAATTCTTACCGAAAGGAAGCAATATAAATGGAAACCATGAAAGCACTTGTGTGGAAAGAAAAAGGGAAAGTCGAACTGTGCGACCGCCCCATGCCCAAAATTGTGGATTCGCGTGATGCCATTGTGCGCGTAACGCGCGCGAGCATCTGTTCAAGCGACCTGCACATCATTCACGGAACGGTGCCGCGCGCAAAGGAAGGCGTGGTGCTTGGGCACGAATTCGTGGGCGAAGTGGTAGAAGCGGGCGGCGCTGTGCGGCGGTTCAGGCCCGGTGACCGCGTGGCCGTGAATGTGGAAAGCTTCTGCGGAGAATGCTTTTTCTGCAAGCACGGCTATGTGAACAACTGCGTGGAAGGCGGTTGGGAGCTCGGCTGCCGCATCGATGGCGGGCAGGCGGAGTATGTGCGCGTGCCGACGGCAGACCAGAGCTTTACGCGCATCCCGGAAGGCGTTTCGGATGAGGATGCGCTCTTTGTGGGCGATGTGCTCGCAACGGGGTACTGGGCGGCGCAAATCGGTGAGATCGCGCCCGCGTCCACGGCACTCGTGCTCGGTGCGGGGCCGACCGGCCTTTGCACGATGATGAGCGCACGGCTGTACAGCCCTGCGAAGATTATTGCGGTGGATGTGAGCGATGAGCGCCTTGCGCTTGCAAAGGCGAAGGGACTTTGCGATGTAACGCTCAACCCGAAGCGGGATGATGTGCTTTGTGCCGTGCGCGCGCTGACCGAAGGCCGCGGGGCAGACCGCGTGTTTGAGGTTGCAGGCGCGAAAAATACGTTTGAACTTGCCTGGCAGGCTGCACGGCCGAACGCGGTCGTGGTGGTGGTGGCGCTTTATGCGGAGGCGCAGTCCATCCCGCTGCAGCTGATGTATGGCAAAAACCTTACCTTCAAGACCGGCGGCGTGGATGCGAATTCCTGCGGCGACATCATGAAACTCGTTGAAACGAAGCAGCTTGATACAAGCCTGATGATCACCCACCGCGCGCCGCTCAACGACATCCTCACGGGGTACGATATTTTCGGCAATCAGAAGGATGGCTGCATCAAGTGGGTCGTTACGCCCTACGAAAGAAACTGACCCGGAAAAATGGAAGGCGCGCCATGGCCGGGGGCCGTAAAACAGTGAATCAATAAATTCATTAAAATACGGCATCTGTCAGACAGGGTTGGCTAACAAGAAAATAGACGGTACTTGGCTTTTGAAGCTGGGTACCGCTTATTTTTTCCTTTTATAAACGCAGAAAGGAGCCTTTATGAAAACAAGACTGACCAAGCAGGAAAAATAACAGATGTTTGGTTTGACGAGAGAGAACCGACCATCTACATCCGCACTCGCAACACCGATTTGAAGAACAGGCTGACCGGCCACGCTGAAATTCATCTATCCGTTTTTTCATCAATGAGTATTTGAATCTGATATTTCCATTGCAGGATACCGGACACAACGATTTGCTGAATTGTGAATTGTGGGGTGACCGAATATTTGACTTTTGCCGTTTTGAGCAGTGTTTCCAGTATTTCATTCCGATTTTCTTCGATACAGTCTGAACACAGGTATTTTCCTGCGGGTATTATCTTTAACCCGTCTATATTGGCGTGATGGGTACAGACCGCATATAATCTGGAAATTTCATTGTCAGTGTATATTCCTGCAATGTCCTCAAAAGCGAATTGTTCCCTTATCATCGGGTCAATTTTATCATAAAAATGGGCGAGGTAGTTCCACAAATTGTCCAGAGTGGGAACTTCCAATGTATCAGAAAGCAGTAGGGTACGGGCAGGAAAATCGCAGATATATGCTTCTTGACTTTCCTGCCTGTTTTGCAGCTTCTTTTCATAGCTCGCTTTCGCTGCCATAATTCTGGATTTGTTGTGTTCCAAAGCCGCCATTTTTTCATCGGCTTTTTTCTCTGCCTGTGATAGAAAATACACAATTTTCTGGAGATCATCATATTCCAGAACTTCCTTTATCTCCTGCAACGGTATATCCATCTGCTGCAAGGCCCGAACTGTGTTCAGGCGGACAATATCCTTTTTTGTGTAATAACGGTACTTTGTCCGCTCATCTTTTTTACTTGGCTTGACCAATCCAATGCGGTCATAATGACGGAGTGTTTCACTGGTGGTATTCACCGCTTTTGCCGCTTCACTGATAGAAAAAAATTCTTTCATAATTCTCATACCACCTATTGACTTTTGTGTTACACAAAAGATTACAATGCAATTATAGCACAGGGGACTGTGATAATCAATCGCCATCAAACTGGCGGTCAGGAGGAATATGCCCCATGATTGAACCCTAAAAAGCAAGCAAACAGTATATTATTATGAATTAGAGCTGTAAATACAATATATTCAGGAGGATTTTTTTATGAAGAAACTTGAAATTCTGGTATTGTCCGTTCTGTCCGCCGCATTTCTTCTGGCAGGCTGCTCCGGCAATGACTCCCCTTTTTCCGAAAAGAGCTATGATGCAGATGCCGCAGAAATTGAGGAAGTCGTTATTGATGTCCGTGACAGAGAAATTGTTGTTTCGCTGTCTGAGGACGATCAAATCCATATTACCTACTTTGAAAACGAGAAGGAATATTACGACATTTCAGTTTCCGATGGCGAGGTGCTCACCATGACAGCGCAGAGCAATAAGAAGTGGACGGACTATATTGGAAGCAATTCCGCCGCAGACTTCCGAAAAATTGCTTTGCAGATTCCCGATTCTTTGCTGTCTAAGTTGACACTTACCACAACAAACGAAGATATTGCCCTTTCTCCCGTGACGGTAACCGGCGACGTTTCCCTTTCTGCAAACGGAGGAAATATCGCTTTTGACCAGATCAATGTTGGAAATTCCTTAACATTGACAGGTAAAAACGGAAATATCAGCGGAACTGTTATCGGCAGCTATGATGAATTCTCTATTTTTGCCGAGATTAAAAAGGGAGAAAGCACCTTGCCTACGGATAAGAGCGGTGGCAGCAAGGTACTGAATGTGAAAAACAACAATGGAGATATTGATATTCAGTTTATCCGGAACTAAAATCCATTTCCCCAAAGGCAAAATTCTCGACTTATAGAAACGGCACAATACCATAAAACCAAAGTGACGCAAGGGCTGCCCTCCTTACGCCGTCTCGCAGCTATTCCAGCGAACTTGCCAGCGGCGGGCTGTTTGGCGGCCTTTACCGCCGGCAGGTCTGAAAAATGAACACAGTCTTGACCGTTTACTTGAAAAGTAAGCGGCCTTTTTCTATCCCGTTTTTTTCAAAAGGACAGCGGAGGCAGAGCGTGGCAGCTTAGAGCAAGATTCTGCCATGGGCCCAAAATTTGCTTTTCGCTCATTTTGCCCACGGGAATCTTGCCGGGGCACGCCTTCCCCAAGCCCTGCATATAAAAAGGCCGTGTACTATTTTCGGTACACGGCCTTAACTGTCATGGGGGCGCGCCTCTTTGCAACTGTTTCCCGTTATTCCTTTTCTTCTTCCGCCTGCGGCGCCACCGGCCGCACGATGATCTCCTGCACGCGCTTGTTGTCGGTCTTTATGACCTCCACGGAGAAGCTGTCGTCATACATCAGGGTGTCGCCCTCGTTCGGGATATCCCCGAACTGCTCAACCACCCAACCGCCGACCGTGGCAGATTCGGTATCGATTTCGATGTCGAACAGGCGCTCCAGCTTTTCGATTTCGGCACGGCAGTTGATGCGCCATGCGTTTTCATCCGCCGGAAAGACATCCTCCTCCACATCCTCATCGTCAAATTCGCCAACGATCTGCACCAGAAGGTCGCTCATCGTCACAATTCCGTGCGTTCCGCCGTATTCATCCAAAACCACGGCAAAGTTGTTGCGGTTCTTCTTCATGTTGCGGAACAGAATGTCCGCTTTCATGCTTTCCGGCACGAAGAACACCTCGCGCACGGCCTCCTTCATTACGTTCTCGCGCGAAAGATCGGTCAGGCGCAGATATATTTTTGCGTTGAGCACACCGATGATGTTGTCGATGCTCTCCTCGCAGATGGGATAGAAGGAATAGGACGTGCTTTTGATGGTCTTATCCCATTCCGCAACGGATTCGTCGTTCCAGAGGAACGCGATTTCCGTGCGGTGCGTCACGATTTCGCCAACGGTCAGGTCGTCGAACTCAAACACGTTTTGGATCATTTCGCTTTCTTCGGAATCGATCACGCCCTTTTCGCTGCCGCTGTCCACCAGCATGCGGATCTCCTCCTCCGAAACCTCGCTGTCCTCTGCATCGGGGTCAATGCCAAGGAGGCGCAAAAGGCCGTTGGTGGAAACGGTCAGCAGCCATACGATGGGGGCGAACAGCTTGGAAATGAACGTGATGAGCCCGGAGAGCGCAAGGCTCAGGGATTCCGCTTTCTTCATCGCAAGGCGCTTGGGCACAAGCTCGCCGAACACCAGCGTAAAGTAGGAAAGGATCAGCGTGATGAGCACCACGGAAATTGAGTTGAGCGTTGCAGGCGAAATCGCAACGCCAAGGCTCACCAGCCAATCCGTGAGCAGGGAGGCGAAGTTGTCCGCAGCGAACGCGCTGCCGAGGAAGCCGGAAAGCGTGATGGCAACCTGGATGGTTGCAAGAAAACGCGCGGGCTGGCAGGTGAGCCGCGCAAGGCGGATGGCGCGCTTGTTGCCCTCCTCTGAGAGCTTCTCAAGTTTTGCGCCGTTGAAGGAAAGCACGGCGATCTCCGCGCACGCAAAAACCGCGTTGAGCGCGATGAGAACGACCTGCAAAAGCAATTGGCCTACGATAGTATTACCCATGGTATACTCTATACTCCTGATTCAAAACTATTAACCCAAATTTGGAACATGCCGGCGAAAGGAACAGCGGCATCAGCAGCGCAGGCGGGCATGAAGGCGTGCCTGCGGCAGAAAAAGGCGGAGCAAATGCCGCCCAAACAGCACAAAAAAAGCATAACCTGCTGCTTTCCTGATCACGCAGGTCATACCCTTGTTTTTCTTATGTGGCGTAAATCCGTTGGGATTATCGCTACTGTCGCCGTCGTCCATCAGAAAAAACGTACCTCTCCAAAATAATTAGTGTTACAATGATATAATAAACCGGGTGTGATGTCAAGCATTTCACTTTTTGTTCACAACCCGGCGCTGAAACGCCGTGGCGGGGGGTTGCGGTTTGGGCTTGCAAGCGGGTATAATAAATTTGGAAAATCATATCATACGCAATGCGGAGGCGCAATATGATTATCGTTGGCATTTGCGGCGCAAGCGGCAGCGGAAAGAGCACGCTTGCAAGGGAAATCCGGGATTCGCTGACCTGCAGCGCGGTCATCATCGGGCAGGACTGCTATTATAAAAACCATGCGCACCTTCCGTTTGAGGAACGGGTGCGCATCAACTATGACGAGCCGGCAATTTTCGATTATGACGAAATGCTTCGGGATGTTGAAGCGCTTGCGGCGGGCCGCCCCATTACGCGCAAGGGCTACGACTATGCCAACCATATGCGCGCAGACACCGACGAACAGATTGCTCCCCCGGATGTGCTGATCCTTGAAGGGATTCACATGTTCCACGATCCGCGCATGACGCGGGCGATGAGCCTCAAAGTTTACATGCATGTGGATAAGGACATCTGCCTGCTCAGGCGCATCAAGCGGGATATCCGGGCGCGCGGGCGTTCCATTGAAAACATTTCGGAGCAGTATCTCGCGACCGTCAAACCCATGTACGAGCAGTACATCAGCAAATACATTGACGATGCGGATTTTGCCGTGATGCGCGGCGGAAAGAACCGCATGGCCATCGATGCCATCAGCGCATATGTTTCGGCAAAGCTTTTGGCTGAAAAGTTTGAGCGCGAGGCGAACGAGACAGAAGCGGAGGAGGAAACCATTGAACGGCGATAAACCAAACGAAACCCGTGCGGACGGCGCGCTGAACGAGAGCGCGGAGCACGCCGCGCAGGAAGCGGCCGAACAGGCTGAAAGAAAGGCGCAGCGGGAGCGTGTGCAGCAGAAAAAGGAAGCGGAGGAAAAGCGGGAGAAACAGCGCGTCTGGCGCAGCGCCCGAGTGCCGCTTGTAGTGGCGCTCGTTACGGTGCTGGTTTACGAAATCTTTGAAAACATAGCGAATGTTTCCAATGCGGTCGGAACTTTTTTTTCCGTGCTCAAACCGGTGTTCATTGGCATCGCATTTGCATTTATCGCGAATATGCCCATGCGGTTTTTGGAGACCCGGATCTTCCAGAAATGGAAGATTTGTCCTGTGAAGCGTGCGGTTTGTCAGGTGTTGGCGATGGCGTTCCTTCTGCTTATCGTAGCGGCAGTGCTCTTTTTGATTATCCCGCGCATTGCGGAAAGCGTCGTCACATTGGCCAATGGGATGGACGGCTATGTTGAATCGCTCACCGTCTGGGGAAACGATCTCTGGGATAAGCTGAACCTGAATCCGGCAATTGAGCAGCGCATTCAGGGCGTGATCGGAACCATACTGGCGCAGATGGATGAGCTGCTCAGCACGCTGGTTGCAGGGGCTGCGAAGTTCACCATGAGCGTTGCGGCCACGCTTGTGGATGTGTTCTTTGCGGCAATCATCAGCATTTATGCTTTGTTTAACAAGGAAAAGCTTATTTTCCAAGCAAAAAAGGTGGTTGTTGCAATTTTCAGCGAGCGCCGTGCCACGCGCGTTCTGGAAGTCAGCACACGCACGAACCAGGCGTTGAACCATTATTTTTATGGCATGATCATCGAGTGCACGATTCTCGGCACGCTATGCTTCATCGGCATGACGATCTTCGGGTTCCCCTATGCGCTTCTGATCAGCGTTGTGGTCGGCATAACGCAGATCGTGCCGATCATCGGCCCCTGGGTTTCGGCGCTGTTCGGCGCGCTCATCATCCTTGTGAGCGACCCTTCGCGCGTGATCTGGTTTATTGCGCTGGTGCTTGTGGTGCAGCAGATTGAGGCAAACGTGTTCTACCCGCGTGTGGTGGGCAACGCCGTGGGACTGTCGGGCATTTGGGTAATGATCGCGGTGCTGCTCGGCAGCGGGCTGTTCGGCATCGTGGGGATTGTGCTGTGCGTGCCGGTGATGGCTGTGCTTTATACGCTTGTGAGCGAGTGGGTGAACCGCCGCGTGGAAGAAAAACGGTTTGCGGCGGGCATGCGCGAAACGCCGCCCACCGAAGAAGAAATTGAGGGCATGACGGAACGATAAGGAGCAAACTCCATGTTTATGACGGAATGGACCGTAGGAGCGGGGGCGGGCTTTGCGCATGCCCGTGCGCTGCGCGAGGCTGTGCGCGTGTACGAACAGGGAATTTCATCCGAGCAGGAATTCGATGCGATGGATGCGGTTGCGGCACATCTGTTCGTATGCACGGATGCGAGTGAGCCCATTGCTGCCGGGCGGATGTACCCCTGCCCGGAGCATGACGCTGTGCGGATTGACCGGCTTGTTGTTGCACCTGCGTTCCGTGGGAAGCAGTACGACGACCTTTTGCTGCGCGTGATGCTGTATAAGGCGCAGCAGATGCCTTTTTCCGCAATCGAAGCATCCGTGGGCGAAGCGGAGCGGGAGCTGCTCACAGGATTTGGGTTCCGGCCCGCAGGATTGCCGCACACGGGGCAAGACATTGTACTTTTTGTGCCGTGCAGCGGCGTGATTTGGGACAGCGCCTGCAAACACGTTGGGCATAGTGGGGAGAAGCCCGAATAAAACGAAAAAAAGAGCGAAAAACACCTTGCATTCGGCGGCAGGATTGGGTATAATACTATACGTTCCGCGTCTGCGGAGTTCGCTGGTGTAGCTCAGTTGGTAGAGCGCGTCATTGGTAATGACGAGGTTCATGGGTCCGACTCCCATCACCAGCTCCATGGAAAACCCGCTAAACTTCTAAGATTTAGCGGGTTTTGCTTTTGCAAGGTACACACTTAGGTACACGATTACAGAATTTTGGAGAAAACGCCCTCCACGATGTTAGCCGTCTTTTCGAGGTCACCTTCGGCAACATGCTTGTATCTCCCAGCGTCCATGCTTTCGGAATGTCCGATCATTTGTTTCAGCAGATCCTCCGGTAGTTCGGTTTTTACAAGGCTTACTGTTGTGTGACGCAGCTCGTGCAGATTGGATTTTATGCCATTCTGATCTCTATAATGCCGCCACTGCTTATACATGGCATTCGTATCCATTTGATTCCCATCGGGACCCGGAAACAGCCAAGTGCGCGTTGCTATGCCGAGACCCTTCAACATGGCCTTCTGATCCTCGATCACGCGCAGGGCATGCGGAGGAAGGAGGATATCACGCCTTGCATTCTTCGTCTTGCCGGATGTTACCTCTCCAATGCTGTTTATTGATCTGCAAATATGCAGAATCCCATTTTCATCAATGTCCGAATGCTTTATCCCGGCCAGTTCTCCGCGCCGCAGTCCGAGGATAACGATCAGCCGCCAGGCATGGATATAGAACGCCTTTCGCCTTTTTCCACGCCAAAGGATTGTGTCATCCGAAAACAATGTTTTGATATCATTCGTGCCGAGGATAGTTCTTTCACCGACTGGCGCATCCTTTGGAACGGATATCTTTTCCGGCTTATCAACGGTAATTCTGTTTTCCGAACACCAATCGAAAAATGCCGTCATGGCGCCGCGGATGTTAGATAATGTCTTCTTCGACTTTCCGGCCGCATCTGCGTTTGCAATGCAGCGCTTCCATTCAGCCGGCGTTATGCGCTCCAAGCGCTTCGCAGACAGCTCCGGCGCTATCCATATCCGATACAAGCTATCCAACTTCACGACCCACGCAGTGCCACATGTGGTCTTTTTATATGCGATAAACCGCTCCCACGCATCCGAAAGCCGCATACGGTCGGTATCGCCGGATTCCAGCCATTCATCCGCCTTGCGCTCTGCTTCGAGCTTCCCCTTGCGTCCGGGCTTGGACGATACGAACGTTTTCCGTTCGCCATCCTCGCCCGTAACGCTGATTTGCCACCGCTCCCGAGATTCAATCCACCGCGCTTCGGTGTTTCTGATTCTTGCCATTGTGTAAAACCTCCCAAAATGCTATAATTTGGGTACAGAAAACAAACCCTACAAGGCTATTTCTGTGTGGGTTGTTTTCCCGACGGCAACTCAGCGCTCATGCTGGCCTGCGCCCGCCTGCGGCATGTTGCCGGCACACAGTGGGGCAACAAGAAATACATGAATATGAAGCATCTGGAGGCGGTTCTCGACGACGCTTCCATTGCGGGATAACTTCTTCCTCTCAGAGACTGCAAACCAATTTGCGCATAAAGCTTGACACTACCTGGATTTGAAGTCGCCGAACATTTTGCCGACGTCGGCAAATCATTGCCGATGCCAATCGGTTGTGATCTTCACGGAGCCGAACATGGAGGAGCGATACTCGCCGAACGTATCAAAAAGCGCAGCGGCTTCTTTCTTCTGCGTATCCGAGAACACAATACCTGTATTGCGAAGGTAATCACGCGCCTTTGAATATGCGTTGTATCCGTCCGAATCGAAGCGGTTCGACTTTTCGAGCACGGCTTTCATAAGGCCAACGCCAAGCTCATGAACCTCGTTCATGTTCGGGTTTTTCGAGCTGGAAAGGAACTCGAAAATCCTGACGAGGTTTTCTTTCAATGTGGAGGCGCTGTATTCGCTCTTGTAATCCCTTACCGTCTTTCCGGCGAGCGTGCCAAGCAGACCGGCTTTCACACGGTGGCCGTGTGTAAGCTTTGTTTGGCCGAGCGCAACGTCAAGCGATTGCGCGAGCTTTTCATTCTCTTGCTGCAAGGCAGACACATCAACGGGTGAAGCGTCTTTGAGGGAGAAGATTATAGTTCTGCTAGCTTTGCCAGAATCTCTGCTTCCGTCCTGCTCGAATCGATAATTGCGGTTATTTTCCCGGCTTCCGCTTCTCTCGTTTCGTGGTCTTTCGGATCGAAGCTCCCGATATGTGAGGCAATCCTGTCGCACACAGAATTTGATAAGTTCCTCTGTGAAAATCTGCTGAACATAACTGCCCGCTCGTGCGCTATCCCTCTTTTCTCGTTCATAAACCTCTCTCCTTACAATATCAATGTCTGTTTCATTGTCAAACGCAATGCGATAAACTTTTTCAATGCTGGGGTTTGCTTGGTTTCCGTCTGATACGATCAGCACATTGTTTACACCGAATAAATCACCGACGGAAAAGATATACTTCCCATCCGAAGTACGCGGAAACTCAGCGCCGATGCGCTTGTCGCTCAGTCGCTTGTAAAACGTCCAGTTTTCCTTTGCGGAAATTATACCATTAACGCATGCCCATCCAAATTTATTGTATTGCTTCTCCGTGTAATTTACAATATCCGCGCTGTCCTTCGCGGAGAAGCGGTTGCTGTTTTCGCCGGAATCGCGTATACCGTTAATAAGAGCTTGAGCATTGGTCTTACCGGTTTTACCGGTTTGGTTAACGGAAGCATGTAAAGTCTGTCGGGTGCTCGGCTCTTTGTTTGTGATTTGCGCATATGGAACTCCCATCAACTTGACATAGTTACCGTCATATAATATACTACCAATAGAACCATAGCGTGTTGTATCTGAGGGCAATTGGAGCCCGAGGCCCTGCAACCAGCTATTGGTTCTGTTTTTATCAGGGTTCAGGTACATCACATCGCTTTTTTCAAATTGCTCTGCAAGCCCATGTTTTTTTCCGTATGCGTTTTTCACGAGCTGAACATCCAAAACCTGTCCGCCTTTTGCGCTTGGCTTTAGTTCCACTACCGCCAAAACCGGCGCACCATTTTCATCATATACATTACCATATGCGACAATTCGTGATGCTTCCTGCTTGTTTTTGGCGCCACCAATTTTGACTTAAGAATGACTGTGGGATCCTCAAGTAGGGTTGGATTTTGTTTTATTATATTATATTGTCCGTTATCCCATCATGCCGTAGCGCGTGCTTGATATCTGCGCTGTGCATCATAACATTTTGCTTTTTTGCTCCAAGTTTAACAATTACATCGGATGTTGTTCCAACACGAATGGTTCTTTCCGGTCTGCCATTTAAAACCCATTCGTCATATCGGGTTTCAAATCCGGGATCTATGCTATACTTCATTCTGTCCGTTTCGGACAATGTACTGCTTTTTTGCGTCTCCCCTAACGCCGCACGGTTGCTATTTTCACCGGAATCGCGTATACTACGAATGAGGCCGAACTTGGTTCCCCCGAACGGCGTAGAGCGCCCTAAGGCATTGAACCAGTTCACGGTCTCTTTTTTATTCTTTCCAAGGTACAATATGTCGTTTTCAGACAACAGTTTGTCCAAATTATGCGTGCGCGTTCCAACGCTTCGCACTTTATTCACGAGCGATATTTTATTACGACGGTTCGTAGCGTTTATGCGAACCGCAAGGCATATTCCTTCTTGCTGTCGTTGTACCTGGCGAATTTGCGCCCCAGCATCTTGCGCAGGGGTTCAATGTGATTTGCGCGCAGTTCCGGGTACGTGCGGCGTATAATCATGATGATGATGCCTGGATGGGTGATGCACAGCAGTACCGATTTGACGCGCACGCTCCAACTCTTCCCGCCGCCGCGCGCCCCGCCGTATGCTACATAGCTGTGCCTATCTTCCCAAAATAGCCTCTGCTTTTCGCTTGGCTTTGGGATGCGCAGCTGAATAGCCATTACGCAGACCACCCCTTCTCCTCCTCAGAGAAGAACTCAACGGAGATTTCTTTTGTATCTTCTTTGCCTTCTTCGGCCTTAGCCTTCTCGATGCGCAGCCGCTCCGCTGCATTATCCAGCGTCACCTGCTCCTGCTTGGTGGGCAGGTCGTACACGTTGCGAAGCACATAGGCCAAATCCTTCATTGCGCCGGTCAGGTCTTTAATTGCCTTTGTGTCTACTTTTTTGTAAACTCGCTCCTCAACGCTGTAATTCCCGTCCTCCACGATGTGCCGGTGGAATTGATCGGCGTCGCCGAATATGCTTGCAATGACATCACCGATGCTATCTGCAGCCTCCTGCAAGCGCAGCAACTTGTAAGCGCCGTCCGATGATTGACGCGCGGCTATTTTTTGTACTGTTTGCTTTGTTACGTTGTCCCGATGTGTGTTGCGTTCCTTGTTCCAGCTTTCTTTCCTGGCATGATCCGCAAGCGTGCGGAATGAAACGCCCCATTTATCGGCTAATTTTCGGTAGCTGATATCTTCCGTAATGTATTCAGATTTAATCGCGTTCCAGTCCGGCATTTCTTGTATCATCCTCCTTGTTACGATGATACAGTGCCATGTAGCAGAAATTCCCCCCTATATGGTGGGGGTAAGATTGTGAGAGTGTGAGAGATGTGTTCTCTCTATGTGTTAATACACCATGCTAAATTAATGTCTATATACAATAATATAATAATATATAATAAGAGCTGTGTTTTTCATAATATGTATTACAGTGTGCAATGATAAATAATACTTTAAATTATTTACTGATTATTATTAAAATAATATATAAGAGAGATTGTTTCCTGTCAGGAAAACGCTATATAATGTACGCGAAAAAGTACACGATTTATTTTTATTACCCAGAATAAACTAATAATATATATACAAATTCATGTTATATATGGCTTAAATCTATGCATATTATGTTATAAATATTATATGGAAAAAAGCAATATAAGTCCGACTCCCATCACCAGCTCCAAACAAACCACCCTTTGGGTGGTTTTTTGTTTGAAATTGCAAAGGAAGGGAGTCGGAGCCGCGGCCCGGCATATGCGGGTGGAAATGGCAAAGCATCCTTTGCTTTGAGGCTTGTCCGGAAGCATCCCTCATTTTATAATGAAAAACATGTATTGATGATTCCAGGTTGCAGGAAAGGAAGCTTATGAACCAACTGCCCCCGCTTCGCGTCATCGCGCGCATCCGAAGCGATTTTACCACGAAGTTTGGCATCCCGCGCCAAAGCGGCCTCGTACCGGAACAAAAGTCCGTGATTGTGTTTGAGCCCGAATACCGGGATGCAAACGCGTTGCGCGGCCTTGCTGAATTCTCGCATATTTGGCTGATATGGGGGTTCTCAGAGGTGCACCGGGCAGGGTGGTCCCCCATGGTAAAGCCGCCGCGGCTCGGCGGAAATAAACGCATGGGCGTATTTGCTACGCGTTCTCCGTTTCGCCCCAACCCCATCGGCCTCTCCTCCGTGCGCCTGCTGGGTTTGCAAACACGCCCGGGCCTTGGCACAGTGCTTCATGTTTCCGGCGCCGATCTGATGGACGGAACGCCCATTTATGATATCAAACCGTATCTTTCCTTTACCGATAGCCATCCGGATGCGGCGGACGGTTTCGCAGAAACGCGTTACGGCTATGCGCTTGAGGTGGAGTTTCCCGAGGAATGGCTCAGCATGATCCCGGAAGAAAAACGTGCGGCGCTCGTAGCGTCCCTGCGGCAGGATCCACGCCCGGCGTACCAAAATGACCCGGAGGTGCGCTACGGCTTTGAATATGCGGGCTTTGATGTGCGTTTCCGCGTGGCAGACGGGCGCCTCACCGTGTGCGAGGTCGTGCGGCTCTAAGGGTTCAAAAGCCATACGGCAAGGTTGAGATATCCCGCGAACGTGAGCCACAGCAGATAGGGGACCTGCAGCCATGCGGCGGTGCGGTTTACCTTGCGGAAAGAGAGGATCATCCACAGCACGAGCGCCCAAAGGATCACAAGCCAGAAAAAGGCTGGTAAAAACGCCTGCTGCCGGAAGAACAGCAACGGCCAGACGAAGTTGAAAAAGAGCTGGAGCGCGTATGGCAGGAGCGTTTGTTTGCGGGCGGGCTGCGGCACAGGTGCGCTGCAAACAAGATAGGAGGATATGCCCATCAGAAGGTACAGCACCGTCCAGACGATTGGAAACAGCGCAGGCGGCGGGGAAAGCTTTGGCTGCCGTACGGTTTCCATATAAACATCCATGCTGCCCATGGTAATCAGCGCGGCAAGGCCACCCACCACGAGCGGGATGGCAAGGCAGGAGAGCAGTCGTTTCCAGTGGATCCGTTTCATATGGGCAACAGCCTTTCGTTTCGGACTTTGTTCTTATTTTATGCGATAGGGCAGAGGCTCATACGACAGATGGCTTAAAAAGCAAAACAACCGCCCGTCAACCGTTTTGCGGAAGAAGGCGGGAAATATGGCATCCGGCGGAAGGCGAAATGCGTTGCGTCGCATCCGGCGCGGTGCTATAATAAAACAAATGCAGAAGAAGGAGTTTTCAAACGCATTGTTATGAACATTTGGCATGACATTTCCCCCAAACGCATCAAGCCGGAGGATTTTTTCGCCGTTGTTGAGATCAGCAAGGGCAGCAAGACCAAGTATGAGCTGGATAAGGAAACCGGTATTCTGCGGTTGGACCGCGTGCTGTATACCTCCACGCATTACCCGGCGAATTATGGCTTCATCCCGCGTACCTATGCTGCCGACAAGGATCCGCTTGATGTGTTGGTGCTCTGCTCCGAGCCCATTCAGCCGATGGCGCTGATTCAGTGCTACCCCATTGGCATGATTACCATGATGGATAACGGCTATGCCGATGACAAGATTATTGCGATTCCGTTTGAGGATCCGACCTATAACAGCTACCATGACATCTCCGAAATTCCGCGCCATGTATTTGAGGAAATGTCACACTTTTTCTCGGTCTATAAATCGCTTGAACGCAAGGAGACCGCGATTGACGAGATTCAGGACCGCGCTGCCGCGGTGAAAGTCATTGAAGAGGCAATCGAAACATATATCCAGCTTTACTGCCGCTGAACGCGCAGCGTGCGAATTTGCAGAGAAACAAAAAGAAGGGCGCGAAGCCCTTCTTTTTTGCCGCGTTACTTTGCCTTGTAGCTTCCGCAGAGGCTTTCGTCGCATGCTTCGCCGGTATGGCAGCCGCACTGCGGCTCAACTTCGATGCGGGAAAGCTCACAATCCATGCCACGCGCATTGTAGCGGCAGCTTGTTACGCGGCAGCCAATGGTCTGGCATCCAGCCTTGGTTTCGGACATCTTCTTCTTCCTCCCCTTCATTGGTTGGCCTTAGTATGCGCAGTCCGGCAGGGTGCATACAGGAAGATTGTGGAAATAAAAAACCTTACTGATCCAAATGCCAGACATGAATTTCACCGCGTTCGGGAATGCCCCAGGCCTGTAGCCCGTTTTCATATGCCGAAAGCAGAGTATATCCGGCAGGAGGGTGCTCGACGGGCTTGGAATAAAAATACGTTTCATATTCCCAAGGCCTGTATTTGCCGCCGGAAATGATGCGCTGTTCCACACGGCGTAGCAGAGTACGCCCGCTAGTGTCCTGCTCGGGCAAATACAATTCCAGCTTTTGCGGTGCGCCCCACATGCAGCTGTCATTGGTTGTGGTGCAGAGATATGCATCCTCACCTTCAATGGCGAGGTGGAACAAGGATTCTTTGCGGTTGGAGCAGGAGCAGGCGCGCAAGGGAACAAGATCCGCATCATAAACGAAAATACGGCTTCCGTTATATGCATATACACGCCCGCGTGCATCAATATCTTCCAGACTGAGAAATTCGCCTGTAACCGGCTGAGAGAAAATGCAGCACATGTTTTTAAGATCAAAGGCTATGATCTGGTTTTTGAGGATGCAGGCGCAATACAGGCGCGTGCCGCTTTCATTGAACCGATAGGAAGGGCTGGGGGAAACGTTCGGAGCGGTTTGGATTTGTGCAAGCAGGCTTAACTGAAGGGGATCGAATATCATTAGGCGTGATGATTCGCCCTTCTGTGCATTGACTACTGCATACAGGCGGCCATCGCGCAAAGCAAGGTGCATTGCCCGGTCGTGCTGGCTGCCAAGAAGGGCAGTTGCCTGCACGGCGCCGTCGACCGAAATACGAAACAGGATCAGCTGGTCTTTTTCCGTTGATGAACCGCAGATAAAAAGTATTTCGCCGGACTGAATCAGTGGATCAAGGCTGGGAAGATCCGTTATGCCCGGCAGAAATGTTTTGAGAGAAAAGGTACCGTCCCACGATTCAAGAAGAAGTATGCAGCCGCCGGGAACGGCTTTACTCCCTGCATCGCAACCGTACCAGGCAGAACCGATGTTATGAATATCGGGTTCATCCCATACTTTTGGAGTGTAACAATGAAAATGCCGATTAATCGGCGCATCCCAGACCTTGACGAGCTGACCGTTGCGGAAGGAGTAGGGCATTAATGCATTGTGTGACCATGCGCCGTTTTCAAGCACTGTGGTGATGAGCACTTCGCCTGTGGGAAGCTCTCGGGGCGGTGAAGAAACGGGGGCAATCTTCCCGGGGAAAGACTGAACGAGGGTTTTCTTTGCTTGCTTAATCTTTGGCTCCGACGCTCTTTGCGCAAGATAAGCCCGGTAAAGGGCGTCTCCCTTTTGAAATGCTGCTGCCTGCTCCGGCATGAGGGCAGGCAGCAGCATTACGCCGAAGAATTCCGAAAGCAGATCAAGTTGTTGGGAAAAACCGGGGCAGCGCAGAATTTTGCGCAGGCGGGTTTCTTCATCCGTCGAAAGGTCAAACAGCGCCTTAAGCTGCGACACGCCCTTTGCGCGCGTAGGCGTATCCGCGTTTTTTTCAATGGTGACGGCGCCGCCATGTTCGGAAAAAAGTCGCAGATGGAACACATCATCATCATAATAGGCAAGAGAAAGTACCGGGCGGGAAAGCTCAGCGGAAAGCTCTTTTGCCAGCCGGTCGAAGCGCGGATTGAGCTCTGAAAATTCCGCGCTCAACCATCCGGATGCGCTGCGGTACAAGGCGCAGGCATCTTGCAGGCTTGCAGGGCGATCAGATTCATTTGCTTTTGGGATGTGAATGTAGTGCGCAGTATACCCCATCTGAGTCCTCCTTATATATTTTAGGGAGCGCACCTGCGGTACGCTCCCTGTGAATAAACGCTTTAGAAAATCCGATATGCGCAGTAGAAATATTTGCGCCAGTAATCCGTCTTGAACGAACGGCGCACAACTTCGCCCTGGCCGGAGGAAGCATCCACCATCATGCTGTCGCTGATTGCGATGCCTACATGCCCCTTGGAGGAGGACATCTTAAACACGATCACGTCGCCCTTGCGGATGTCGCTCATGGAGGAGAGCTTCTTATATTTGGTGACGCTGCGCCAGGTTTTGCTCGTCATGTAGCCCTGCTTTACACCGGCCTGATTCAGACACCAGTATACGAAACCGGAACAATCAAACCGGCTTGGCCCTTTTGCGCCCGTGCGGTATGGGCAGCCGAGCTTCCCGAGCGCAATTTCCACGAACCGGTCTGCCGAGGCGCCGTTGGAAACATTGTTTGACGGATTGGAGGTGGAAGAAGGCTTGGGCGTGGAGGATGGGCCGGAGGTCGCGGCAGGCGTATCGGAGGCGGCAGCCTTTGCGCTGTCGGAACGCAGCGCGGTGAGCGTCTGCCTGCCAACCTTGCCATCCACGCTAAGGCCGTTGCGTTTCTGGAAAGCGCGCACGGCGGCTTCCGTGCCGGAGCCGAAATAGCCGTCCGCCGAATCGAGGTAATTGAGCTTTTTCAGGAGCTTTTGGACGCTCTTGACCGTGTCGCCGCTCATGCCGATGGTAAGCGCGTTGGCCTGCGCATCGGAGGACATGAGCATATCTTTCGTCTGCGGGCCGATATGCCCGTCCGCAATGAGGCCGTTGAGTTCCTGGAACAGCTTTACGGCGGCAAGCGTGTCGCGGCCAAAGGTGCCGTCAGGCTCTGTGGTCAGGTAAGCGAGCTTATAAAGCCGCTTCTGGTATTTCAGCACGTCATCGCTCTTTTCCCCATAAGTGAGGGACTTTGCAATCGCTTCCTCGCTGTAAAGCATTTCGCGCGTCTGCATGCCGATCATGCCGTCCACGTCAAGGTCGTTGCGTTCCTGAAATTCCTTCACGGCAGCGGCCGTTTCGTCCCCGAAATAGCCTGTCGCCTTTTTCATGTAATCAAGCTCGACAAGACGCTTTTGCAGTTCCTCTACATCCGTGCCTTCATCGCCGACCGTGACCATATAAGGAAGCGCATCCTCACGCATGAGGCGGTCATAGGTTTCTTCCCCGATGGCGCCGTCCACCGTGAGGCCGTGGCGGCGTTGGAACACCTCAACGGCGCCCTTTGTGATGCTGCCGTAATACTCAGTCGGTTCATCGTAATCCATATAGCCAAGCTCCATCAGACGCTCCTGCACGGCGATGACCTGCGCGCCGGTTGTGCCTTTGACCAGCATAACGGGCGTGGGCGTCGGAACGGGGGTCGCCGAAGGGCGCGGCGTGGGCGTGGGCGCGGGCGTAAACGCGCTTGCAAGGTCGATGTAGCCGGAGGCAGGCGCGGTGCTTTCGGCCTGAAGCAAATTCAGCTCTGCTGTGCGCCCGTCCTCCAGGCCCGCGGCTGCGGCGCGCTTGCCGAGAGAGGCAAGGCAGAGGACGGGGACGGCAACAAGCACGAGCGCTGTGCATGCACAGGCGGCGAGCGTGCGCGGCTCGCGCCGCCTCAGGTTTTGCCCCGTGCGCCGGAACAGGCCGGGGAAGCCGCCCGCATGCCGGAAGCGGCGCTGGGAGGCGCGCATGCGCACAGCCAGGCGGCCAAGGCTTTGCAAAGCGGAACGTTTCAATTTTTTCCAGTCAAATTTCATAAGCAAATCATCCTGTCGTCTGCAAGGCTGCGCAAAAAGCGGCCATTGCGGTTGATTGTATTGCCATTATACCATAACCCTGCCCGGAATTGGTTTGAATATTCGGTAAACAAGGCCGGGATTTGCCGCCGTGTCACGATTTTTGCAGGTTTTTCACAAGCGCCGGCTTCCGGCCATGCCGAAAAATGGTATAATGATACGAAATGGGGCGGCCGGATTTCGGACAAGCGCCCCGAAAACGGCGGCACGCCGTATTTGGAAGGAGTTCAAACATGTTTCGAAACAAACAGGGCAATCTCTCCGTCGGCAAAATTATTTTGGCCGCTGTGGCCGCTATTCTGGTGCTTTCCATTGTGTTTGGCAGCTTTGTGGTGATCCCGGCGGGGCACACGGGCGTGGTGGTAACGCTCGGCAAGGTAAGCGACCAGGTCTTGCAGGAGGGAATCCACTTCAAAATTCCCTTTGCGCAGGAGATTGTGCAGATCGATAACCGCATCGTGAAGCTTGAGGTGAGCACCGAGGCGTTCAGCAAGGACCTGCAAACCGTCACCACTGTGCTCGCGGTGAATTACCGCATCTCGAAGAACATGAGCTATTCCATCTACAAGGAAGTCGGCGCGGCATTTGAGGAGGTGCTCGTCTCTCCGGCGGTGAACGAGGCGCTTAAGGCTGTGGTTGCACAATATACGGCGAGCGACCTTGTGGCAAGCCGCAGCGAGGTAAGCGTGCAGCTTGATACGGAGCTCAACGGTAAGCTGAATGCGCGCGGCATCTATATCGAGGATCTTAACATTATCGACTGGGATTTTTCGCCCGAATACATCGCGGCCGTGGAAGCCAAGCAGGTTGCGGAGCAGACGCTTATCAAGACCCGCACGGAGCAGGAACAGCAGATCGTGATCGCTGAAGCGGAAGCGCAGAAGCAGGTGATTGCGGCGAATGCAGAGGCGGAAAGCGCTCTCATTGCGGCCGAGGCGGAGGCCAAGCGCATCAAGCTTGAGGCGGATGCACAGGCGGAGGCGAACCGCATCCTTGCAGAATCCGTAACGGATGCGCTGATCCAGTACCAAACCATCGATAAATGGAATGGCCAGCTGCCGCAGGTTTCCATGGGGGAAGGCGGCGCGACGCCGTTGATTGGCGTGACGCTGCCGGAATAAAACCGGGGGCATAGGGCGGCCGAAAGAGCCGCCCCTTTCATTGCGGAAAAAGCGGGAGCGCCTGCTTTTATGAACGGGGATTGCGCCGAAGGCCGCGCGGCGGAATGCTCTGCACGGCAACTGCGCACGCTTTGCACAGAGCCATAAGGAGGGTGTTTTCATGGAACGGGAAAGACTGATGAAAATAGAGGAGCGGTTTCGCACCGCGGTGCGCGTGGCGCGCGTGCTGTATGCGCTCGCAGGGGCTGCGGTGGCGGTATGCGGGGCGCTGCGGCAAAACAGCTATTCGCTGATCAATGCGCTTTGCACATTTTTACTGATTCCGGCGCTATGGGCGGCGCGCCGTCTGCTTCGCTGGGAGGGCGGCTGGCAGATTGAGCTTTTCGTTTATGCGTTTGCCTGCCTGGGCTGGACGCTTGGCGGCGCCGCGGAATGTTATGAAACCATCCCGCATTTCGACAAGCTTGTGCACATGCTTTCCGGGGTGTTCGTATCCATGCTGGCGTTGGCGCTGTTCCGCATGCTGGAACGCGAACGCCCCATTGCGGCGCAGGGAAAGGCGACCGCATGCCTGTTTGTGCTGTTCGCGTCAATGGCGGTGGCGGGAATGTTTGAGCTGTGTGAATATGCGCTTGCGCCGCTTGTCGGACGGGATTTGCAGCATGTGCTGGATACGGGCGTTTCGGATACCATGGGGGACCTGTTCGTTTGCCTCGTGGGCACGCTTGCAAGCGTGGCGCTGCTCATACGCTCCTTCCGCGGGAAGCATGATTTTTTAACCGACGCGGCGAACGCCTTTGCGCTGCAAAACGGCGCGCGGATGGCGTGACTTTTACCACTGCGCCGTTTCAAGCCAGGCGGCAATGTCCTCGGCCGGCGCGCCGCCAAGCCTCTGCACGGCCGCAGCGAGCGCTGCGCCTGTAAGCGGTGCGCCGAGCAGCGCATCCGGCAGCGCACGGATGAAGGCTTCATCCATCGCGTCGGACCAGGCGCGCGCCTCCTGCACCACGCCGTTTTGAAGGACGAATGCAAGCTCCAGCCCGCCCCATGGGAAGCGCGTTTCCAGCGTAAGGTTGAAGGCGGGGGTTGCGCCCATGCGCCATTCCCAGGAAGCATGCTGTTCCTCTGCGGCGGCAAGGCGCGCGGGGTCGAACACCGCCTCCGAAACCGTTTCGTATGCGCCGTATTCGCGCGCAAACGCTGCAACGACCGCCGCACGCATGGAATCCACGGTGATGTGGGCCCCGTATTCACAAAGGTTGCAAACGCGCGCGCGCACGCTTTCGACGCCTTTTGCCGCAAGTTTTGCGGGGGAAGGGGCAAGGTACTTGCCGAGATTTTCCATGTCCACATTCACAAGAAGTGTGCCGTGGTGCATGCCCGCCTCCCGGGAGAAGCGGAACGCATTGCCGGAAAACTTTGCGCCGGCATCTGTCACAAGGTCGTTGCGCCCGGTGAAGCGTGCATGAACGCCGAGCGAGCGCACCGCGGCAAGGATTACCGAAAGCTGGCGCGCAAGGTCATATTCCCCGCGGGGGGTCACAAACGTGAAGTTCAGGTTCCCAAGGTCGTGGTACACCGCGCCGCCGCCCGTGGTGCGCCGGGCAAGGCGGCCCCCATCCTTTGCAAGGAACTCCGTGCGGCATTCGCGCCATGCGTTCTGGTTGCGGCCGATCACAACGGTGTGCCGGTTTTGCCAAAGGTAAAGCGTCACGCCCTGCTGGGGGGAATCAAACAAAAGCTCCTCCACGGCAAGGTTGTGCCATGGATTGCATGTGGTGCCGGACAAAAATCTGTTCATGTGGAATCTCCTGTTGCGGCGAGCCGAATTTAAATACCACAATATCATATCCTTTTTTCAGAACATCGGCAAGAATTTAACTACCCTTTCGAGAGAAATTGGTTTAAAATATGAGTTAGAATATAAGATAGGAGAAGGATTCCGTGTCCGGAGCTTACTCCAATCCCGAACCGAGGTGGTATTTGTGAACGCTTATCTGGATGAAGTCGCGCTTTACCTGTTCAATGAGGGGAAGTCCGCCTACGCATACCGTGCGCTCGGCTGCCACAGCGTGTGCACGGAAGACGGCTATGATGCGTTCCGCTTTGCCGTGTGGGCGCCGAATGCGCGCGCGGTGAGCGTTGTGGGAAGCTTTAACGGATGGAACCCGGAAGCCGACCCCATGGAACCCTGCGGCACAACGGGCGTATGGCAGGCCTGCATTGGCATCGCGCATATCGGGGACACCTACAAATACGCAATTCAAACCAAAGAGGGCCGGCTGATCTACAAGGCGGACCCGTTTGCGTTTTACAGCCAAAACAGGCCCGAGACGGCATCCATTGTTTGGGATATCGGCGGCTATGAATGGCGCGATACGGCGCATATGGAGGCACGCGGGCAGTATGACCCGCACCAGTCCCCCATGAGCATTTACGAGGTGCACCTTGGCTCGTGGCGTGCAGGGCTTGATTATGAAGCGCTTGCGTTTGAACTTGTGAATTATCTGGTGGACATGGGCTACACGCATGTGGAGCTGATGCCCCTGTGCGAATATCCGCTGGATGACAGCTGGGGGTATCAGATCACGGGGTATTATTCCATCACCGCGCGCTATGGGACGCCGCAGCAGTTCAAAGCGCTGGTGGACGCATGCCACCGTGCAGGCATTGGTGTAATCCTGGATTGGGTGCCCGCTCACTTCACGCGGGATGCGCATGGCCTTCGCCGGTTCGACGGCACGGCGCTTTACGAACACCCGGACCCGCGGCGTGGCGAGCAGCCGCAGTGGGGCACGATGCTCTTTAACCTGGAGCGCAGCGAAGTGCAAAGCTTCCTCATCTCCAACGCTGTATTTTTCTTAAAGGAATACCATATTGACGCGCTGCGTGTGGACGCGGTGAGCTGCATGCTCTACCTCGACTACGGGCGGGACGGCGATTATCTGCCCAACCGCTTCGGCGGCAACGAGAACCTTGCCGCGGTTGATTTCTTTACGCGCCTTTCCAAAGCGGTGCACCGGGAATGCCCGGGCGCGCTTTTGATCGCGGAAGAAAGTACGGCATTTCCGCACGTTTCCGCGCCCGTGGAGGAAGGCGGCCTTGGGTTTGACTTCAAATGGAACATGGGCTGGATGAACGACACGCTTTCTTACTGCAAGCTGGACAGCCTCTTTCGCCGCTATCATCACGATAAGCTGACGTTTTCGATGTGCTATGCGTTTTCGGAGCATTATATCCTGCCGTTTTCGCACGACGAGGTTGTGCACATGAAGAACTCGCTCATCGGCCGGCTTCCGGGAACATATGACGAAATGTTTCAGCAGCTGCGCCTGCTTTATATGTATCAATATGCTCACCCGGGCAAGAAGCTGCTGTTCATGGGCGGCGAGTTCGGCCAGTTCGCGGAATGGGATTTCCGCGCCTCTTTGGACTGGCACCTGCTGGATTATCCCCGCCATGCGGCAATACGCGAATTTGTAAAGGCGCTCAACCGGTTTTACCGCAACAGCCCCGCGCTCTATGCGCGCGACGACGGTTGGGAGGGCTTTGAATGGCGCAGCGTGGACGATTCCGCCCACAGTGTAATCGCTTTCAGCCGCTTTGGGCCGGAGGGCGAGCTGCTCTGCTGCTTTAATTTCACGCCTGTAGCACACCGGCCGTATTCCGTTCGCCTTCCGTTTGCGGCAACGCTTACCCGCGTCATGTCAAGCCTTGAACAGCCGTCGCCCGGCGTGCTTTCCACCGTGCCGGAGGAGAGCGGCGAATACCGCGCAGAGATCCCGCTCGGGCCGTATGAGGCTGTTTACTATCGCCTTACGCGGCGCGATGCTGCGGAATAATCATTCCCACCAAAAGGAGGAACACGCGTATGATTAAGAAACGCATGGTTGCAATGTTGCTGGCCGGCGGGCAGGGCACGCGCCTTGGCGTGCTCACAAACCGCACGGCAAAACCGGCGGTTCCCTTCGGGGGAAAATACCGCATCATCGACTTTCCACTGTCCAACTGCGTCAACTCCGGCGTGGATACCGTGGGCGTGCTGACGCAGTACGAGCCGCTCGAGCTCAACGGGTACCTTGGCAACGGCAGCGCGTGGGACCTGGACCGCAACTCCGGCGGCGTTTATGTGCTTCCGCCTTATGTCAAGGGCAGCCGCGGCGAGTGGTATTCCGGCACGGCGAACGCCATCTGCCAGAACATCGGCTTCATTGAGCGGTATTCCCCGGAATATGTGCTGATCCTTTCCGGCGACCATATCTATAAAATGGATTATTCCGCCATGCTGCGCCACCACATGGAAAAACGGGCGGATGCCACCATCGCCGTTTTGCAGGTGCCCATGGCGGAAGCACACCGCTTCGGCATCATGAACACGGATGCGGAAGACCGCATTGTGGAATTTGAGGAAAAGCCGAGGCAGCCCAAGAGCGATAAGGCTTCTATGGGGATTTATATCTTCACATGGCCGGTGCTGCGCGAATTCCTGATGCGGGACGACCGTAATCAGGCGTCCCAGCACGATTTCGGCAAGAACATCATCCCCGCAATGCTGCAGGATGGCAGGCGCATGTTTGCCTACCGCTTTGACGGTTACTGGAAGGATGTCGGCACCGTGCAGAGCCTTTGGGAAGCCAACATGGATCTCATCAAGGATGAACCGGAGCTGAATCTTGGCGATAAGGACTGGCGCATTTACAGCCGCAGCGCCATCATGCCCGCGCATTACATGGGCAGGCATGGCAGCGCAGTCCGCTCCATCGTGACCGAAGGGTGCGATGTGGACGGCGCCATCCGCCACAGCGTGCTGTTCGCGGGCGTAACCATTGGCGAGGGGGCTGAGGTTTCGGATTCCGTGGTGCTGCCGGGCGCACGCATCGGCGCAAATGCGGTGGTGAAAAAAGCCATCGTGGGCGAGAACGCCACTGTGCATGCGGGCGCTGTTGTAGGCGCGCCCCCTGCGGAGAACGACCCGCCGTACGATACATCGCTCACGGGGGATATTACGCTCGTTGCAAGCAACACATCCATCCGCCCGGGTGCGCGCGTGCCCGCCGGCATGATTGTGAACGCCGATACCTTCGGCGGGAAGGAGGGGTAACGGTATGACGGACAATGCATTCGGCCTCATTTACACCGGGGAATCCAACATGCAGCTCAGGGAACTCACATATTCGCGCTCCATCGCGGCTGTGCCGTTCGCCGGGCGCTACCGCTGCATTGATTTCATCCTTTCAAGCCTTGTGAACACGGGCATCACCAACGTGGGGATCATTACGCAGAAGAATTACCACTCGCTGATGGATCACCTCGAGTCCGGAAAGGAATGGGATTTGCACCGCAAGCGGGACGGCCTTTTCATCCTGCCCCCGTTCGTCACCCGGGACAACACGGGCATTTACCGCGGCACCATCGATGCGCTGCGCTCCGTGCTCGGCTACATTCGCCGCAGTGCCCAGCGCTACATCGTGCTCACAGGCAGCCATACCATCTATAACACCACATTTACGGACATGCTCGCGCAGCATATCCGAACCGGCGCGGACATTACCATAATGTACAACGAGGAGGCAGGCTTCGATCCGGAGGATCAATACATGGATCTGCGCCTTGCGCTGCACGAAAGCGGCCGCGTGACGGACTTGCAGCTTGACCCGTACCGCCCGCTTTCGGGCCTCCAATCCTGCGATACCTATGTGATGGAGAAGACGCTGCTTGAATACCTGATCGAGGAAGCCGCCGCACACGATTACACGGATTTCACGCGGGATGTGCTCCTCCGGCATGTGGACTCGCTGAAAATCTATGGCTGGCGGTATGACGGCTATGTGGCGCGCCTCAATTCGCTCACGAGTTTCTTCCGGCACAATATGGCTGTGCTTGACCGCGCGGTGCGGGAGGATCTGTTCAACCGCGAGCATCCCATTTACACCAAGGTTAAGGATGAAGCGCCCGCGCGCTACGGCCAGCATGCCTCCGTGCGCAACAGCCTGGTGGCGGACGGCTGTGTTGTGGAAGGCACGGTTGAAAACAGTGTGCTGTTCCGTGGCGTGCATGTGGGGGAAGGCAGCGTTGTACGCGACTGCATCCTGATGCAGGCATCGGATATTCATTCCGGTTCAGAGCTCAATCATGTCATCCTCGATAAGGGGGTAACGGTGAAGAACAGCCGCCGCCTGGCCGGATACGACAGCTTCCCGATCATCGTGCGCAAGGGCAGTGTGATCTGAACCGCGGGCCAAGCCTCCGGCGCAACGGGATCCCCCGCCGGTGCGCTGCACGGCGCACACAGAAAGGAATGCTTATGAGCGAAACAAAACGCGAAACCAAATTGAAGGTACTTTTTGCGGCAAGCGAATGCCTGCCGTTCGTGAAAACCGGCGGCCTTGCGGATGTGGCGGGCGCGCTTCCCGCACAGCTCTGCCGGGATGGTGCGGACGCACGCATCGTGCTGCCGTTTTACAAACCCGTTAAGGAAAAATACAAGGCGCAGTGCCATCATGTGTGCGATTTCATCCTGCGCCTCGGGTGGCGCAGCCAGTATTGCGGCATAGAACAGCTTGTGCACGGCGGAGTAACCTACTACTTTATCGATAACGAATATTACTTCGGCCGGGATTATATTTACGGCAGCTTCGATTCCGCAGAGGGCGAGCGCTTCGCCTATTTTTCCAAGGCCATTCTGGAGATGCTGCCGCGCATCGGCTTTATGCCGGATGTGCTGCATTTGAACGACTGGCAGACCGCCATGGCCGCGCCGCTTCTCAAACTGCAATACGCTTCCGAAGATCCGGCCTATTCGCGCGTGCGTACGCTCCTCACGATTCACAACCTCCGCTATCAGGGCATTTTTGATCGCGGCTTTATGGACGAGCTGCTTTCGCTCGGCGCGCCGTGCTTTGACCCGCACCTGCTGGAATACAACGGATGCATAAACTTTTTGAAGGGCGGCATTGTATATGCGGACCGCATCGGCACTGTGAGCCCCACCTATGCCCGTGAGATTTTAACGCCCTATTACGGCGAAGGGCTTGACGGCGTGCTGCGGGAACGCGAGCACGCGCTCACCGGCCTTTTGAACGGCATCGACACGGCGTATTTCAACCCGGGGGACGACCCTGCGCTTCCCGCATGCTACGCTTTGGGCAACATGGCCGGCAAGGCCGCCTGCAAGGCGGCTCTGCAAAGGGAGCTGGGCCTTTCGGAACGCCCGGATGTACCCGTTGCGGCGCTTGTTTCGCGCCTCACGGATCAGAAGGGGCTGGATCTTCTCGAGCATGTGCTTGCGGAGATTATGGAACAGGATCTGCAGCTCGTGGTGCTCGGAACGGGCGATGCGCGCTATGAGCAGCTTTTCTCCTGGGCCTCCTGGCGCTACGGCAGCCGCTTTGCCGCGCACATGGCCTATAACGAGGGGCTTGCGCACCGCGTGTATGCAGGCGCGGACCTGTTCCTGATGCCCTCCCGCTTTGAGCCCTGCGGCCTTTCACAGATGATTGCCCTGCGCTATGGCGCGGTGCCTGTCGTGCGGGAAACGGGCGGCCTTGTGGACAGCGTGGAACCCTACAACCGCTTCACCGATGCGGGCGTGGGCTTCTCATTCCTCAACTACAACGCGCATGAGCTGCTTTTTACAATACAGCATGCAGTGGCCTATTATCACGGGGATAAGGACCTTTGGGCGCGCCTCGTCCAACGCGGCATGGCGTGCGATTTTTCCTGGGAGCGGGCGGCAAAACAGTATGAAACGCTGTACGCCCAAATGCTCTCCTGAATTCAGCAAACATTCACCGAAGGGGGATTCATGTTCGAAGGTATTTTGCATGATTCCATTGGGGCGCGTTTCCGCGCCCCGTTTGGCGCCGTGCCGTGCGGCACGGATGTGCGCCTCTCCATCCGCGTGCCGGATCCCGCCGTGCGTGCACGGCTGCGCCTTTGGGTGGGAAACGCGGAGCGCATTGTGGAGGGCCGCCGTGCGGGGGACTATTACGAATTTCTGTTTCAGGCAAAACATACCGGGCTGATCTGGTATTACTTTCTTTTAGAGGCGCCCGGGGTGGAGACGCCCGGCGTGGAGACGCCCGGCGTGGAGACGTGCTATTACGGGGGGCGCAGCGGCGCCGGCGGGGTGTACGATTATCCGCCCCCTTCCTACCAGATTACCGTGTATGACCCGGCATTCCAAACGCCCGCCTGGTTTCGGGAAGGGATTGCCTATCAGGTGTTTGCGGACCGCTTCCACAGGAGCGGCGAACGCGGCGGACTTGCGCGCGCGGAATACCACCGCGCGCTTGGGCGCAGCGTAGCGTTGCATGAGGAATGGAATGCGCCGGTGCTTTACGAGCCGCTGCCCGGAAAGAAGGATTACGATCCCTGCGATTTTTATGGCGGTGACCTGCGCGGCCTTGCCGAAAAGCTGCCGTATCTCAAGAGCCTAGGCGTAACCTGCCTGTATCTGAACCCGATCTTTGAATCGCCCACAAACCACCGCTACAACACGTCGGACTATCTTCGCGTTGACCCCGTGCTGGGGGATGAGGGCGACCTCCGCATGCTCGTTGCGGCGGCGAAGGAAGCGGGGATGCACATCATTCTCGACGGGGTGTTTTCCCACACGGGGGACGACAGCGTATACTTCAACCGCTATGGCCGTTATCCGGGGCCCGGCGCATATCAATCCAGAGAATCGCCGTATTTTGAATGGTATGATTTCCGCGCCTGGCCGGACAGCTACCGCGCCTGGTGGGGATTCCCGACGCTGCCGGAGGTCAACGAGCTTACGCCCTCCTACATGGAGTTCGTTGCAGGGGTGCTCTCGCATTATGCAGCGCTCGGCCTCACCTCCTGGCGGCTGGATGTAGCAGATGAGCTGCCGGACGAATTCATCGCCTTTCTGCGTGCGCGGCTCAAAGCGATCGACCCGGAGGGGCTGCTTCTGGGCGAGGTGTGGGATGACGCTTCCAACAAAGAAGGCTTTGGCGCGCGGCGCGCCTATGTGGACGGTGCGGAGCTTGATTCCGTGATGAATTATCCGCTGCGGGGTGCGCTTTGCGATTTCTTTTTGTACCGCACGGATGCAAACGGACTTGCAGCGCGGCTTTTTGCGCTTCGGGAAAACTATCCAAAGCCCTTTTACGATGCCTGCTTGAACCTGCTCGGCAGCCACGACACGCCGCGCATTGCAACGGTGCTTGGCGGCGCGCCGCATCGGGATGCGCTCACGCGGGAGGAACAGGCCAGGTTCCGCCTGAGCCCGGATGCAGCTGCACGCGGCAAGGCGCGCCTTGCGCTTGCGCAGATGTTGCTGTTTTCGCATCCGGGCGTGCCCTGCACCTATTATGGCGATGAGATTGGCATGTTCGGCATGGCTGATCCGTTTTGCCGCGCACCGTATCCCTGGGGCGCAGAAGACGAGGCGCAGCTTGCGCAATATCGCCGCATTGCTGCGGCACGGCGCGCTTCAAAGGCGCTTTCTGAAGGCGCATGCGGCTTTGCGGCGCTCACGCCGGATTTGTTTGCAATCCTGCGCACCGCAGGCGGGGAAAGCGCGCTGACGCTTGTGAACCGCTCGGAGCGTGCGGAACGCGTAATGGTTGCGGCAGAAGCGTTCCGGCGCGGGCCAGACGGGGCGCGCATGTTCCTTGCCCCCGCGTATACGGAGGCGATCACGGGCATGCGCATCACATGCAGCGAAGGAACGCTGAACCTTGTCCTTCCGCCGCTTTCCGGCGCAATGCTGATTTCAGAAAAAAGTGGCGAAATGCGTTGAACCGCCGGGGATGATGTGATACAATGCCCACAGCGTCCGCCGCATGAAATGGAAAGCGGGCGCAGAGACTATAAAAAACCGATACGGAGGAATATAACCATGATCAACAAGAACATGACCATTGAGCAGATCCTGCGCGTGGATGTCGGCACGGCGGACATTCTTCAGGAAAGCGGCATGCATTGCCTTGGCTGCGTAATGGCGAGCGGCGAGGACCTTGAGCAGGCGTGCGCGGTGCACGGCATCAATGTGGATGAGCTCGTGGAGAAGCTGAACGCATATTTGGAAACCAAATAAACCGGCAATGACAACAAAAAAGCTTGTACAAGGCGCCCTGATCGGGGCGCTTTATGCGGCGCTGACGCTTGCGGCCGCTCCCATCAGCTTCGGGCTGATGCAGGTGCGCGTTTCCGAAGCGCTCTGCATCCTTCCGTTTTTCACCTCTGCGGCCGTGCCGGGGCTTTTTATCGGCTGCCTTGTGGCCAACCTCGCAGGCGGCGCGGTGCTTTATGATGTGGTGTTCGGGAGCTTGGCGACGCTGCTCGCCGCGCTGCTGACGCGTTGGTTCAAAAAGCGTGGGCTTTCCAAGTGGCTTGCTCCGCTGCCTGCGGTTGTGGTGAATGCGCTTATCGTGGGCGCGCTGATGGCGCTTGTGTATATGCCGGGCGAGGTAACGTTCCTCGTGGCTGCGGCTTATGTGGGCGCGGGGCAGGCGATTGCATGCTACGGTTTCGGTATGCCGCTTCTTTACGTGCTGGAGCGGTACGGCGGGAAGCTCTTCCGAGATTGAAGCGCAAAACGCAGCAACAAAAGCTGCCGCTTTAGGGCGAGCTTCATAAAACAGTTCGGGGCTGTAGCAAAACGAAAAAGCTACAGCCCCTTTGGCGCGTTTCATCACCTTAAATCGTCTCGATCAGCCTTAATTTATCAATTTGAGAGATCAATCCAGTATCGTTCCAAATAAACATCTTCTTTTGGCTCATAGACTGTTGACTCATAGACCCCGCCATTGTTTAAAATGGTTCTCTTACTGCCTTCATTGCCCTGCACGCAGGAAATCAGAACCCTTTTTATTCCGAGCGCTTTGCATTCGGGCAGCACGCTTTTCAACATCTGCGTTGCATAACCCCTCCTCCGTTCGCTGGGGCATACGGAATATCCTATATGACCGGCATATTTTTCCAGAAATTCATTGAAATAATGCCGGATTTGAATCGTGCCGACCACTTTGCCGTCCGATTCCCGCACGAAAATATATTGCGTACTGGGAACCCAGTGAGAAGGGGTTGTCTCAGGTTTTTTCAAAGATTCTACCTGATCAATCCAGTCCTGCGTTCTCTCGAATTTCCGAAGTGACCCACATCCGTCCATTGAACCTCCGAATGCAAGGAATTCCTGACGATACGCTTGTATCTGTTGGTCGTATTCCATCGTTGGCTCAATCAGTTTCATAGTGCAATTTCCTCCGTAAATCATAACCTGTTTTCCGGGTAAGTACGCCGCCGCAGAATAAACACAAAACAGGAACAGCCCAATCAACTGCCTCTTGCTGGATGTTTTACGCCCCGGTATTTTGCGGCAGTTTTTGTTTGGAACGCGCTCCATTTACCGGCTCGCGGGCTTGTCGCTGTCGATGCTTTTGCCGAACACAAAAAACCGCTGGTACAGGAATTCCGTTACGAAATTGAGGAGCATGTTGAGGACCGTCACCAGATATTCGTTCCATTTCAGGGTTTCCGCAAGGTAATCCCCAAGCAGCGCGGAGAGGGGCGTAAAGACAGCATAATAGGCCAAAACCTTCAGCATGGCCACGGGCACGTTTGTGGCCGCATGAAAGGTGAATTTGCGGTTGAGCGTAAAATTCCAGACGACGCTCAGCAGCAGGGCGATCAGGTAGCAGGGCCAATAGCTCCATGTGGTGACCTCGTTGAGCAGCGTAAAGCTGCCAAGCTCGATCAGCCCCGCACTGGCGGAAAAAACCGCAAATTTTATAAATCTCAGTGCTTCTTTCATAGTTTTATCTTCGTGTTCCCACCGGTTGTTCTACAACGCAAGCGTCAGCCCCACGCCGACCTCGTGCACATCGAAAGCGCCGCACAGCGCGTGCTTCACGGCAAGGGAGGTGCAGTGGCAGGGATAGAGCGTTTTTGCACCGAGCTGCGCAAGGCGCGCAAGCACAAAATCGAGCTGCGGGCCGGGCTCAAACAGATGAAGGCCTCCAAGCACGCCCGCAACGCGCGTTTCCCCCGTGAGGGAAAGGGCGTATTGCAGCATGTTGCAAATGCCCGCATGCGAGCATCCCGTGAGCAGGAACAGGCCGCTTTTTGTTGCAAGGGCAAGGGCGGTGTCATCCAGCAGGCGGTCCGGTTCCCAGGTGCCGCCGCGCAGCGTCTCGCCTACGGGCGGCGCTTCGAGCAGATTCGTGCGCGGAATTTCGCCAAGGAACAGCACGCCCGGCGCAAGTTCGGCAGGCCCGCGGGAAAGGCAGAGTTCCGCATGCGCGGGAAGTGCTGCGGGATCGAACGGCACGCCGACGGAACGACCGTCAAAGCGCTTGGACAAAAATGCATCCGGGTGCGCAAAGAGGCGCACCGGCTGCGAAAAGGCCGAAAGGAACGGCAGAAGTCCGCCCGTGTGGTCGTCATGCCCATGGGAGAGCACGATATCCGTCACGCGGGAAAGGTCAACCCCCATGCGCCGTGCGTTTTCAAGCGTGCAGGCGGAATAGCCCGTGTCAAGCAGAATGGTGCGCTCCCCTGTTTCCAGCAGGTAGCAAGCAGCGGGTTCCCCCAGATAATAACGGTCGATATAGGTGTTGTTGTCCATGAGGACGGTCAGCTTCATTTCAGCCATATGCGTTTCCTCGCGGTTATTGATTCAGGAGCTTGAGCGCCATGTCGTAAAGGTATTGCACGCCGTAGGGCAGCGCATCCTGATCGAGCCGGTAGCCCGGGTTGTGGTGCGGCCTGTCGCAGCCCTTTTCCGAACAGCGGGAGCCGAGCTCTACGAAGAAACCGGGGCGGTTTTCAAGGAACGCATAGAAGTCCTCTCCCGGCATGATGGGGCCGATGTGGTCGATATGCTCCTTGCCGAAGCGGGAAAGCAGCGTTTGCTCCGCAAGGGCGGTGAGCTTTTCATCGTTGAACACGGAGGCATAGCCGGCATCCCAAACGTAGTCATAGCTTGCGCCGGCACTCGCGGTGATGCCGGCGGTGATTTCTCCGATCAGCGCTTTGATGCGTTCGCGCACGGCGGGATCGAAGGAGCGTACCGCGCCGGTGAGCGTCATCTCATCCGGCAGGATGTTATAAGCCGTGCCCGCATTTGCCTGGCAGATGGAAACGATCACAGGGTCGGTCGCCGCAACGCGCCGTGCGGAGATGGTCTGCAACGCAAGGATCAGCTGTGCCGTGGTGACGATTGCATCAACGCCCTGTTCGGGGAAGGAGCAGTGCGCGCCCTTGCCCTTTACGGTGATGTCGAAGCGGTCCACCGCTGCCGTCAGCACGCCTGCGCGCACACCGAACACGCCCGTGGGCCAATTTGTGGAAAGATGCAGGCCGAGCATGGCGTCCACGCCATCCGCCGCACCTGCGCGTACCAGCTCCACCGCGCCGCCTGGCGGGAGCTCCTCCGCGTGCTGAAAAAAGAGCCGCGCTTCGCCGGAAAAGGACGCGCGCTGCGCAGAAAGGAGCTTGGCAAGGCCAAGGAGCATGGCAGTGTGGCCGTCGTGCCCGCAGGCATGCATTACGCCGGGGCGGGCGGATGCATAGGGAAGGCCGCTCGCCTCCTCGATGGGGAGCGCGTCGATATCCCCGCGTACGCCGAGGACGGTTTGGCGCCCATCCTTTTCGCCCCGGATGCTTGCCACAAGGCCGGTCTTCGTTGGCCGGGAAACAGAAACGCCCGGCATGACGGAAAGGAGCTCCGCCAAGTAGGCGGTCGTTTCGAACTCTTCAAAGGAAAGCTCCGGGTTGCGGTGCAAATGCTCCTGCCATGCGCGGAGCTCGGGAATGATGCGGGTTACACAAGGGTCAAACGGCATATGGATTCTCCTTCCCACCCTGGTTGGGCGACGGTTATTTCCGTGGCAGCTTTTTGTAGAAATCGCTGGGCAGAAGCGATTTGTCTGCGGTTTCCCGGGTCAGGCCAAGGCTGTCTGCAAGGGCGAACATTTCCTCCCGCAGCGCGTCGGTCGCGGCCTTTATGGCCTCCCCGTCCAGCGGCACATCCGTGGATACGCCGGCCGGACGTTCCGTGAGCGCGGGGAGCGGCGCAAGCGCCGCATCCACGGCACGGGCGCCGCGCTTGAGCGCAAGGCCAAGTTCGGAATTCAGGCCCACGATGCCGCGCGACTGCTCCGCGAGCGTTATCAGGTACTGCGCGCCAATGGCATACCGCCCGGCGATGGCAGCTTGTTTTTCTCCCTCCACATGCGCGATGTCCGCACGCGGGTCCGGCTCAATGGTGATGCCGAAGATTTTATCCACCAGCGAAACAAGCTTTTCATTGGAAAGCACATAATAGCTTGCGTTGCTGTAAGAGGTGTTGTCGATATACTTGCCGCTCAGGGTATGGCGGCGGAGCGTGTCCTCGTCAAGCTGCATGCCAAGCGCGCCGAGCGCGGCGATCTGCTCTGCGGAAAGGTTGGTTTTCACATATCCCTTCACGGAGGTGTAGATCGAAACGAGGTTCCGAAGCTGGTCGCGGGATTTAAGCTGGTTGAACACGGTAAAGAGCATCCGCTGCTGCCTGTCGTTGCGGCCAACGTCCGAGCTGATGCCTTTGCGCGCGCGGCAATAATCAAGCACCTGCTGCCCGTTGAGATGCTGATAGCCGGTTTCGAGCACGCGGCCGTTGAGCTCAATGCGCACATCCACATCGTAATCCACACCACCCATTGCATCCACGATGGCCTTAAGCCCCGTCATGTCCACGCCGGCATAATATTCGATTGGGATGCCGCCAAAAAGTTTGGAAACGGTTTCCATTGCGTATGCAAAGCCGTCCCCATCCGCACTTCCGCCCTTGGCGAAGGCGGCGTTGATCTTCCAATGGCCGGTTTCGCTGTACTTTTCGCCCTTGTCGTTATAGATGGTGGCAAATGTATCCCGCGGGATGGAGATCAAATCCGCCCGGCCGCGCCTGAAGTTGACCGTGAGCAGCATGATTACGTCGCTGCGGAAATTGTTGGCTTCATCCCGGTAAACGCCGCTGCCCTCCACGGTGCGCTCTGGGCTTTGATCCCAACCGAGCATAAGGATGTTGACCCGGTCCTTCATGAAGGAAAGGTCCGAAAGTTCCTTGGGGGAATAGGTGGGCGCGGGCGTTGGCACAGGCGTTGGCTCCGGCGTGGGGGAAGCGGTGGGCGCAGGCGTTGGCGTGGCGGCGGGTGTGGGCGTTGGCATTTCCGTTTGCGCCGGCACAACGGCAGGAGCAGGGGAAGCGGTGGGCGTAGGCGTGGGGGTTCCGCCGAAGGCGCTCATCGGATCCACGAACATGACGTATGCAAAGCGCAGCCCCACGAGCAAAAGCGCTGCAAGCACTGTGACGAGGGAGATCTTCAATATGGTTTTTACCCGCGAGGCGGGCTTTTTTGCGTTCTTGTTTTCCATAGCGACAGTATACCACAAGTGTGCGGGTTCGGAAGATGGAAAAGAAAAACAAAGCGGCAAAAAACGGGTGCGGCGCATGGCGGGCTGCACCCGCAGGATGCATTACGGTTCGTCCTGCGTTGGTTCCGCATCCGCATCGCAGGCGGCGCGATAACAGCGCAGCAGCAAAACGACGCCCCAAAAGAGAAGGGCAAGCCCGGTAACGATCAGCGTCAGAAGCCAACCGTTCCCCACCTGCAGCCTTCCATACGGCCCAGAAAGACAGAGCGCGGGGGAGATGCCAAGCGCGCCCAAAAGCATGGGCAGGATCAGGCCGCACACAAGCCCTGTCCATGTAAGGCAAAAGGCCAGTTTCTGTAAAAAGCGGAATCGGCGGTTCATCGCGTTTCCTCCATTCTTACTCACTGCGTTTGCCGGTGATGGATTCGATCTCCACACAATAAACGGCGGTTTCCGGGCCTGCGTTTGCGGCGCATTTTTCACGGTGCGGATTCGAGGCTGCATACTTTTCGCAAATGGCCGAAAGCGCCCGGCGGCGCTCGGCAGGATCATGCACAAGCCGCGCCGTACCAAAGGCGATGGCGGAGGAATATTCCGTTGTGAAACGCATGGGGATGGCATGCACATCCGCCACAGCCGTAAGGCAGACGCGGGGATTCTGCGCAAGAAGCTCCGCCTTGTAGCCGCGCGGGTTGGAATGAAAGTAAACGCACCCATCCACGAGCACGTGGGAAACCGGCACGCAATAAGGCTGTGCCTCATCGGTAAGACCCAGGCAGGCGTATTCACAGCGGCCGAGCAAAGCAAGCGCCCATTCTGCAGGGCGTTCTTTCTTTTTGTTCAGCATTTCAGGCATATCGTGCAAGTCCTCCTATTGTTGTGTTGCTTCAAGGATAGCAGATGCGCGTGCGTCCCGCAAGAAAAAGCCGCATGACACGGCTTTTCAGATTGTCGAAAACCCGCCGGCTCCGGCGGTGCGCACGCCGGAACGGATGAAAACCATTTGGCTTTTGCGCGTTGCAGCGTTTGCCGCCCGGGAGCAAAGCGAGAGGCAAACGCTGAGGCAACTCGAAAGAGTGGCCGTTTGCCATTTTTCCGACACGCAAAAAAGCCGCATGATGCGGCTTTTATCCTGCATAGTAACTTAAAGCTGCTTTTCTTTGCGGAAGAACCAGCCCACGGCCATGAACACCGCAAACACCAGAAGGTACCAGACAACGTTCATTTTGTGCGCAAAGATCGCCGCAACGATCATGAACAGGCTCCCCGCGATTGCAAGCGGAAATGCGACGAAGCGCTTCACAGGGGAAAGATCCTTCTCCTTGCGGATGGCCATGAAGAAGATGGGGATGTAGAGCGCATAGATCGTCACGATCGGCAGTTCGGAGGAATCAAAGCAGATGGGGCCGAACCAAGGGGTGGTGAGCTGTGCGCTGTAAAAATACAGAAGCCAGAACGCGCAGAGGAGCAAGCCAAGCACGGAGGAATTGGTGGGCATATTGGTTTTGCCATCCACCTGCTTGAAGATCGCAGGGGCAGGGCCACGGTGGCGCGCGGCGAGCGCATACATGCCGCGCGTGCAGCCGAGCATCAGCCCGTTGAGCGTACCGAGGCAGGAAATGACGACGAACACGAAGAGCACCGTGCCGCCCACGCGGGAGAAGATTGTTTCAAATGCGGTGCGGGCGCCGGTCTCGCCGCTTTCCATAAGCGCAGCATTGGATACGCTGCCGGAAAGGCCGATATAATAAAGAATGTAAACGCCTACGACAATCAGCGTGCCGAGCACGAGCGCACGGGGCAGGTTCTTTTTTGCATCCTTGAGCTCCGCGTTGATGCTTGTGGCAATAATCCACCCCTCAAACGCGAACGCAGTCGCCACAACGGCGGTGAACAGCGCCGTGCCGGAGGATTTGCTCGCATCCACAACGGTGGTGAAGTTTTCCACAACCATACCGTTGCCAAGGCCAACAATGGTGCCGATGACGGCCATCAGCAGCAGCGGGATCAGCTTGATGATGGTGGTGGATACCTGAAATTTTCCTGCGAGTACGGGAGAAAGCGCGTTGAGTGCGTAGCTTGCTACAAGGAAGAAACCTGCGAGCACCATACATTCGGCGCCTACGATGGAGAAACCGAGGAGCACGGAAAGGTAGCGCGCGCTGACCCATGCAAGCACGCTCGTGATGCCGGGATAATAGACCGTTGTCATAAACCAACCCACGAAGTAGCCATAGCCCTTGCCGACGGTGACCTCCGCGTAGTCAACGATGCCGTTGACGTATTCATAACGCGTTGCAAGCAGCGCGAACGCATACGCACATGCCACCATGATCACGCCGCCGATGAGCCAGGCGAGGATGCCGAGCGGCAGATTTCCGCCGGTTTCGGTGAGAATCTTTTCCGCCTTGAAAAAGACGCCGCTGCCGACCACAATGCCGACAACCATGCAGATTGCCGTCATCAGGCCGTATTTTTTGTGCAATTCGTTGCCCATGATGAAATCTCTCCCTGCTATTTTGTTTTGTTGAGTTTTGTAATGGGGCTGATCCATGTAAAGCGCGGGTGCACGGCATGTATTTATTTGGAGGGACAACGCCGCCGACGACGAAAAACAGCATAGGTTCTAAGAGAAACCGTGCGTGACCTTTACACTACAATCTTAACAAGGATACTATTAAATTACGACAATGTCAACGCATTATATATTATTTATAATTATGAAAGTTACCGAAAATCCATTTAAGACGGAACGTGTCCGCGAAAAACGGACAAACCGGGGGCGGATCATCTGAAGCACGAAAAATTGAACGGAATATGAAATTTCATGCTCCTTCGGTTGCCTGCGCTCCACAAACGGCTTCGGACATGCTATAATTAAAACTTGAATGGATTTGGGAGGAGGTCCGCATGCCGGTTTCGCTTTTTATCAAGCAGCTTGACGATGCGTTGGCTGAAAACGGGCTTTCATTTGTATCGACGATCATTGATATTGCAATCACATTTGCTTTGGCCCGGCTGATCGTAGCTATCGTGGCAAGAGCGGCGCGTTCCATCGTGGCGCGGCGTGCCCGCGACCTGGAAGAAATGAAGGCCCGCAGACTTACGACGGCAGTCACGCTGATGACGAGCGTTGTGAAATACGCTGCGTATTTCATTGCCATTGCGATCGCCGTGGGCGAGCTTGGCTATGCTGGGGCTATGAATTCCATGCTGGCGGCTGCTGGCATCGGCAGCCTTGCGGTGGGCATCGGCGCACAGAGCGTTATCAAGGACGTTGCCGCCGGGCTGATGTTGCTGTTTGAGGATCAGCTTGCCGTGGGCGATTATGTGACGGCTGCGGGCGTTACGGGAACGGTTGAAGCGGTTACGCTGCGCACCACCACCGTGCGCGGCTATGGCGGCGAGCTGAGCGTGATCCCAAACGGGAGCATTTCGGTTTTGACGAACTATTCCCGCACGGATTCGCTTGCCATTGTGGAATTCCCGGTGGCATACGAGGCGGATGGCGCACGCGCCCTTCTGTTGATGCGTGAGGAGGCGGAGGCCTATTATGCCGAACTTGGGGACGTTGCCGTGGAGAAGCCGGAGGCAGTGGGCGCGGTACAGCTTACGGGCGGAGAAATGGTGCTGCGCGTTGTGCAGCGTGTGAAACCGCTTGAACATTGGGCCGTGCAGCGGGAACTGACGCGGCGCATCGCGGCGCGCTTTGTGCGGGAAGGCATCCCCCTGCCGCGTACGCGCGTGCAGATGGCATATAAGGAGGGCGGAGAAGCATGATTGAACGGTTCGGACTGGGGGACCACATAGCAATGAAAAAACCGCATGCCTGCGGCGCCAACGAGTGGATTGTGACCCGAACAGGGGCGGATATAAAAATCAAATGCATGCAATGCGGCCGCGTTGTGATGCTTGACCGCGGCGACTTCCTGCGCAGCGCGCGCAAAAATCTGACGGAAGGGACGGAGAAGCCCAATGAGCCGGAAAATTGATAAAAAGCAGCTTGCCCGCCTGCGCAAAAATGCGGAGGCGCTTCATGCAAAGGATGAGGCTTACAAAAAAGCATCCGACCGGGATTTTGCGCTTTGGCTCGTGATGGTGCTTGTTGCGGCGTTCGCCGTGCGGCTGTTCCTGTTTGAGCCCGTGCGCGTTTCTGGCGACTCCATGTACGATACGCTTATACACAATGAACGCATGTTTGTGGAAAAGGTGAGCTATTGGTTTGAACGCCCGCAGCGCGGGCAGATCATCATTTGCTATTATCCAAACCACACCTCCACCTGCGTGAAGCGGATTATCGGCGTACCGGGGGACAGGGTTGCCATCACGGGCGGAGAGCTGTATCTCAACGGCGAAAAGCTGGACGAATCCGCCTACTGGGAGGATCTCATCTGGGGGGATATGGCGGAAATTACCGTGCCGGAAGATTGCGTGTTCGTAATGGGGGATAATCGGAACGATTCAAGCGACAGCCGCAGCCCGCTTGTGGGGCCCATCCCCTATTCCCGCATTGTGGGGCGCGTGCGCAGCGTGATCTGGCCCATTGAAGAGGCGCGGAAGGTTTAAGCGCGAACGGCGGAGGGACGACGAATATGGAAACCATGGGACAGGCGGCGGAAACCGGCCTAAGGCGCGTTGCGCGGAATCAGGCGGAATATGCCCGCCTCAGGCTTTACACATGGCTTTGGGCGTTTGGCGTTGCAGGCGTAACGCTCGCGCTGCTGTTCACGGTCTGGCTGTTTGGTGTGCAGGTACGCGACAGCGGTATGGCGCCAGCCATAGAACCGGGCGACGTGATTCTGTTCGACAGGTTGGCGAAATACTTCCAATCCCCGGCGCGCGGCGATATCGTCGCGTTTTCGGATGCGGCGGGGGAAGGAACGTACGCGGGGCGGATCGTGGGCCTGTCGGGTGAAACGGTGGCTGTTTCAGGCGGGCGCGTGTATATCAACGGAAGCCTTTTGGACGAGCGGGCATACGCGATGGGCGCGCTTGCGGCGGATTGCCCGGAAACGCATATCCCGGAAGGCAGCTTTTTCATCCTGCCGGATGACCGTTCGGATGCGCTGACCGATGCGCCCAAGCTCATGGTGGACGCTTCCCGCATTAAGGGGCGCGCGCTTGTGCGCGTATCCCCGCTTTCACGCATTGGGATTTTCTAGCATAAATATAAATCATATTTGGATGCGTGCCGGAGCAAAAATAATATATAATGGCAAAAATTTTCAAAAAAAGGGCTTGACAGGCAGGCGCACGGCGCGTATACTTGCAATCAAGTTAAAACCGTTGAGGGAGAGCAAGTAATTTCGGAACCCTCCTTTGCAGAGAGCCGCAGGCGGTGGGATTGCGGCATGGAGAATCGGAACGAATGGGCTCCTGAGGGCAAGCTGAACAACAGTAGGCGCGCCGGAGAAGGCACTCCGTTAGCAAAGGCCGGCATATGACAGTATGCACAGAGAGGGCGCGTAGCGCGCCAAGCCGGGTGGCACCGCAGGAGTTTTCAAAGCTCTTGTCCCTGCAAAAGCAGTTGGGGACGAGGGCTTTTTTATTGCTCTCCTGTCCCGGCAGCCCGCGGGAAACTTCCCGTAAACGGCCAGTGGCCGCAGTAAGAAAGGAGTGCGTAACCATGAAAGACAACATCCCCTACAAGATTTACCTGAGCGAAGCTGAACTGCCGAAACAATGGTACAACGTGCGGGCGGACATGAAAAACAAGCCCGCGCCGCTGCTCAACCCCGGCACGCTCCAGCCGATGACGGCTGAAGAACTCGGCCATGTGTTCTGCGATGAGCTGGTGCAGCAAGAGTTGGACAACACCAACGCCTACATCGACATCCCGGAAGAAATCCGCGATTTCTATAAAATGTATCGGCCTGCCCCGCTGGTGCGCGCCTATTGTCTGGAGAAGCATCTTGGCACACCTGCGAAAATTTATTACAAGTTTGAGGGAAACAATACCAGCGGAAGCCATAAGCTGAATTCTGCGATTGCGCAGGCATACTATGCAAAAAAGCAGGGCTTGAAAGGCGTGACCACGGAAACCGGCGCCGGGCAATGGGGCACCGCGCTCTCCATGGCATGTGCATACCTCGGGTTGGATTGCAAGGTGTTCATGGTGAAGGTTTCTTATGAGCAGAAGCCGTTCCGCCGCGAGGTTATGCGCACGTATGGCGCGAACGTGACCCCGTCCCCCTCCATGACGACGGAGGTTGGCCGCAAGATCCTTGCGGAGCACCCCGGCACCACGGGCAGCCTGGGCTGCGCAATTTCCGAAGCGGTCGAGGTTGCGGTGGGCACGGAAGGGTACCGCTATGTGCTCGGCAGCGTGCTTTCTCAGGTGCTGCTGCATCAATCCATCATCGGGCTTGAAGCCAAAGCAGCGCTGGATAAATACGGTGTGAAGCCGGATATCATCATCGGCTGCGCGGGCGGCGGCTCCAACCTGGGCGGCCTGATCTCGCCATTTATGGGCGAAAAGCTGCGCGGCGAGAAGGATTACCGCTTCATTGCAGTGGAACCCGCTTCCTGCCCGAGCCTGACACGCGGCAAGTATGTTTACGATTTCTGCGATACGGGCATGGTTTGCCCGCTTGCGAAGATGTATACGCTCGGCTCCGGGTTTATTCCTTCCGCAAACCATGCGGGCGGCCTGCGGTACCATGGCATGAGCAGCGTGCTCTCTCAGCTTTATGATGACGGCCTGATGGAAGCCACCTCCGTGGAGCAGACGAGCGTGTTTGCAGCAGCGCAGGAATTCGCGCGTGTGGAAGGCATCCTGCCCGCGCCGGAAAGCAGCCATGCCATCCGCGTCGCAATCGACGAGGCGCTCAAGTGCAAGGAGACCGGCGAGGAAAAGACGATCCTTTTTGGGCTCACGGGCACGGGATATTTCGACATGGTGGCATACCAGAAGTATAACGACGGTGAAATGACGGATTATATCCCGAGCGATGAAGACCTGCAGAAGGGCTTTGACGGTATCCCGAAATTCCCCGGGAACATGATCTGAACGGGAGCAGCCACAGAACTATGTTTAACGGCTGACTTATCTCAAAAAACGGTGCGGTAAGCTTTTGGGCTTACCGCATTTTTTTGTTGAAATTGCAGGGAGAAATGCGGAGCGATTCAATTTTCGTAAAACGCAAATTGAATCGCAGAACGAGTGAAAAATAGGCGCTTAATTAAATTGAACGTGTGAGGATGTACTGGTAAAAAATGGAAACAAAAAGGAGAAAAGAAAAAATCATCTCTCTATTATAATATATATAATGTAAACTCACGCTGCAAATAAAAAAACGAAAAACAGCAAAAACAGATACAAAAGCAGCGAAATGCCCGGAAAACAATGCTTTAGAAAATAAAACAATCGCAACCGTGCGGAACTACGCGCTTCAAAACTGCGCCGCAGAAGGGAAGCGGCGACTTTTCTTCCTTATATATAATATATCCTGCGCGCGATTTCCGGCAGGCGGTTTTCGCATGCATGTCGGGCAAAAAGACGCATTATAGATGAGTATCGTCTGCATCCGCGGAATAGTCATCGAAGGAAAATTCGTTTAATTCGTGGAAGTCTAAAAATTCCGCCAGCGTCATGTTAAAACCGATGGCGATATGATGCAGCGTTGTAATTCGGGGGTCTTTTGTAATGCCACGGATGATGTTATCAATTGTCGACTGGTTGAGTCCGCACATGGTGGCCAATTTATTGCAGGTGATTCCCCTGCGCTTACACAACGCTGTAATGCGTTGGATCAGGATTTCGGAATATGTCATAATCCCTCCGTTTTTTCATAAAATTTACCCGAAAACGGGTTATTTTATGCACATGATAACAAGTAAAACAAATACATATACCCAAATTCGGGTAACACGCGCTTCATGTCCAAATATAATTACTACAACGCATAGGAGGTTGTATGTGCAATTTTTTGTGTGTGGGTCTGCAAATGCCGGCCAAAATGCCTTTTCTGACAGGGTGAAAATTTGAAATTGCCAACAATTGCTGAAAGAATATATTTGTGTTTGGAGGAAGCGAAATGACGGGCATGAAGTTAAAAATCAAGCAGATCGTAATAATTAGCATGGTTTTGGTCTGCGCCGTCCTCTTTTCGGCTTGCATGCGTTCCGACGCCGGAATCGATCCGGGTGATTGGGGATACGACTGCTGCGTTACCTACGATGCGCTCGGCGGCATCATCAACAGCCGTGAGATGCGCGAGGTCTATTACATGAACAATTCATATCTGTTCCAGCCTTCGGGCACCACCAACATGTTGGTGGAACCGGTGAAGGACGGATATATTCTTGCCGGATGGTATACGGCGAAGGAGGATGCGACGGATACGGAAGGCAACACCGTCTACCAATTCTCTGCCGGGGACCGTTGGGATTTCGACGAGGACCGCATTCAGGAAAACCTTACGCTCTATGCGCGCTGGATTCCGCAGGGAAAGGTGAACTACGTGAATGCGGACACCGGCGAGGTCGTGTTCAGCAAAAACCTTACCGCAGATTCGCCGGTTCAGGAACTCAGCGCTGCAACGCTGAATCTCAGCACGCCGAAGGGCTACTCGTTTGCCGGCTACTATGCAGATGCTGCCTGCACCATTCCGTATGACTTCACGCAGTATGAGCATGTGGAGCTTCTGTTGGAAAACGAGCAGATTTATGCAAAACTTGCCGAGCGGTTCCCGCAATATTTTGAAGCTGCGGAATATGTTGCGCCGGAAGCGGCCGAAGAGGGAGAGGAGCAGGCGGCCTCCACTGAGGACACCAGCTATCTTTACATCAACAAGGCGGGCTATCGGCTTTTGACGGATGACCCTGCCGCGCTTGCCGAAATCCGCACTTATAAGGATCAGACCATCGAAGAGGCGATTGAGCAGTATCAGGCGAACACCGCATCCCAGGTGGTATACATCAAGTTTACCGAAGGGCTCTATGTGCGCGTCACCTCTTTGGAAAGCCTGAAAAAGGGCGGGGAATATTCCTTTGCAGGTGTGGATGCTTCGGGAAACGAGATCAACGGCTATATTTTAGAAACAGACCTTGACTTCAGCGGCGTGAAGCTCGCCGTGGCCGATAGCTTTAACGGCACCATTCAGGGAAACGGACACACGATCCGAAACCTGACGGTGAAGCTTTCCAGCAAAAAGATCGATCCGGACAAAGAAAAAGCCGGCGGCATTGCCGCGCGGATGGACGGTGCGGTCATCGAAGGCGTAGTGTTTGAAGATTGCGCCCTTGAAATCAACGTGAATTCCGGAATCCAGGTGACCGCAGGCTTCCTTGCGGGAGAAGCGAAGAACACCACCGTGCAGGACTGCACGTTCCGCAACCTGGCCATTACAACCGGCAAAGGGGACGACGGTGCGGCGCGTTACGAGCTTGGAGACCTGTTTGGCAATGGCTCCGGCAACAAGGTAAACAACTGCACTGCAGAAGGCGTCACAGTCACGGCGTCCGATGCCGCGCGCCGGAATATGGCGTTGCAATAACCCGGCAAACATTCCGCTGGCCTGCACCTGAGCGGGCCGCAGTTTAAAATTCCCGATTGTGTTTTGCGTTGGGATCCGCCCGGCGCGATATACAAAATAAAAAAAGATAAATGGAGGTAAAACAATGAAAAACAACACGCTTGGTCGCTTGCTGGCGCTCGCGTTGGCTGCGATGATGTTGTTTGCAGTGGTTGGCTGTCAGGAGACCGGCAACAACGACCCGGTTGAAACGCCGACCACCGCTGACCCCACTCCCGCTCCCACGGAAGAAGTTCCTGCGGAGATTTTGCCCGATGTACCCGCGGATCGCTATGATGCGACCGTGACGCCCCGCACGGGCAACAACGCCACCGCGCCCCTGGTGCTGAGCACCAGCACGCTGGATGGCAAATTCAGCCCCTTCTTCTACACGTCCGCTTATGATAACGACGTGCAGACACAGACGCAGATCGGCCTGCTTTACACGGACAAGAAGGGCAACGTTCTGGCCGGCGTTGAGTATCCCTGCCTCGCGTACTCCTACACCGAGGATGTGGATTACGACAACAACACCATGACCTACAAGATCTTCCTGAAGAACGGCATCACTTTCAGCGACGGCGAGCCCGTAACCGCGAAGGACGTCCTCTTCAACTACTATGTGTACCTCGATCCCGCCTATGACGGAATCTCCACGCTGTACAGCCAGAAGATCCGCGGTGCCAGCGAATATCGCCTCCAGACCAGCGCGGAAGCCCTCGCGGTTGTGGACGCGATCCTTGCAGCCGGCATCACCGCTGCGGAAGACGGCACGGTGAGCTACCCTGCGGCTGACGGCGCAACGCCGGAGCAGCAGGCCGCGTTCTGGGCATATCTGCCTGAGGCAGGTAAGGCCTTCGCGCAGGAAATCGTGGATTATGTTGTGGGCAACTACAACAATGACCAGTATGCTCCCAACATCGGTAAGACCCCTGATGAAATCAAAGCGGATGCTACCCTGCAGACCGTGTTCGGCATGGTAATGTGGGGCTTCGGCGAAGTGGCTGACGGCGTGTTCACCGATGCGCTCGGCAACACCTACACCCTCGGCACCGATGAAGTGAATGCTGAAATTTACTGGAACAACATCCTTGGCACTTACGGCTACAACTTCGACGAGGACACCGGCATCAACCACGAAAAGGCCGGCGACATCCTCATTGAAACTCGCGTAAAGGATCTTTACCTTGCAAACGAAGGTGCTGTTGAAGGCGGCGTTCAGACCATCACCGGCATCACCTCCGGCAAGGAAGTGTGCGAGGATGGCGTTGAGCGTGAATACGTCGAGGTCATTATCGACGCAGTTGACCCCGTTGCCATCTACCAGATCGGCATCGCCGTTGCTCCCTTCCATTACTACACGGAAGGCTTCGCCGGCGAACTCAACGAGAACGGTGTTGTGACCGGCTCCGCCGAGTTCATGCAGCACATGAAGACCAAGAACGATAAGCCCATGGGCGCCGGCCCGTACGTCTTCGAGAGCTACAAGGACAACGTCGTGACCTTCACCGCGAACGACAGCTTCATGCTCGGCTCCCCGAAGATTCAGACGCTCCGTTATAAGGAGATCACCCTTGGCTCCGAAATGGATGCTCTGAAGACAGGTACGGTTCACTATTCCGATCCGTCCGCCTCGACCGAGATCATCAACACCATTACTGCCGCTGAAGGCGACTACGCGAAGCTCGGCTATATCCTTGTTGATAATGACGGTTACGGCTACATCGGCATCAACGCACAGTTCCTCCCCGAACTGGCAGCCCGTCAGGCAGTCGTGATGGCCATGAACCCGCAGCTTGCGATTGATGACTACTACGGCGAACTCGCGAGCGTCAATACCCGCAACATGACCAAGATCCAGTGGGCTTATCCGGACAATCCGGCACCGATCTACGAGTATGACGAAACTGGCGAACAGGTCAAGGCGAAGTTCATCGAGGCCGGTTACGTCTATGACGAAGCCAAGAACATCATGAGCTATCCCGAAGGCTACAAGGATCTCATGGGCACGGAGCGCAGCGGCCAGGTCACCATCAAGATGACCCTGCCCTCCGATGCAAAGGATCACCCGGCCGGCACGATCCTCGTGAACGCGCAGGAAGTCCTTGCAAAGGCTGGCGTGAAGGCTGACATCGAAGTTGACCAGAACGTGCTCAACAAGCTTTCCACCGCGTATGAATCCGGCATTCAGATCTGGGCGGCTGCCTGGGGCAGCGGCGGCGTAGACCCCGATATGTTCCAGATCTGGTATTCCGATCCCGCCGAGAACCAGGGTACTTCTCCCGTGGCGACCGGCATCTACGAGATCTTCAAGAAGGGTTCTGATGACCAGAAGGCCATCCTCACTGAGCTTAACAGCCTGATCATGGCTGGCCGCGGAACGCTGGACCGCGAGGAGCGCAAGCCCATCTATGCCAAGGCGCTTGAACTCGCAGGCCAGATGGCTGTGCAGCTGCCGACCTATCAGCGCAAGAACATGTTCGTCTTCAACAAGGACGTCATCAATGCCGCTACCCTCTTCAGCGGTGAGGACGTCACCCCGTTCCAGAGCCCGATTGCCTACATCTGGAACGTGGAACTCAACTAACACATCAAAATTCGCGGGGCTTCCCGCGCAATAAACTGTCGCAAACGTTGCAAGGCTTGGCGCAAGCCAAGCCTTGCCGCGCATAACATGCACGACGGGGATTGGGAGAGGGATTCATTATGTGGAGATATATCCTAAAAAGACTCATTCTCGCGGTGGTAATCCTGGTTGGCGTATCCGTCCTCATCTACATGCTGACCATGCTGATGCCTGCCGACTATATTGACCGCCAAACTGCAGCCGCGGTGCAAAGCGGATCCATGACACAGGACGAGGTCATGCGTCTCAAAGAGCTTTACGGCCTTGCGGACAAAAGCTTCGGCGGAATTATAAAAAGCTATTCCAAATGGCTGGGCAGCACGATGACAGGCGATCTTGGCTATTCGTTCCTTTATGGAAAGCCGGTTACCGAGGTGCTTGGGGAGTATATATGGACTTCCTTTATCATCGCGCTTATCGCTTTTATTCTTCAAACTGTTATCGCAATACCCATGGGAATTAAAGCTTCCGTGAATCAATACGGGGCTTATGATTATACGGTGTCCGTGTTTGCAATGATCGGCACGGCCCTGCCGTCGTTCTTCCTTTCAGCGCTGCTGATGAACGTGTTCTCCATCCAGCTGCGCTGGCTGCCGCTTCAGGGCCTGACCACGGCAACCAAGGTGTTCCTGCCGGGCCAGGGATTTGAGGTGTTTCTGGACAAAGTATGGCACCTGGTCCTGCCGATCACGGTGTTGGTTGTGCTGGGCATCGGCGGCACGATGAAGTTCACAAGAACGAATATGTTGGAAGTGCTCAACTCCGACTATATCCGCACCGCCCGCGCAAAGGGGCTTTCAGAGCATACGGTCGTATACAAGCATGCGTTCAAAAACACGATGATCCCGTTGGTGACCTCGCTCAGCGGCATGTTGCCGAGCCTGTTTGGCGGCGCTATGATTACCGAAACGGTATTCGCGATTCCCGGCATCGGTTATATGGCGCTGCGCGCGACCCAGCAAGGCGATATCCCGTTCATTATGGGCTATAACATGTTCCTTGCCATTCTTACGGTTCTCGGCATGCTGATCTCCGACTTGATGTACATGGTCGTAGACCCGCGCGTAAAACTGAAATAAGGGAGGTGCGTTATGGAAAACAAGGTTCCTTTTGAAGAAACGAACAAGCCGGAAGAAACGCTGCCTCACCACAGCTATACGGATCTTGTGGAGGACGAAGTCCTTCAGCAGGAAGCTGAGAGCGCAGAACACCACAGCTATACCGATATTTCCGGCGATGAGATCATCGTGGAGGAAAACTTCCGCGTCATCTCACCAGGCCGCATGGTTGCAAAGCGCTTTTTCCGCAGCAAACTTTCCATTGCGGGCCTTTGCATGATCGTGTTCGTGTTCCTGTTCTCCTTTGTGGGCCCGCTGATTACGGACGCTGTGTGGGGATATGGCGAAACGCAGATGTTCAAAATTGAGCGCGTTTCCGACATGGTCTCCAAGGGCGATTTCTATGCGGCGGACGGCAAGGAATATACTTACTACGACCGCTCGCAGTCCATCGTAAGCTTTAAGGCGCCGCCCTCCAAGGATCACTGGCTGGGCACGGACACCTCCGGCTTTGATATTTTCGTGCGCCTGATGTACGGCGGCCGCATTTCGCTTGTGATTTCATTCATCGTTATCTTCCTGGAAACGATCATCGGAATCGTGCTCGGCGGCTTTGCAGGGTACTTCGGCAAGTGGGTCGATCAGGTTGTGATGCGCGTTGTCGACATCTTCGCCTGCCTGCCGGGCATGCCGATCCTGCTGATCCTTTCTGCTGCCATCAGCTCTATTGAGAGCATCCCCGCAGAGCACCGCATTTATTACCTGATGGCATTCCTGACCCTGATGGGCTGGACGGGAGCTGCGCGCATCGTGCGCGGTCAGATCCTGATGCTGCGCGAACAGGAATATATGCTTGCCGCCGAAACCACTGGCCTTTCGGCTACGCATAAGATTTTCAAACATCTGATTCCAAACGTCATGCCGCAGCTGATCGTTTCCATGACGCTGGGTCTTGGCGGAATCATCCTGTATGAGTCCACGCTTTCCTATCTTGGTTTGGGCGTTCCCTTCCCGCGCGCCGCATGGGGCTCCATGATCGCGCTGGCGGATCCTTCCAAGGGGCAGGAAATTCTGGCGAACTATCCGAACATGTGGGTTCCCGCAGGCATCCTGATCATCGTTACGGTGCTGGGCTTCAGCTTCATCGGCGATGGCCTCCGTGATGCGTTTGACCCGAGAATGAAGAGGTAGCGCTATGGCAGTATTAGACAAGTTCAAGAAAAAGAAGATTCAGGGTGTTGACGATACCGAGTACCTGACGCTGCGCGACGAACGGCGCATCAGCAAGGAAAACGCGAAGATTACGCGTGAGTTTGAGCGCAACAAGGCGCGCAAGAACGTGCCCGAATCGGAATACCTTTCCCAAATGCGGGACAGCAGGAACGTTGTTGAGTTCGATGATCTGCACACGTATTTTTATACCGATATCGGTACCGTGAAGGCGGTGGACGGCGTAACCTATGACGTGCCGCAGGGCACCACGGTGGGGATCGTCGGCGAATCTGGCTGCGGAAAATCCGTTACTTCGCTCTCGCTGATGCAGCTTGTGCAGGCGCCGCAGGGGCAGATCGTCTCCGGCGAAATCCGATATCTTGCAAGCGATGGAAAATGCTACAACATCGCAAAGATGCCTAGAAGCGAGATGCTGCATATCCGGGGCAAGGAGATCTCCATGATCTTCCAGGAGCCGATGACAAGCCTGAACCCGGTGTTCACCATCGGTGAGCAGATGGACGAGGTTGTGCTGCTGCACGAAGAAGGCGCAACGGCGGAAAGCGCAAAAGCGCATTCCATCGAGATGCTTCAGCTCGTCGGTATCGCCATGCCGGATAAGGTGTATGCAAGCTATCCGCACGAGCTTTCGGGCGGCATGCGGCAAAGGGTCATGATTGCAATGGCGCTTTCCTGCGGCCCCCGCCTCATCATTGCCGATGAGCCCACCACAGCGCTGGATGTTACCATTCAGGCGCAGATTCTTGACCTTTTGCGCGGCATTAAGGATAAGATCAACGGCAGCATCATGCTCATCACGCACGACCTTGGCGTTATCGCGGAAATGGCGGATTATGTCGTGGTCATGTATGCGGGCCGCATCATTGAAAAGGGCACCGTGCGGGAGATCTTCCACACGCCGAAGCATCCGTATACCGTTGGCCTGATGCGCAGCAAACCGAGCGTAAACAAAGCGGTGGATCGGCTTTACAGCATCCCGGGGCAGGTTCCGAACCCGATCAACATGCCCAACCACTGCTATTTTAAGAACCGCTGCGAAAAGTGCACCGAAAAGTGCGGCGGCGAATATCCGCCGATGCTGCAGTTCTCCCCCACGCATTTTGCCGCCTGTTACCTTTACGAGGAAGACCGGGATGCGGTTTACTTTGATGCGCTCACGGGCAAAAAGAGCGAATGAGGAGGTAGAAGATGGAAAACGATAATCTGTTGGTAGTAGAAAACCTGAAAAAGTATTATCCCATTAACGCCTCCGTTCTGGGGAAGGCAAAGTCCTTCGTGAAAGCGGTGGACGATGTGTCCTTCACCATAAAGCGCGGCACGACGATGGGCCTTGTGGGTGAATCCGGCTGCGGCAAAACCACAGTCGGCCGCACAATCCTGCGCCTGCATGACGTAACCGGCGGCACGGTTATGTTCAAGGGACGCGATCTTGCGAAGCTTTCCCAAAAAGAACTCCGCTCGCTGCGTCCGCATATGCAGATGATTTTCCAGGATCCTTATTCCAGCCTTTCGCCGCGTATGCCTGTTGGCGAGATCATCGGAGAAGCCGTGCGCACGCACAATATCGTGCCGAAATCCCAATACCAATCCTACATCCGTAAGGTCATGAAGGATTGCGGCTTGCAGCCCCAGTATTTTTACCGGTACCCGCATGAGTTTTCCGGCGGGCAAAGGCAGCGCATCTGCATCGCACGTGCCGTGGCGCTCAACCCGGAATTCATCATTTGCGATGAACCGGTCTCTGCACTGGATGTTTCCATCCAGGCGCAGATCATCAATTTGATGAAGGACCTGCAAACGCAGTTCGGGTATACGTACCTGTTCATTTCCCACGACCTTTCCGTTGTGGAGCACATTTCGGATACCATCGGCGTGATGTATCTGGGCAATTTGGTTGAAACGGGCGATAAGGCCAAGATCTTCGCCAACCCGATGCATCCTTACACCAAGGCGCTGCTGAGCGCGGTTCCGATGCCGGATCCGGACATGAAGATGAACCGCATTATTCTCAAGGGCGACATCCCCAGCCCGGCCAATCCGCCTTCCGGCTGCAAATTCCGCACACGCTGCCAATACTGTATGGATGTTTGTGAAAAGGAAGTGCCGCAGTTCAGGGAATACGAGCCGGGGCACAGGGTGGCATGCCACCTGTATTCACAGGAATGAACCCGAAGGTGAGGGAAAATGTGAAAAAGCGCCGTAAGGATGACTTCGTGGACGATGGGCGCGTGATTGCGGACATGAGCATTGACGGCATGCCCGGCACGATTTCCCGCCGCCGGCGGAAGCCTCCCGTGCCGTTCGGCACCGTGAGGGAAGAGCCGGAACCGGTCAAGCTGACATGGAAAGAGCGAATTTCCGCTTACGGCGGCGCATACGCCGCGTATGCCCTGTTTGGCTTTGTGATGTTCGGCGGGCTTGGCCTAGTGATCTGGCTTTGGCTCAGATGAATGCAAGTTGAAGCATAGAACAACGATGAACGGAGCCGCGCGCGCAAGCAAGCGGCTCCGCTTTGCTGTTTTTGCAGGGGAGGATTCGGACTGCACAGGACGAAACAAAACACAGGAGGGTGCATGGAAATCAGAGAATACAGGGAATACAGGGAAGAGGAACTCCTCAGCCTTTATGCCAGCGTTGGCTGGACGGCATATACCCAGCATCCCGAAACACTAAGAGCGGGGGTTGCAAATTCTCTTTTTACCCTCGGCGCTTACGATGGACAAACGCTGCTGGGCATCATCCGTACCGTTGGCGACGGCCATACCATCGTGCTGATCCAGGACATTTTGGTGTTTCCGGAGCATCAACGGAAGGGCATCGGCTCCAAGCTGATGCAGGCTGTGCTGGAAAGATTCCGTAACGTGCGGCAAATTGAGCTTGCGACGGATGATATTCCCGCCAATATTGCCTTTTACGAATCTCTGGGGTTTCGGAAAATGTCCGAAATTGGCTGCTGCGCATTCATAAGGCTTTGATGGATTGCGGGTACGGTTGGTTGCCCGGCGCCATCGGCATATGGAAAAAGAAGCCTGATCCCATCTCAAAAACGGGCCGGCTGTCATAGCGGCGCGCAAATCATGTTATCAATACAGGCGGAGAAACCCCGGGGTAAATTTACCCGGGGTTTTGCATGCTCCATGCTCTGCTGAACGGTGAAAACCGGCAGAACTCGCATGAAACAGTTTGCACAAACGGTCTTGCAACGGAAAGTTTGCATATGCTTGAAGCATATAAGATAGTAGGCAGCAAAATGAGAAAGGAAATGGACTGTATGAACGATTTTTTCACCTGGACGATTCTTGCAACTTACGCCGGCGCGACACTGGCAACGACACTCGTGACGCAGCTTCTGAAAGGGATTGGTTTCATTGACCGCATCCCGACGCGGATCTTCAGCTATGTGATAGCGTTGATTATCCTGCTGGTAGCCACGTTCTTCACCGGCGCGCTTACGTGGAATACTGCCGTATTGTGCGTGGTGAATGCCGTGGTGGTGAGCCTTGCGGCCAATGGCGCGTTCGATGCGGTGACTGCGAAACATACCAACGATTGACAAGGGGGCACACGCCAAATCTAGCGGGCCGCAGCCTTTACGTTTTCGGGTGCTGAGGAGGCGGACAAAGTTTGCGGCCGGACATAGCCGAAGAAGCGCTGCCTTTTTCGGAAAAGGAGACGCAAGGGAACGGGTGAACGGCGCTTTCCCAAAAGAAAAACGTCGGAACAAAGCGAACATTGTTCCGACGTTTTTACCGCTGACGATATAGATTTTTTTCATACTATGATGTTACCACTCACTCTATTCTTATTTACTTGTCATACTTATTATTTTAGAGAATATAACAAATGGCTCTTTCCAATCGTCATAAAATCTTAAAATGGTTGAAGATGATGGTAAATTGAGGGCGGATAATTGTTTTGCTGAAGAAGGAATTGAATTTCCGTTTTTTAAGTACGAAAGAATGGAATCATCTACTTCCTGTTTCGTGTATTTTGCTTTTTTTGTTTTTATGATTATAATATTTGCAGCCTTTACAAATGAATCAAAAGAACCGAAACGATTCATAATTACGGATAAGCTGTGCGGAAAAACCTCCAAAAAAGCAGCTCTAGATTCAAAAGTTGAGCCATTGTTATGAATTACCTCATTTGTCACCCTCATAATTTCTTCTTCAGAAATAAACTCCTGTCTTTTTGAAAACTCAGACCCTATTTGCTCCTGAAATTTTTGCATAGTGCCAAAAAAATTATATATTACCTTGGAAGTCGGTAATCCATTTTCTCTTCGTAAATCTTTTTGTGTAATCTTGCTATGGTTTTTTAAATATCTATAACAAGCGTCAATAACTTTTTCTTTTGTCCACAATTCGTAATTCAAATCCAAGCCAAGCGCAATTCTTATATCGCTGAAATTTTTATATTCAGGATAATAAGATAAAATACATGGGAGTGAGGGAAGAGAATTTTCTCTTTTTAATTCGGATTGCTTAAAATCTGGATTTATTTTTGAATATTCCTCCAACCTTTCCCAAATGTTCGCTCTATTCCACTTAATGTGGATTTTAAGTCCAAAAGACAATTTTAACTCTTCCATTGATCCATAATATTTAGTAACATATGCTATAGAAGGCAGTCCATTCTTATCTCTTGTAAAATCAATTTTCTTTATGTCTCCATGCTTTCTTATGAATGCCCCAACTACCGAGTCAAATTTCTCTTTTGTCATTTTCTCATTAGAGATTGGTGTTTGGGGCAAAAAACTCGTATTCTCATCGATTATTTCACCAGCCATGAATTTTTTTGCTTTTTCTTCCATCAAAAAATCATGCAGTTCTTTATCACTCTTTGACAAGTTACATTCTGCACACAAAATTTGGCAATTATCCAATGTGGATTTTCCGCCTTTTGAATAAGCAAAAATATGGTCAAAATGACACTCCGATTTAGACACAAGAATCTTTCCACATAAAGCGCATTTTAGTTGGCCGTTATTTTTCTCTAAATTGGATAAAACGGCTTGATATTGAACACTATCAGAAAAAAGTCTATCATTCATAATTACGCCCTTTCTAATATATTATATTTATAAAGGCTTCTACAATAAATTATGGACTTTATTCATTAAATTGTCAACCATATAACACATCTACATATGACTGCTGATTGAAATGAGACTTTTCGAATAACAAAAACGACGATATGAAGTAAATTCTTCATGTCGGCGTTTGCTCATCGGTTCAAATCTGAGGTTTTCCGGAAAACCCTTAAAAATATCTATGAAAGCTGGTATTCGGGAAACTACTGAACAAGATGAAAAGAAGCCCATTATTATGGGCTTCTTTGAGACAATATCTATATTGTCAGTGATAATTGGCGGAGAAGGAGGGATTTGAACCCTCGCGCCAGTCACCCCAGCCTACTCCCTTAGCAGGGGAGCAAAAAATGGCTAAATACCTGCAAAACAATGATATCTGTACGTTATTTGTACGTCATTCGATCTTATTTACTGCATCCAGCGCGGCGCCGCTATCCGGGTGTATATACCGCTGTGTTGTTGAAAATTTAGTATGCCGCATGACGCGTTGAATGATTGATGGCGGTATTGTAGCGTCTGCTGCAAGCTCCGTGCCAGTCGTATGGCGGCACGAATACGGCGTTAAATCCCTGCACCCAAAACGCTTCATTGCTGCATCAAATTCATCATAGAAATCATTGCGCTTGATGCATACTAATCTTTCCCCCTTCACAGCTTCGCACAACGATTCAAGGACAGGTACAATCACATCTGCAATTACTATTGGTTTTGTTTTCCGTTCCTTCGTTTTTATCCCACATCCGACTATTTCCCGATCGTCCCAATGAATCATGTCTTTTTCCAGTTTCAGCAATTCCCCCGGCATCATGCCGGAATAAATCATAACCAATACATACCCGGCGAACATGTCCCCAGAATCGAACGCACGCCATATATTATTGATTTCTTCCCGCGTAAATGGCTGCCGTTCCTTCTCTTCCAGTTTCGGCAATTCGATATATTGGGCTAGGTTTGATGGCACATCGCCTTGTGCGCATGCGCGCTTATACAGGTGTGACAACAGCGTTTTTGCATCCCGCGCTGTGTAATGCGTTGGTGTTTCCTTGTCTATAACGCTTTGCAAGTCGGCTATAGTCAATTCAGTTATTTCTATATCCGCTATCCTTTTCAGCTTGCCCCACGCAATCTTATATGACGTTTGTTTGGATTGCGATAGTTTCAACATTGCCGATTCTGACCACGGATCATACAGATTGCGCAGGGTCGGAATATCCTTCCTGCGCTTTTTTGCCAACTGCGGCACATATTCCAACGCTTCCTTTTTCGTCTTAAATCCGCCCTTCGTCAGCGTTATCCGTGTTCCGTTTTTGTATATCCCTAGTTCTGCTTGCCACGTGTTCCCGCGCTTCCGGGCGTACCCTTGCCCATTTCCGCGCCGTTTCTTCCCATGCGTTATTTCCTGCTTCGCGCCGCACATAAGACAATATGCGCCGTCCGGGACTTCCTGTTTACACTTTCGGCATATCATCACTTACTACCAAATACAAAAATCGCAGAAAGTCCAATACATGCAGCTAACAACAACAAAAAGCCCTTAAGCCTAGTTTTGGGTTTTACATCAATATCATCGCCATAATATTCATTTCTACCAATTGTATGTGTTATTAAATAATATACAAGTAATGGCGCAGGCATATAAATTATCGATAACAATCCGATTTTTACGGCACTCCATATCGTTTTTGGTACATCGCTGTTTTGTTTGAAAGCGAGCAGTACTGCGATAACTGCTGATAGCGCGATCACCCCAGCTATGTGTTTACCTTCTTTTTCTTTTAGGATTTTTGCGATTCCTATTACATCGCGCTCCCTAATCTTTTCGGGCAAAAAATAATCATAGTCCTTTATCGTTTCATAAGCCCGATTCCATGCAGCTTCCTTATCATCTTTCACTTGCGCATTTTGGCTGTTTTCGTTCACTGTCGAATCCTCCTTATGAACCTAGTTTCACTCGTTTCCCTGATCCTGCTCCTTTTCAACCTTTTGATCTCGCTTGTTCGCGCTTCTTACAATCAGCCAACCAATAACGCCGAGAAAAATACAAATCACTATCGTAGAAAATAATTCGCTTGTCGGCATTGTGTATTTGCCGCCCACCGATGACGCGCCCATGCTTCCACCTATCCACTTTGCTGGCAGGGTTATAATGGCAAACCAGATCAATGTTTTTCCGAACTTTTTCATGTAAAATACCCCCTTTGTTTTAATGTTTTATGTATTGTAATGCCTTTCAAATAAAATATAGGCAATAGCACATATATGGAAATATTTACCACTGGATACACATACCAGCATGCGTTACAATATAATCAATTCATGACACCATTAGATTTTTTCATGCACCAGTGCAACCGAAACCACGGTAACACCCACATCAGATAATTTTGCCGTTGCAATCCGGCGCGGCATAGCGTAGAATAGACACACGGCGCAGGAACAAACGTTCTAGTTTTTGGAGGAAACTATGGAGAAAATCTATGTAGATATTCCTTGTTCGCCCAATATCAAATACTTCATTTCGAATCAACTTCCCGGCTTTCTGATTGTGAACACGAAATCTGTTCAATGTACTTCGATGCAGCTAATGCCTCTCCCTCCAATGACTGAACATGCTGTGAATTGGTTGCTTTGTCTGCGTACTCGGCAAAGCGAATCAGCGCATTTCTATCCTCGGTAGAAAGGCTCCTGAATGCTTTTATAAGCCTAGTTTCGTCATCCGTTAGATTATTAAATTGTACATCGGCATTATCCCTATTAAAAATATCATCGCTTCTAAATTCGTCTATGGATATGCCTAGTTCATCGCAAATCAAAAACAAATCATCTAGATCCGCCTTTGTGTTGTTTCTCTTTATTATGCTATAAATCGTTTGCGCATTAACACCCGTAGATGATGCTATATCGTTCACATTCCTATTCTTCTCTTTAATAATCCTTGCAAGCTTTTCACCTATTGCCATGATTTTCACCTCAAAACCAACGCACTATTTTTCTTAATTATATAATACAAGCTATGTGCAGTCAACAAATAAATTATGCAAAAGCATAAAAAGGTATTGACACATTAGGCATATGCATATATAATAAACTCATAAGTTATTCAAACGCATAAAACGAACTTGAGGGGGTGATGGGTTGAAGCGCAATTATATTAATCTTCGGGCTGAAATGGCTAGGAATGGTGTGTCTGTAGATGATGTTGCAAAGATTCTAAGAGTACACAGAAATACCGCAGGTAACAAGGTGAACGGGGACACGCCTTTTACAATCGATGAGGCGTTCACTTTGAGGGATGCAAGGTTCCCAGAATATGATGTCGGATACCTTTTCAAGATGAAAGCTGGCTAACCGCTTCATCCAGTTAACACCACACTGGGAGGTAAACGTGCTATATCAAACATCGTTAGTCGCCATTATCATTATGACGATATCCGGCATAGGCCTTAGCGTCCTAGGATGGATTGCATACGCGAAAGCGCGTGCTAAAGAACTATTTGAGTTTAGTGTATGGGTTTATGTGGCTTTAAGTATCTTTCAAACCGCGCTTTTGTGTGCGGGGGCGGGATGGTTTCTATCATTCTGTAGGTAGGCTCCGGCTAAATTGTTGATGAATATAGCTTCGGATTGCTTCTACCTCAAAATCGCTAATATTGGAACGCTGCCCTGAGTTACCACTTGCCTTTATTGCGTTTCCGATGTAGTACGCTTTTTGCACTATATCATTAGGCAAAAAAGCAGATGCCCTTCCCAAGGCTGAATAGTACTCATGAGCATTAACGTCTCTGATTGACTGAAACAGCACGGAGCCAAATTGTAACAGGGCATCTCGGCGTTCGGTTTCATAGATTTCTATGCGGCGAAGCGTCAACTCGTGTTTGCGTTGAGCATTGGAGTTTATGAGTACAAGCAAAGCGGAAACCAAGCCGGGCAGGGCGGCGATTAAACCACCGATGATCGCACCGATAAAAGCATCTGACATAATGATTGCCTCCGTTTTTACGGAGATTATACCACAGAAGCAAGTTAAGGAGGAATCATGACACTAGGCCAAATCAGAGAATCGACCAAAGAAACACTTTCAGTTGTGGATGTTGCGGAGGCACTAGGAACGAATCCGCAGACCATCCGAAACCAAGCGCAATCAGACCCTATTAAACTCGGATTCCCGGTCATCTGCCTTGGCGCAAGGGTAATCATTCCTAGAATGGCGTTCCTGTACTTCTTGGAGTACGGACGGCCTACGGGTGGTTGACATGATGGACAAGCAATCATTCATTGACGGCTACGCAGCAGCGCGCAAGGCGTATTTGCAGCGTGAGAAGGAACGGAAGATTGCGCTGTGCTTGGACTACAAGGCTTACCGTGGCATGATCGCGGAGAAGCAGCGCAAGGCAACGTTTAGGGTAAACAAACCGAAAGGAACTAGAGTATGAACTACTTCGGATTATTTTTCAGTTTCACGCTGCCTGGGATCATCATCGGGATCATGATCGCCGTTGCGGTCGCGCATGGCGTAGCGGCGCAGCGCAGGGCGGAAAAACGGCAGCAACCGCGCAGGCGGTTATACATCGAAGATCTGAAGGGGGATGCCAAATGAAAACTGTAACACCCGAACAATTCAAGGGCTTCGGCCCCTGCTGGCTGGAAGATGCGGCAGGCCGGGAAAGGTTCGCCAGTATCGCCGCGCTGCGTGCGGAATGGACAGCGCTTGATGTTCTGAATCTGCCGGATGTGTCTGCCGATGATAAATTATGGTCTGTGCTGCGCGAGGAATTTATTGACGCGCCTATATTACACGAATTTGCGTGCCGTTGCGCGGAATATGCGTTGTCTTTTGTGGATAACCCTGACCCGCGAAGCATAGCGGCGATTGATGCAAAACGCAAGTGGTTGCGTGGCGAAATCAAGGATAAGGAACTGCGTGCCGCAAGGGCTGCCGCAAGGGATGCCGCAAGGGATGCCGCAAGGGCTGCCGCAAGGGCTGCCGCATGGGATGCCGCATGGGATGCCGCAGGGGCTGCCGCATGGGCTGCCGCATGGGATGCCGCATGGGATGCCGCAGGGGCTGCCGCAGGGGCTGCCGCAAGGGATGCCGCATGGGATGCCGCAAGGGCTGCCGCATGGGCTGCCGCATGGGATGCCGCAAGGGCTGCCGCAGGGGCTGCCGCAAGGGCTGCCGCAAGGGATGCCGCATGGGATGCCGCATGGGGGCACGAACTTGAAATCCTGCGAACCTTATTAACAAACGAAGTGCCCGCCGGGACAGCCATCCCAAGCGAGCACATGTAGAAAATATCTAATTGAATCGTAACAGAAATGGAGGAGTTTGTCAATGTTGGATGTCAGGCAATTCAAGGAATCGCGCGGAATAACATCCAAAGAGATGGTAGAAGTGGCGCGAGAGCAGTTCCCCAAATATGACAAGTATCTGCACAGCAAGGTAGAACGCCCCAATGACTACGGCATACGCCCGGTATTGGCATTAGAATCCGCGTGGGAATCTGCGTTCGCATCAACCGTACCACAATGCCGCAGGAAGGACAACAGACGATTGAAAGCTAGAATCCAATGCAGGATGACGGAGCGGGAATATGAACGGTTGCAACGGCGGTTTAAGGCGCAAGGATTTGACACCATGCAGGACGGCGTTAAATACATCATTGGCAAGTATTTGGAGGAATCAAAATGACACTATACGAAATCGACCAAAACATCATGGCGTTAATCAACGAATATGGCGAAATCACGAACCCGGAAGCGTTTGATGAGTTGCAGATTAGCAGGACTGAAAAGATCGATGGCATCGCGTGTTGGATAAAAAACCTTACTTCCGATGCGGCTGCAATCAAAGCGGAGGAAGAAGCGCTAGCCGATCGGCGCAAGGTCATCGAGAACAAGGCAAAGAGCTTGCGCGAGTTTCTGGCGAAAACGCTTGCCGGGGAAAAATTCAGCACTCCGCGCGTGTCCGTTTCCTATCGGTCATCCAAGGCACTTGAGATCAGCGACCCGGAAGTATTTACAGCATGGGCAGAGTTGTATGCGCCTAGCTTGCTCCGTATCAAGCGTGAGCCTGATAAGAAAGCAATCACGGACGCGATCAACGGCGGAATGGTTGTGCCGAACGCGCAGATTGTTGAAAGAAAGTCGATGTGGGTGAAATAAATGGAATTCTATCTACTTATGAAAACATCGGAAGCGGAGCCGTATGAGCTAACGAACTATGACGAACGCACGGCGGAGGAGGAAAAGCGATGAACGATAGCATGCGGATCTATGAAGCCACGCGCAAAGTTCCGGCAGAAGCAAAGAAGCCGATCCCTGCGGGACGATTGAAGGGTTACACCAACATCAACCCGATGTGGCGAATCAAGACAATGACGGAGCAATTCGGCATCTGCGGCATCGGATGGAAAGTCGAATTGACCAAGCAATGGTTAGAACCCTATTCGACTGGTGAAACTGCTGCATTCTGCAATATCAATCTCTATATCAAGGTTGACGGCGAATGGAGCGAAGCCATCCCCGGCACAGGCGGCGCAATGTATGTGGTAAAAGAAAGAAACGGCATGTATGTTGACGATGAAGCCTTTAAGAAAGCCGAAACTGACGCTATATCGGTAGCATGTAAGATGCTCGGAATTGGCGCCGATGTTTACTGGGGCGAAGATAGAACCAAGTATGACTACGTACCAGAAGAACCGAAGCGTGAGCAGAAACCATCAGACCCGGCGCGCGGTGAATTACTAGCTTTAATTAAACAGGCTTACCCTGACGAAAAACGCCTTGAATTGGCATGTCAGAAGAAGTTTAACAAACGATTCGGACAGCTTACCACGGACGAAATGCACGAAGTGCTTGCTTTGATTGAGGTGAGGAAAGGTGAAGCTAAAGGCATCAGCGGCAGCGGCGCAGCTTGATTATTCAACCGGGGATGTGGTTCTTTCCTTCCGCATCGCCCCGGAATCCCGACAGAGCGTTGATGATATTCTTAGCCTCAATGGCGATCTGTCGCTTGAGGTCAAGAAGTATCGCAAATCACGGTCGTTGGACGCTAACGCCTATATGTGGGTGCTGTGCGACAAGATAGCGCAGAAGGTCAAGACCACGAAAGAATCAGTTTACCGTGAGATTATCAAGTGTGTTGGCGTGTTCTCCGTAATTGCGGCACAAGAGGACAAAGCCGAAGCCGTTATAAACGGTTGGGAGGGGCGCGGGATTGGATGGGTCGCGGAAGTCATGGACGGATGCAAGATTGACGGTTGTGCACGAATCATGCTCTATTACGGCTCATCCACCTATAACACCGAGGAATTTTCAAGATTGCTGGATGAAATCATCAGCGAAGCAAAGGAACTCGGGATAGACACGGCAACGCCTGATGAAATCGCGCTAATGAAAGTAAGGTGGGACGATGAAAAGCAGACGGACAAAGGCGCTTGAAATCCCGCAGAAAGTAAAGCGTATCGTGTTTGAACGCGACAATGGTCAATGTATCCTGTGCGGCGCTCCTGGACTGCCGGAAGCGCACTTCATCCCAAGAAGCAAAGGAGGGCTTGGAATCGAACAGAACATTGTAACGCTGTGCCGGGAATGCCACAGAAGGTTCGATCAATCCGATGACAGAAAATTCATTGCGGAATTCATAAGGTCGTATCTGAACAAGAAGTATCCCGGTTTAGATGAAAGCAATTTGTATTACAGAAAGGGGAATGCATGAACAAAGTTATTTTAATCGGCAACCTGACAAAATACCCGGAGGTCAGGACAACAAATAACGGTACATACGTAACAACGTTTTCCATCGCTGTGAACCGCAAGTACAAGGCGCAGGATGGGAGCCAAATCACAGACCTTTTCGACATCGTAGCGTGGCGGCAGCTCGCGGAGCTGTGCGGTAAATATCTCGAAAAGGGGCGCAAGATTGGAATCGTTGGAGAGCTTCAAACGCGCAGTTATGAATCGAAAGACGGAACAAAGCGATATGTGACAGAAATTGTAGCAAGCGAGGTCGAATTCCTTACTCCGAAGGGATCTGTGCAAGGAACAGTAGACGCAGAAGGATTTACAGACGTTGACGATCAGGATTTACCATTTTAGGAGGATTCAGCATGATTACGGTAGTTTTAGCAAAGCACTCAGGGTCGAATAAGAAATACACATTCCGCGTGCCGGATGGGCATTGTATACACGGTGGCACGCGCATCATCGTTGATACGATGCGCGGAATGAAAGAAGCGGTTGCATGCTGCAACAGCATAGACATTGAATCAGAAGAAGCTGCATGCGAACTTTTTCAAGGTGTTACATTGCCGTTAAAGCGTGTTTTGATGGTTGAGACGAAAGCATGGAAACCGTTGCTTGAAATTCCATTTTCGCAGAAACCGTTAGAATTCATGTTTTAAAAGGTTGTGTTGTCATGAAGTATCTGAAAGTCTTTACGGACTTTGCGGATTGTCTTGAACCTCTCAACCATGCGGAGATTGGGCGGCTGTTCCTTGCAATGCTTTCATACGCAAAGGACGGAACAGCTCCCGACCTGAAAGGTAATGAGCGTTTCATTTGGCCGAACGCAAAGATGAATATAGACGCATCAGTTGATTCATATAACAACCTTGTTAAGAATGCGGAAACTGCGCGTGAATCACGTTCTAAGGCTAGTCTAAGATGTTCTAAGGTTAGAGCATCTTATAGTTATGATTCTCTAGCCTTAGAAGAAGACAAAGACAAAGACAAAGAGAAAGACAAAGACAAAGAGAATAATAAACTCCACCCTATAATCCCCCCCCTAGACGATACATTGGCGCAATTGCCAGAAGAAATCCGGGGAAAGGCCGCTGAATGGCTTGAATACAAGCGTGAGCGCAGAGAGGGATATAAACCCAAGGGGCTACACTCGTTCGTTACCAAAGTAGCCAACGCAACAGAGGAATTCGGAGCAAAGGCGGTAAGTGATGCGATTGATTACGCAATGTCAAACGGGTATCAAGGCATAACGTGGGACAAGCTGCGGAGAGGAGGACGCAATGCAAGTAATATCGGACACGCTGAAAAGCATGTTTCCAAAGTCTACGGCGATATGCTCTAAGAAAACGGCAGAGCTTACCGAAGCAGAGCAGCGTGAAAGGCTGCAAGCCGCATGCGACAGGATTAACGCAGACGCAGGGCGATTGAACGTGAAAGACGGAATAGATTGCCCGGAATGCAAGAATCGCGGCTACTTCATGGAAGTGCGTGAGAGTGACTTTTTCGGCGTGAAAATGCTAACCACGGCAACGCGAAAATGCCGATGCATGGCAAAACGGATTTCCGTTGCACGCATCCGAAATTCAGGGTTAGGTGACGCGCTGAAAAAATGCACGTTCGATACGTTCAAGACGGATGAAGCGTGGCAGTCAACGGCAAAGCAGAAAGCGCTTAATTTTGTTGCGAAGCGCGGTAGGTTCTTCTACATCGGCGGTCAAACAGGGTGCGGAAAGACACATCTATGCACGGCCATGGTCGGAGAGCTTATGAACGCAGGGCTTAATGCAAGGTATATGCTGTGGCAGGATTCAGCGGCGAAGCTGAAAGCAAGCATCATGGATGCAGTGGCATATGAGCGCGAGATGAACAAGCTGAAAACCGTGTATGTGTTGTACATTGACGATTTTCTCAAGCCAATATCCGGGAATCGGCCAACGGATGCAGATATCCGGCTTGCGTACGAGCTGATTAATGCAAGGTATAACGCAGACTGCATCACGATCATTTCATCTGAGCGGCACGCATCGGAGATCGTTGAGATTGACGAAGCGATCGGCGGCAGGATCCTTGAGTATGCAAATGGGTTTATCGTGAACATAGCGAGAAAGCCCGGAAGGAACTACCGCTTGCGAGGAATGGAGGAAATATGAACAGGCATGAGGAACGGGAACAAATAGCGGTTTTCGAGTGGGCTATTGCGCAGGAAAAAGCCATGCCGGAGCTGTCACTACTCCACCATATCCCCAACGGAGGTAAGCGCGGGAAAGTCGAAGCAGCACGGTTAAAGGCTGCAGGGGTAAAGGCGGGAATGCCGGACATTTGCCTGCCAGTGCCGCATGGTGGATATGCAGCCCTGTACATCGAACTGAAAACGCCGGAAATCAAGGCAATGGGTGTTCATAAGGGCAGGCCGAGCAAAAGACAGAAGGAGGTCATTGCACACCTTCAGGAGCGAGGAAACTGCGCCGTGGTGTGTTACGGCGCGGAGGAAGCAATTAAGACGATCAAGGGGTATTTGAACGATGAAATATCAAATTGTGGCGATAACTGCGGGGCGTGAAACGTTAATCGCCGAAACGAATGATATGAAGTGCGCAAAGCGCATCTATACGGACAAGGTTTCACAGGGTTCGCATGTCAGGGTAAAGGTAAACGGCAGGATGCTGCGTATTTTTGAAGCCGACAAGCAGTTTATCACAAACAACAAACACAACATGCTGGGAGGTAAGGGATATGCTAAACGAGCTGTCTAAGGAGATTCATGAGAACGCAGTAGAACACGGATGGTGGGATGAGCCGCGCAACCTTCTCGAAATCGCCGCACTGTGCCATTCGGAGATTTCGGAAGCGGTGGAGGAATACCGGGCTGGCAGGCCGCTGGCGTATGTAATCAAGTTCGACGGTGAAACGGCATATTACGAATCCGACATGGAATCATGGGGAGGCAGAAAGCCGGAAGGCATTGCGGTTGAGATGGCAGATTGCCTTATTCGAATTCTTGACTGGTTCGGGCATGAGGGTTTGGATGCTGATGCAATCGTCCGGGAAAAGATGGAATACAACCGAACAAGGCCGTACAAGCATGGAAAGAGGTGCTGATTGTTGCAAAAACGGAGCTATAAAGACTTTCTGCAAAGCAAGCAGATAGGGAGCGCAGCGGTAGGATTCGAGAGCAGCGATCGCAATCCAAAGCTGTTTAACTGGCAGTCGGATATTGTGAATTGGTCGCTCGAAAAAGGGAAAAGCGCAATATTCGCAGATTGCGGCCTTGGTAAAACAGCTATGCAGCTCGAATGGGCGCGTCAGATTTGCGAGCATACAGGAGAGAATGTGCTGATACTGGCCCCGCTTGCGGTCGGAAGGCAAACGCAGCGCGAGGGTGAGAAGTTTGATATAGGCGTTACCGTGTGTCGTGATATGGACGATGTGCGGCATGGTGTGAATATAACAAACTACGAGATGCTATCACACTTCGACCCTTCAAAATTCGTGGGTATTGTGCTGGATGAAAGCAGCATACTCAAGCACCAGGGCGGCAAAACGAGGCAGATGCTGAATGATGCATTTGAGGGAACGCCATATAAACTGTGCTGCACGGCGACACCAGCGCCCAATGATTTCATGGAGCTTGGGAATCATGCGCAGTTCCTTGGGGCGATGACACAGAGCGAAATGCTTGCAACGTTCTTTGTGCATGACGGCGGCGATACATCGAAGTGGAGATTGAAGGGCCATGCGGAGAGCAAGTTCTTTGAGTGGGTAGCTGGCTGGGCGTGCTGCCTTACCCGCCCGCAGGATTTGGGATATGAGCAGAGCGGATATGATCTTCCAGCGTTGCGCGTTCATGAAGTGCAGACGAAGTCAAATAACCTATGCGATTCAACCGGTCAAATGAGGCTGATTGCGGATACATGCCAAACGCTGAATGAGCGAAGGGACGCAAGACGCGAGAGCATTAATGACCGCGTGAAAGCAGCTTCAGAAATTGCAAACTCCACGGATGAACAGGTACTTGTATGGTGCGATCTGAATGCAGAGAGCAACGCGCTTGCGCAAGCCATAAAAGGAGCCGTAGAGGTTCAAGGTTCTGACAGCATCCAATACAAAGAATCTGCAATGATGGGGTTTACGGAGGGAACAAACCGCGTTCTCGTGAGTAAACCGAAAATCGCCGGGTTCGGGATGAACTGGCAGAATTGCCACAAAGTCATCTTTGTTGGGCTGTCGGATAGCTTTGAAGCCTATTATCAGGCGGTTAGAAGGTGCTGGCGATTCGGGCAGAATAACCCGGTCGATGTATACATTGTCATAAGCGATGCAGAGGGCGCGGTTAAGGCAAATATCGAACGCAAGCAGAACGATGCGGAGCGAATGACGCGTGAGCTTGTCGGGTACACAAAAGAGATTTTGAAGGCTGATATTCGGCACACTGTCAGGATGACAGAAGATTACTACGCATTAACGAGGATGGAGGTTCCGAAATGGATACGGAGTGTCGCGTAAAGCAACAAGATATCGGGGAGCGCTATGCGCTGTATTGCGGGGATTCGTGCGAGGTGATAAAAGGCATCCCGGATAATTCGGTGCATTTCACAGTTTATTCTCCACCGTTCGCATCGCTGTATACATATTCCAACAGCGATCGAGATATGGGAAATTGCCGGAGCCATGCGGAGTTTTACGAGCAGTTTGAGTTTCTTGCTTCTGAGTTATTCCGGGTTCTTATGCCGGGAAGAAACATGAGCTTCCACTGCATGAATCTTCCGACGAGCAAAGAAAGGGACGGGTTTATTGGGATAACGGATTTCAGGGGAGAGCTTATCCGAATATTCCAGAAGGCTGGATTCATCTTCCATTCTGAGGTGTGTATATGGAAAGACCCGGTAACCGCAATGCAACGGACAAAGGCGCTAGGGCTACTGCACAAGCAGCTAAAGAAAGACTCATGCATGAGCCGCCAAGGCATCCCGGATTACCTTGTTACGATGCGAAAGCCGGGAGACAACCCGGAACCAGTGACGCACACAAACGATACGTTTCCTGTTGATGCGTGGCAGAGATATGCTTCCCCGGTGTGGATGGACATAAACCCATCTGACACGCTGCAAGCAAGAAGCGCGCGGGACGAAAAAGATGAGCGGCACATATGCCCATTGCAGCTTGACGTAATAAAACGCGCAATCCTCCTATGGAGCAACCCCGGAGATATTGTTCTGACGCCATTCTTAGGAATAGGCTCTGAGGCGTATGTTGCGCTTGAACTCAAGCGGAGAGCAATAGGCATAGAGCTAAAAGAAAGCTACTACAATCAAGCGGTTAAGAACTGCAAGAGCGTTGTAGAATGCGAACAAATAAGCCTGTTCTGATGGGAGAAAACGGATATGGTTGATTACGCAAACAAGGCAGTAAAAGAAATCATTGTCGTACTTGCCGGATGCATCGGATATGCCGATACCCTTAAAGACTTGGATTTCCGCAACAGCAAGAAAGCGCGGCGAAGCCTTATGGCAATGCAGAACCACGCAAGCAAGGCATTGGAAGCTGTGATGGACGGCCTAGACCCGGAGCAAGTGCAAGGGCTGATTCGCACAGCGAACGGATTGGAATTGATGTGCGTTCCGAAGCACAGCCCCGCAGCGAAGAAGGATTATTACCTTTGCCCGATGGATGCATTTGACCGCCTGATGGGCGATGTAGCAAACGCCTGTGCGTTCTGCGATAAGCAGGGCAAAGAGGTGAAGCGCTGCGAGCGGAGGAAGGATTTGTTGGCTTGCGGTGTGATACCGTGGGGAGAAAAGGAATGCCCGTATCAGGGATGAAGAAAGGATGGCAGAATTGAGGATCGCACGCGTATTTCCACGCAGAACCGCAGCAACACCAATGGATGAACTTGCATTCGTGAACTGCAATCCTCCGATTTTAGCAATGCCGGAAGTGGACGAAGTGCACGTATCGGTTGCATTTACATGGGACATGCCGAGAGCGGAGCGGTTGGCGCGCGAATGGGAAATGGTAGGGGTTCCAGTCAGGATGGGGGGCCCTGCATTCAATGAACCGGGAGGAGATTTTGTGCCGGGGCGATATTTGAAACCGGGGTATGTTGTTACGTCTCGGGGATGCCCAAACCGCTGTTGGTTTTGTGCGGTTCCGAAGCGCGAGGGGTACAAACTGCGCGAACTACCGATTACAAACGGGTGGAATGTACTGGATGATAATCTGCTGGCATGTTCGGAAGCACACATACGCGCAGTTTTTGAAATGCTTGCGCAACAACCTGAGCGCCCTATATTCACAGGAGGACTGGAAGCAAAAATACTGAAACCGTGGCATTGTGATTTGCTCAGAAAGTCAAAGGCAAAGCGGATGTATTTTGCATATGATACGCCGGACGATTACGATCCGCTTGTTGAAGCCGGAAAGATGCTGCGCGCAGCAGGGATAATGGAAAGAAGTCATACGGCATGCTGCTACGTACTGATCGGATACCCGAAGGACACAATGACATCTGCGGAGGAAAGACTTATGCAGGCGGTTCATGCGGGATTTGTACCGTATGCAATGCTGTATAGGGACAACGAAGGAAAAACAGATGCAGACTGGCGCAGATTCCAGCGCGCATGGGTCAGGCCGGAGATCATATTTTCAAATTTGAAAGGAGCAACCAATGGCTAGTATTACCGATTACGCACGGATGTGCAAGACATGTGACGATTGCATAGATTGTCCGCTATATACAGTAAGCGAAGAAAACGAATATGGCGGAAGAAATTGCAATGATTTTGTTGTGTTGCACCCCGCCGAAGCATCCGCCATCATCGACAAATGGTGCGCGGAGCACCCGCCGAAAACGTATGCAGAGGATTACCTTGAGAGATTCCCGAATGCAGACAGAAACAAAAGCGACACGCCATGTATTTGTAGGAAAGTTTATTATGGCGAAAGGGGTACAAAAAACTGCATCGACTGTTGGAACGAAATAATGCCGGAGGAAACGGGGAATGAGTGATTTAAAGTCGTGCCCTATATGTGGGAAACAACTTAAAGTATATGGGCCAGAAGATTGGAAGCCAAGTTTTTATGACCCTGATGGTGGTGGCGATCCATATTGCTTTGTCTGTGATTGTGGTTTCCATTTCGACACAGACACATACGACTACCAAGAAGCGGTGGAGCGAGCAAACAGGAGGGCAAACGATGAGAGTGAGCTAAAGAAATGTCCGTTTTGCGGGAATCCGAACGTGTTTGTACGCAACGTAGAATACGACAAGACACTCTGGATTATCGAATGTAGCGTATGCCACAGTGAGTTTACGGTCAAGCGCTGGATCGCAGGAAGAAAGCGGGACAACAGAAGCCGCGTGATTAAAGCATGGAACGGGAGGGCAAACGATGAGTGACTATATAAGCCGGGAAGATGCAAAGCGCAATCTTAGGACGTGGATTACGGAATGTGTAATTGATGGGGATAACGAACGTGCGGACTGTTTCAGGGATTGCATTGATATGTTGGATGACCTTCCTGCTGCCGATGTTGCACTTGTGGTGCATGGGGAGTGGTGGCATCTTGGTGGCGACGAATGGTGCTGTACAAATTGTGGTAATGTCATACACACAGAAGGAAGCTGGGAAAGGCCGGAAAAGAAGTATTGCGATGAATGTGGGGCAAAGATGATGAAGGAGGAAGCAAATGAGTAAAGAATATATAACCAAAAGCGAGGCGATAGAAGCTGCTTGCAATGCGGTGGAGTTATTTCCCTCGGAATATCAGGAGATAGAAAATGCCATTAACAGGGTTGTTGCCGATGTTGCGCCTGTGCGGCATGGGGAGTGGATTGAGCGAGCGTTGAGACCGACTTGCTCGCTATGCGGATTCAGCGGAAGTCTTATCGATGCACCGATATCGCCTTTTAAGTATTGCCCCAACTGCGGGGCGAAGATGGACGGAGACGCGCCATGAAATATCACACAGATTTCAAGCCAGCGTGCAAATGCGGCGCAGAGCTTAAACGACTGTCAACGAACGTGTACCCGAATTTCATAACGATCTATTACGACTGCAAGCAATGCGGTATCCGGCATTCGTTCAAGATGAAGAAGGACGGAACTGTAGTGGAACACAGGGAAATCGGGGTTCGGGATCATCCGCACAGAACGGCGCACAGGCAGATGAAGAACAATCAAACAATATGCTGGGACTGCAAAAACGCCATAGTCGGCGGGTGTAGCTGGTTCACGGATTTTACGCCGGTCAAAGGCTGGAATGCGAAAAAGGAACGGTTATACTCGGGTTGTTCGTATACGGTGTATGATTGTCCGCAATTTGATGATGGGAGGGCAAGAAAGGCACAATGAACAGAAAATCAATGCGTGAAAAGCTTTTCAGGTGGGGCGGTGAAACTAGACACGCTAAGGAAATCGAAGAGAAAATAAGTGCGTATAAAATTCTAATCGATTCGCTGTACGGAGCAAAAACGCAGGAGCTTAGCGGAATGCCACACGGAAGCGGAGTGTCCGACCCAACATTGGACACGGCAGAACGGAATGAGGAACGTGTTGCGGAGTACAATAAACGAATAGATGACCTTTCAAACGAGCTTAGCAACATGCTTTCAGAGTGCAAGTTGATAGGTGATATGGTTAAAAAGTTGCCCCCGGTTCAGTCATCCATCATTAATCTAAGGTTTGTTAGAATGGGAACAAGCAAAAAAGATACTTGGGAAAAGATTGCGCGTCTTTCTGGGTATGTAGAGGATTATGCAAGGCGAATAGAAAGGGACGCATTGGACAATCTTATCAAAATGTATGGGGAGCGTTGATAGCGCTCCCCTTTCACACAGTTTCACTCTTGGACTTCCGGCAATCCTGCAATGCTCGTTAAAAGGCTCAAAACAGCCGCTAGAGCGGAAGCAGACGCAACCATAATCCAGTTCACATCAGACAGAACCGCGCACGTGCCTATAGTTGCAACCGCCGTCTGCGCCAAAGTTTTCAGCGCGCGGATGCCCGCCGCCTTAATCCATGCTTTAAAGTTCGTTTTCATGATTCATTCCTCCATTCCATGTTTTAATTCATCAATCCTGTGGTGCGCTGACTTTGCGGACTGTTCCACAATCGTCATACGCTCCACCAAATTGTTATGCTTGGTTACCTTCTCTTCAAGCCGGTCAATTCGGTAATTGACCAGCTTATTCGATTGCC
>ERZ857480.63560-NODE-98401-length-75396-cov-25.9867_pt1 | contig 75396 bp, 83 predicted proteins | sample MGYA00519767_ERZ857480 | MGnify/ENA primary metagenome ERZ857480 (study PRJEB31778, sample SAMEA3449210) | human gut metagenome | biome: human gut; feature: human-associated habitat; material: faeces | place: United Kingdom | collected 2010/2012 ...
CATATTACTTTGCTTATGCCTAAAGATACAAAATCTTTAGGTAATAACAAAGCCTCGGCTTGGGAAAGTCGGGGCTTTGTCGTAAAAAAATAGAGGGCGCATCATTTTGACACACCCTCATTCACTGGCGGGATTTCTTTACAGACCCTTATTTGCAGGAGCTGATTGAAAAGGGGCTGGCACAGAACACAGATGTGCAGACAGCCAGTCTGCGTGTGGAAGAAGCGAAGGCTTCTTTGCTTTCTGCCAAACTGGCTTTTCTTCCTTCCTTTGCTCTTTCTCCGCAAGGGGGTATCAATACGGTGGAAGGCAGCAAGGCTTCACACACCTATACGCTTCCGGTGACAGCCAGTTGGGAACTGGACATTTTCGGGAAATTGCGTAATGCCAAACGTCAGGCTAAAGCCGCTTATCTGCAAAGTGAAGATTATAAGCAGGCAGTATACTCCAGCCTGATAGCCAATATTGCGAATACATATTACACGTTATTGATGCTCGATGAGCAACTGGAGATTTCCCGTCAAACGGCCGATACGTGGAAGGAAACTGTGGAATCTACGCAGGCCCTGATGGATGCGGGACAGGCCGATGAGGCTGCCGTTTCACAGATGAGAGCTACTTATTATGAAGTAGAGAATTCGGTGATGGATTTGGAAGAACAGATTAACCAGGTAGAAAACAGTCTGTCTTTGCTGCTGGCAGAGACACCGCATAAGATTGCGAGAGGAAAACTTTCCGGTCAACAATTCACTTCACGTTTGTCTGTGGGAGTTCCACTTCAGATGCTTTCCAACCGTCCGGACGTGCGTATGGCCGAACGTGACCTGGAACAAGCGTTTTATGTGACCAATCAGGCCAATTCTGCCTTTTATCCGTCCATAACCTTAAGTGGAAGTGCCGGATGGACAAATTCGGTGGGTGGACTGATTACCAATCCGGGCAAGTTTGTTACCTCAGCACTGGCTTCACTGACGCAGCCGCTGTTTAACAGAGGGACATTGATTGCCCGCCGACGCATTGCCAAGGCACAGCAGGAAGAGGCTCTTCTGGCTTTTGAGCAAAAGTTGCTGGATGCCGGTACGGAAGTGAACGAAGCGCTGGTGTCTTATCAGATAAGTAAAAGGAAAAAAGATAATTACGAAAATCAGGTGGCTGCCCTGGAAAAGGCCTTCACCAGTACGTCACTGCTGATGCAGCATGGTAACACGACCTATCTGGAAGTGCTGACTGCCCGGCAGACGTTGTTAAATGCCCAGCTCTCTCAAACCGCTAACTGTTTCAAGGAGATACAAAGCCTTATCAACTTGTATCAGGCGCTGGGTGGAGGACAGCATATTTAGTTCTCTTTTTTTAGTTTCTATTGTGTTTGCAGGCGAATGTTACTTGACTGCTTTTCCTCTTTTCTCTCTCATACTTATATTCATTTTTGTATTCATACCCTGAGAGGAAAACAGTCAAGTACATTCGTTCTTGTTTTTTATTGGTGCAATTTCTTATTCAAACATAATCTTACCGAAGAATTCCGGACAGTGGAAGCAGGGCTTCGGCAAGTCTATTTTGTTCCATGACAGGAAGTGCGGGGTGTGCTGCAAGTCGCCGCATTTGTAGAAATTGGCATGAGCAGTCATTCCTTTGAAACCTTTAAGCTGATGACGGAAGAATGCTTCCTTCGGGATGCAAAGGGCCAGCTGCCAGCCGCATTCTCCCATACGTTCTTCAAAAGGAGCTTTGTCGAGCGAGGTCCAGCGGTCTACTTTTCGGGTGATTTCCACTGGTGCATGAGGTCTGTCGCCCGGTCTTCCACCACCGATGAGCAAGGTACCTCCACAGTTGCATTCAAAGTTATAATAGATATTTTCTTCCTGGTCTTCGGGAAGCTGGAAGAAGAATTCACAGCAGGAGTCTTCCCATACTCTGCCGTTATCTTCTGCTGCTACGGCACGTACGCTTTCTTCCTTGACGCGGTAGTTCAGCAAAATGGCATCTCCCGTATGAGCGATGCGGAATTCCACTTCAGGATGGTAAGGATAGTCCTTCCAGTTTACACAATCGATAGCCTGAAATTCAATATGGTTTTCATCGAGCAATGCCGGAATGTCTTTTGCAGGGACAAGTGAATGTCCTGTAATTTCATGTACATGTAATTCTTTCATGGTGATTTCTTATTTAGTAATTGAATTAGATTTATTCTTGCTTGTTCAAGATTATTAAAGCTCCGATAACTCCCGGAATCCATCCGCACAGGGTGAGGATGAAGACAATCAGTACTGAGCCGCAGCCTTTATCAATCACGGCAAGAGGCGGAAAAATAATGGAGAGAATAACTCTGATTAATGACATTTCTGTATCGTTTTTAGAAATTTGCAGGAAAGTTATTGAAAAGATTCGGAACTGGCAATAATTTGTGACAGATTCAGGAACTTTCTTTCAATATCATCTTATGTGAAGAACTATTTTGCAGGACTTTGGCTATCAATACAAAAAACGAGTGCATCGAAGCAGATACACTCGTTTTTTTATGATACCTCTGAAAGGTATTGTATACAGTAAACTTTACAACTTTCTGTCAAAAAGACCGAACATCCCCGGTCTGCAAAGGGGTTACACACTCATTAGCTGAGCATTACGTAACCCCAAATCATCGGGTCTCCCTTGAAGACCTTCTGAATGAAATTCTTCATCGTTTTCATGTTGTTACCCTTTCTTTTTAGTGAATAAAAAACTTTAATACCTTAAAATCTAAAACCTAATCCAAAAAATACGTCGTCGTCCCGACGAGGTAAAAACAATCTTTTTAAATCCTATAACAATCTTTTTTCCTGGTAACCGTTGAACTTTCGTTCTTGATTACGCTGCAAAGATAGGGCTTTCTCGAATAGAATATATGTTTTATAACATGAAATTTTGATTTTTCGGTGTTTTATTGATGTAAATCAAAAAAACGGCCTTAAACGGAGTGCTTGGCAGCGCACTTGGCGCAGATACCTTTTACAATGTAGTTCACCTTTCGGGCGGTGAAGCCTTCGGGCAGGTCGATGTGCGGTATCAGGTCTTCGTTCAGGCAGTAGGTGTTCTGGCAGATTTCACAATAGAAGTGGCAGTGGGCCTCTTCTTCGTGGCAGTGTCCGTGGTTGTGGCAGATGCAGTATTTGTGTGAGCCGCTACCGTCGTCTACACTGTGTATCAGGTGGTGCTCGTGAAAGAGCACGAGGGTGCGGAAGATGACCGACTTGTCGATGCTGTCGAGTTGTCTTTCCAACGTGCTCAGGCTGAATGTGTCACTGTTACGGGCAATGGCTTCATAGATGAGCAGTCGGGTAGAGGTGGGACGAATGCCAGCCGACTCTAAAATGGGAGTATAGTCTTCAGTTTTCATAAAAAATGGATGCTTATCTGTTGACAGCAGCAAAGATAAGCATCCATTTTGGTAACCTGGTTGTTTTTCAGTCAGGTTTTTTAGTCGGCCAGTCCGAGCTTTTTCTTCATGGCCTTGCTCAGGGCATCCTTGTGTACAAGCACGTAGATAGTCTTGGCACGTACATAGCTTTCCGACATGTTCAGGTAACCGCCGAAGTCATTGCGGTCGGTTCCCCAGGAGTTCTTGGTGATGTAGTACTTCGTGCCGTTCTGGTCCTTGGCAATGCCGGTGAGGTGCATCAGGTGGTCATCGGTTGTCACGAAAGATTCATATCCTTTCTGGCGGATTTCGGGAGTTACCTTGACTTCCGGACAAGGATATTCAAACTTGAAGGCTTCGTTGAGTCTTTCCTGTGCATCCATACCTTGCCAGCGGGCAAAGTCAGTATCCTTCAGGTCTTCTGTCTTTTCGGTTTCCGGATTGATGGCTACTCCGTGCTTGAAAGAGAAACCTTTTTCGCTGACGTCTCCGTCCCAGCATACGGTATAGCCGTTTTTCAGTGCATAGTCTGTAGCTTCCATCATTTCGTCCAGCGGAAGGTTGTACATTTTGGCATGTTCCCAGTTGTCGGGAATCTCTACTTCAAATGCCTGGTAGTAGGGCTTGTGAGTAAAGCTGGTCAGCATGACGTAGTCTTCGGGATGGATGTCCAGGCTCTTTGCGAAGGACTGCGGGGTGTATTCCTTGCCTTTGTAGGTAAACTTTTCAGGCAGTTCGCCCATGTAGATGTCGAACAGGCTCTTGATAAGCTTGTCATATTCCGGACTGCGCTGGCGCATCTGTACGGCTTTTCCGGCAATGGCTTCCATATAAGAGGCCAGCTCCTTGTGGTTGTGTGTAGGAGAATTGTAGTTGATGCCGCTGTATACTTCTTCCGGCACGATGCCTACCTGAGTGAAAGCCGTAAACCAGCTGGGTGAGATACTTCCCTGACCGATGTTGCCTTTTCCGTGGCGCAGGTAGTTGTCGTTCAACTGGTTCATATATTTCTGACGGACAATGTACATTTCCGAGAGGTCAAATTCACCTTTTCCCTGACGCAGGAGTTCGGCTTCGATGAAAGAGGTAGTGGCAAAGCACCAGCAGGTACCGGTAGCAGCCTGATTCTTGACCGGAGTCACTTTCTGGTTGACGACGGTAGTAAACTGGTAGCCTTCGGCCTTGGGCTGTGCCTGAACGGTGGCCGAAGCAAGAAGTAATGCAGAGATAAATGTAACTGTTTTCATATTTTTTCTATGTGTTTTTTTACGTGTGTATTAATAAGGAATCAGAATCCGAAACGGTAGTCATTCCAGTATTTGGCGGTCATTTCGTCCCAGCGCAGAAGAGTAGCTCCGATAAAGTCTTTGGTATAGTCGGTCAGATAAGCCTTGGCAGCTTCTTCTCCCTGATTCTTGACCAGCTCGGCATAGCGCTGTTCCACCATCGGCAGTTCTTCCAGTCCTTTTCTTTCAAAATGGAGCAGGTTCTTTTCCAAAATCTTCCGGGCATTTCCCCATCTTACGGTAGCCAGCTTGTTGGCCTGGCGATAGTGCCACAAGGCAGCATCCAGGCGGTAGCGGTGGTTGCCGCAAATCTTGAACATTTCCGGCAGGTCGGTCGTACCGCAGAAGATGGGTACGCGCGGACTCTGTCCGGGGTTGTCCATGCCAAACCAGCAGACACCTCCCACGGCATCCGGAAGCCAGTCGCGCAACTGGATGACGGTAGAGTACGCACATTGCGGCACGGCCACGTTGCGGTTGGCTGTCACGGCACCTTTTTGCAGTGCATTGAACAGCTGTACCTCGTCGGTACGCATCCACGGGTTGGCACGCGGGCTGGTAATGGTGTCGGTCTTTCCGGTTTTTCTGTCCTTGACAGCCACTTTCAGGTTTTTCGTTACGCTCCATTCCGTACCTTCATACGTCTGGCGCAGGTAAGCCATCACGTCGGCATTGCTGATTTTCTTTTCCGGTTTTACACTCAGCGGTAGTTCCTCGTCGTCCATGCTAAGCTTGAGCGACGGAGCCAGTGTGCTCAGAATGAAGAACTCGCGGATGCTGAATGCCTGCATCTTGCCGAAATAGTTCGGACCTCCGTAGGCTTTCCAGAACTTGAACGGTTCCTTGCCATCCCACAGCTTGAGTTTCTTGGCTACGCTGAACACGTTTTCAGATGCCATATAGTTACGTGTATCCTTCAGGTTGAGCGTGCTGATGCGTGAGATATTGGCCGATACGCCCACTTCATCGTCGGGGATACGTACGGCAGCCCATACACCGCCAATCTGGTCGGGACCTTCGCCAAAGATTTCAAAGTGCCATACTTCCTTCGGGTCGGCAATGGTCAGACATTCGCCCGAATCGCCGTAGCCGTATTCCTTCACCAGCTTACCCATGAGCTGAATGGCATCGCGGGCCGTGGTGCAGCGTTGCAATGCCACGCGAGCCAGTTCTTCAATCATGAACATTCCTTTAGGGTTCCGCAGGGTATCCCGTCCGCTGATGGTAGTTTCTCCCATGGCCAGCTGCTTCTCGTTCAGACACGGATAAGCCGTATCCAGAAAAGCGTAGGTATGTTTGGCTTGCGGAATCTGTCCTTTCACGGTCAGTTTCGTCTGGTCGTTGACCGATTCCGTGTGCATGCGTCCGTCGTAAATGTTCATCACTGTGTCGTTGGCAAAATCTGCCGCCGGTACTACGTTTACCCACGTACGGTACCAGCTGTCGCAGGTGTGGCTCGTCATGACAGAGCCATCGGTTGAGGCCAGTTTCCCCACCATGATACTGGTACAGCAGTCCGGATCGCGCGGCAAAGTCTGTTGTGCCAGCAAAAGCTGAGAGAATGCAACCCCAATAACGAATAAAATGCTACGTATTTTCATGTTTTTGTATTAAAATGATACTTGATTGCAAAGGTAGTAAAAAAAGGAGGAAATCGACAAGGGCATAAAGGATAAAAACAGAATTCCGGTGTGTAACGTGCTGGGGTGAAATAAGAGAAAACATCAGTACGGAGTGTTCCGAAAGCCTTTGCTGTAATTATGTTTCCCTGCCGCGAAACCTATGTTTCCTGGTGCGGAACCTTATGTTTCTCTTGTGGGAAACGTAGGTTTCTGCGAAGAGAAACATAAATCATGTGGTACAGTTGCTCGTTTATTTCCTATGCGTTTTTCAATTAGGAAAGAGAGGGGGAAGGAGCTTTGCTTTTGGAGACAAAAAAGGCCGTCTCCTTTGTTTTGCGGTGGGAGACGGCCTTTCTGATTATTTAATTTCGAATTCTTCCTTCATGTCCATTTCCTGGTTGTTCACGTCAAAGAATTTATATTGCAGGAACGCCAGGTTCTGGTTCGGAACGATTTTGATGCCAAATCCATATTTCATCTGCCATTTGCGCTTCATGGACATGAGTCCCTGATTTACGTAGGCAGCGACATAAGGATGAATGTGTAGTGTGAATTTCTTCACTTTCAGCTTGTTGACCATATAGTCAATCTTACTTTCCAATGTATCGGTAAACAGGATGGAAGGTTTGATTTTTCCTTTTCCGAAACATACTGGGCAGTCCTCATCAGTAGTGACATCCATGGCCGGACGCACACGCTGGCGCGTGATTTGCATAAGTCCGAATTTGCTCAGAGGAAGGATGTTGTGCTTGGCCCGGTCTTTCTGCATGTTCTGGCACATGCGTTCGTAAAGTTTCTGCCGGTTTTCAGCCAGGTTCATATCGATGAAGTCTACCACAATGATACCTCCCATATCCCTTAGACGAAGCTGGCGTGCCAACTCATCGGCTGCGCCCAAATTTACGTCGAGTGCATTCGCTTCTTGTCCGTTAGTTGATTTGGAACGGTTTCCGCTGTTTACGTCCACCACATGGAGTGCTTCCGTATGTTCGATAATCAGGTAAGCTCCGCTCTTGTAGGAAACGGTTTTCCCGAAAGAGGATTTGATTTGCTTGGTGATGCCGAAGTTATCGAAAATAGGGAGCTGGCCGGTGTAGCGCTTCACGATGCCCGTACGCTCGGGGGCAATGAGTGCTACATAATCTTTTACTTCGTTGAAAACGGTTTCGTCGTTCACATAGATGTTTTCGTACGACGGGTTGAACAAGTCGCGCAGCATGGCTACGGTACGGCTTGTTTCCTCATAAACCAGTGAGGGCAGTTTGGTGGCCTTCTGTACTTTCGTGATGGTTTCTTCCCAATGTTTCAGCAGGACTTTCAGTTCCGCATCCAGTTCTGCCACGCGCTTTCCTTCGGCTACGGTACGTACGATGACTCCGAAGTTCTTAGGCTTGATGCTCTGCAGCAGTTGTTTGAGGCGTGCTCTTTCCTCGCTGGATTTTATTTTTTGTGAAACGGATACTTTGTCGTTGAAAGGTATCAGTACCAGATAGCGTCCGGCGAACGACAATTCGCAGGTCAGTCGCGGCCCCTTGGTGGAAATCGGTTCCTTGACAATCTGTACGATGACTTCCTGTCCCTGTTGGAGCACGCTGGAAATGGTTCCATCCTTTTCAATGTCGGGCAGCATGGAAGCTTTCGACATGGGATAGAGCTTTTTCCGGTCGCTGATTACTTGCTTGAGGTACTTCTGGTAAGAATGAAATTGTGGTCCCAAGTCCAGGTAGTGAAGAAAAGCGTCTTTCTCAAAGCCTACGTCTACGAAGCAGGCGTTGAGGCCGGGCATGAGTTTCCGGACTTTACCTACGTACATGTTGCCTACGGAAAAGGAGAGGTTTCGTTCCTCTTTCTGGAACTCTACCAGGTTCTTGTCCTCCATGAGGGCGATAGAAATTTCCTTGGGCTGTACGTCTACTACTAATTCGCTTGTCACTTTGTTACTTGGTTTTTTGTTTTTACTAGGTTGCTAATTACACAAAGAACAAACCTGAAAGGCTTTTGTTGAGCTTTGCAAGTTTGTTCTTTATTGAAGTCGGACAGACTAACAATTATTTTTTACTTTTATGTCTGTTCTTTCTTAGTCTTTTTTTACGTTTGTGTGTAGACATTTTATGTCTTTTTCTTTTCTTTCCGCTTGGCATAGCTTCAAAATTTTATGGGTTAATACTAAATGTTAATTATTTTTTTACTGATAGAGTAAATGTTTTTGCTGGTTTAAATGCCGGAATATTGTGTTCCGGAATAATAATGGTAGTATTCTTAGAAATATTACGAGCAGTTTTCTGCGCTCTTTTCTTTACAATGAAACTACCGAAACCACGGAGGTAGACATTCTCATCTTTCGACAAAGATTCTTTTACTGATCCCATGAACGCCTCAAGGGTTGCTAATACTGTTGCCTTGTCAATACCTGTGTTCTTGGCAATTTCGTTTACAATATCTGCTTTAGTCATTGCGCTAATAATTATTGTTATACGTTATCTTAAATTTTTGGACTGCAAATATATAGCTTTTCTGTATCTTTCGAAAATTTCTCGGGAATATTTTTTTAGAAAACTCGTGCTTTTTTGAGAGTTACGAGTCTTTTATACAGCTGTATGACGTGGTTTTTCTGTATATGTCGGGCAAATGTATTATTTTTGCAGCCAAATTATAGACTGGATGAATTTGTTTGCAACTACAATAATTGACTGGTACAAGGAGAACAAGCGTGACCTGCCTTGGCGTGACACCAAAGACCCTTATAAGATATGGATTTCAGAAATCATTCTTCAGCAGACCCGTGTGGTGCAGGGGTATGACTATTACTGCCGTTTTATGGAGCATTTTCCGGATGTAGAAACACTGGCAAAGGCTTCGGAAGACGAAGTGATGAAGTGCTGGCAGGGGCTGGGCTATTATTCGCGTGCCCGTAACTTGCACGAAGCTGCGCGTACGATTGCCGAAAAAGGAGCTTTCCCCGTGCGTTATGAAGATGTAAGGGCATTGAAAGGGGTGGGAGACTATACGGCCGCAGCCATTTGTTCCTTTGCTTACGACATGCCGTATGCGGTGGTCGACGGGAATGTGTATCGCGTATTGTCCAGATGGCTGGGCGTGGAAGAACCGATTGATACAGGAGCCGGAAAAAAGCTGTATGCTTCGCTGGCAGATGAGATGATGGATAAATCTCGTCCGGCATTGTATAACCAAGCCATTATGGATTTCGGAGCCTTGCAGTGTGTGCCGTCATCGCCTTCCTGCCTGTTTTGCCCGCTTTCAGACAGTTGTGTGGCCCTGCAAAAGAATTTAGTGGACAAACTTCCCTGGAAAGCACGTAAAACGAAGGTATTAGACCGTTATTTTTCTTATATTTACGTGCGTGCAGGCGTGCATACATTTATAAAAAGGCGTGAAGCCGGGGACATCTGGCAGAATCTGTATGAGTTTCCGCTGATTGAAACGGAACAGGAAGTAGGAGAAGAAGAGATTTTCTCTCTTCCGGCATTCCGGGAACTGGTAGGTAACCGCTCCATACGTATGTTCCGCGTGGTATCTCCTGAGGTGAAACACGTGTTGTCACACCGGGTAATTCATGCCCGATGCTACGAAGTAGAATTGGAAGAGGAAGATGCTGTTCTTTCTGGATTTCAGCGCGTTCTGATTGACGATTTGCATAAATTCCCGGTGTCGCGCTTGATATCTCGTTTTTTTTCGTTACTTTTGAAACCAAATTATAAAAAATAAAATCATGTCATTGAATAAAGTACAATTGATAGGAAATGTAGGGAAAGACCCTGAAGTAAGATATTTGGACAGTGGAATGGCTGTGGCTACTTTCCCGCTGGCTACCACAGACCGTGCTTATACGCTGGCCAATGGCACACAGGTGCCTGAACGTACGGAATGGCATAACATCGTGTTATGGAAAAAATTGGCTGAAACAGCCGAAAAATATGTGCACAAAGGCGATAAGCTGTATATTGAAGGAAAAATCCGTACTCGTTCATACGACGACCAGAATGGAGTGAAACGTTATGTGACGGAAATTTTTGGTGACAATATGGAAATGCTGACTCCGCGTGCTGCGCAGTCTGCTGCCCCTGCACAACCACAGGCCGCTTCGCCGGTTGCTGCTGCTCAGCCTGAGAACAATCCTTCGGATGATCTGCCGTTTTAATCTCAGGCGGTCTTAAATAGATGTTTAACTACAGGTAGATAGAATGGACCCTGACTCGTGTTTGCTCCGCTGGACGGAGCTTTGTGACGGAATTACCGTAATGCCCCTTTCGTTAGGGGCTGCTTTTGCTTTGCTGCTGGCCCTTGCGTTATTATATACTTCGGGCTTTGTTTCTGCTTCTGAAATAGCTTTCTTTTCGTTATCTCCTTCTGACTTGAACGATATAGAGGAGGAGAATCATCCTTCTGACTCTAAAATCAAGGCCTTGCTTGATGATTCAGAGCGTCTGCTGGCCACTATTCTGATTTCGAATAACTTTGTCAATGTGACGATTATCATGCTGTTGAACTATGTGTTTGCCAGTGTGATTGATTTTGGAGAGGCAAAAATTCTGGAGTTTTTGATTGTAACGGTCGTATTGACCTTCCTGCTGTTGCTGTTCGGAGAAATTATGCCGAAAATTTATTCGGCACAGCACACTTTACCTTTTGCCCGTAAGGCAGCTCCCGTAGTGACGGTCTTGCGCACCGTGTTCTGGCCTATTTCTTCATTGCTGGTCCGGTCTTCTTTTTTCATCAACCGATTTTCACAGAAACGGAAAGTCCGGAACCTGTCGGTCAATGAACTTTCTCAGGCACTGGAATTGACGGATATTCAGGAAACACCGGAAGAAAACAATATGCTGGAGGGAATCATCCGTTTTGGAGAAGAAACGGCGAAGGAAGTAATGACTTCCCGTCTGGATATTGTGGATTTGGAAATACATTCTACCTTTTCGGAGGTATTGAAGTGTATCAATGAAAACGGATATTCACGCATCCCGGTGTATGAAGAAACGCGTGACCATATCAAAGGAATTCTGTATATCAAGGACCTGCTTCCTTATCTGGATAAGGGTGAGGACTTCAAATGGCAGAACCTGATTCGCCCAGCCTTGTTTGTGCCGGAAAATAAGATGATTGGTGATTTGCTGCGTGATTTTCAGACGAACAAGATTCACATCGCCGTAGTGGTGGATGAATTTGGAGGTACGTCGGGCATCGTGACGATGGAGGACATCATCGAGGAGATTGTCGGAGAAATCAATGACGAATACGATGAGGAAGAACGCACGTACGTGAAACTGACGGAAAACGTGTATGTGTTCGAAGGAAAAACTCTGCTGTCGGACTTTTATAAGATTATCAAAGATAGTGAGGAAGTATTTGAAGATGCCTCTGGAGATGCGGATTCACTGGCCGGCCTTCTGTTGGAACTGAAGGGAGAGTTCCCCGCATTGCATGAGATTATCAATTACCAGAATTACCGTTTTGAGATTCTGGAGATGACTTCGCGTCGTATCCAGAAAGTGAAAGTGACCATCTTGCCTGTAGCTCAGGAAGAAGATGAGGTGAAGGAGAAATAATTATGCCGCTGCTGAAGACTTGGACGGAGGAAAATGGCCGATGGGGAATCTGGCAGGTGACGGAAACGTTGGAGGAACTTTATGCCTGTCTGTCGGACGACGTGGTGCGGCAAGAACTTGAACGTCTGAAAGCTCCTTCCCGGAAAATGGAATGCCTGGCAGTACGTGTGCTACTGAAAACGATGTTGGGGAAAGAAGTGCGGATAGGACATGAACCTTCCGGAAAGCCGTTTCTGACAGGAGGGGAGTATCATGTATCCATTTCCCATACGAAGGGATATGTGGCAGTTGGGCTGCATGAGTCTGCTCAGCCCGGCATTGATATTGAGGCTTATGGCGAGCGGGTACGCAAGGTAGAATCCCGCTTTATTAGGGAAGACGAGATGCTAGAAAGAACACGGATGGAGTCGCGTGAAGAACTGTATCAGCTGCTCTTGCACTGGTCGGCAAAGGAAACCATGTACAAAGTGCTCGATATGGCAGAAGTGGATTTCCTGCAACACCTCAAAGTGTGTCCTTTTAAACTATCTTCCTCCGGAACGTTTACGGGTGAATCATATCGGAAAGCGGACAAGGCCCGTTTTCTGATTCATTATCTGATACATCCTGAGTTTGTCTGTACCTATTGTCTGAATACCGCTTGCAGCACAAACAATGGATGAGTTTGTTTATGAAAGAAAAAAGATGAACAAGAAATTACGTAAAACAATTCGGCTGACGGCCATTTCGTTAGGAGCGTTACTGACTGTATTCTTGTTGGCCGTAACCATCGTGGTGAATTTTATTTTTACACCGGAAAAGTTGACACCGGTGGTGTTGAATGTAGCCAATCAGTCATTGAATGCCCGTTTGCAGATGAAAAGCGTGGAACTGACCTTCTTTTCCACCTTTCCTCGATTCGGACTGAAGGTGACGGATGGAGTATTGGTGTCCAAAGCCATTAATGATACGTTATGGCAGAAGACCGATTCACTGGTTTCTTTCAAGAAATGTGTGGTAGTGGTGAATCCGGTGGATTATCTGCTGCATGATAAAATCAGCCTGCGCTATCTGGGACTGGAGGATGCGTCGGTATATGCCTTCAAGAACAAGGAAGGAAAAAGCAACTGGGACATTGTGAAGAGTACGGAAGAGGCTGTGGAAGAAGATACGACATCGCAGAAGCCTCAGATTCAGGAAATAGACATAAACCGTGTGGCCTTGAAGCGTACGAACGTGACGTTCGACGATAGGGATACAAGGGTATATGCCCGCGTGCAGAACTTGAACATGAATCTGAAAGCTTCCTTGAAGAAAGATTATTCCATGCTGGCGCTGGAGTATGACAACGAAAATCTGCTCTTCTGGCAGGACGGACAGTTGTTGGTGAATCACCTGGCTGTAGGACTGAATGCGGATATGCAACTGGACCGTGTTTCCCGACGGCTCACGCTGAAGGATACGGGACTGACATTAAATGGAATAGCCCTTGACTTGTCGGGGACCCTCGGGCGTGATTCGATTGGCGGACCGGCTTCGGTGGATTTGACCTATAAGTTGCATGCCCCGTCGCTGGAAACCGTGTTTAATATGATTCCGGAGAGTGTGCTGAAGCGTCAGGAACTCACCGCCAAGGGAGAAGTTACGTTAGAAGGAACCTTGAAAGGACATTATGGCAAACAGCAGATGCCGGAAGCCACACTTCACATGAGCATTAACCAGGCTTCGGCGAAGTATGCCGATTTACCTTATGGTATTGACGACCTGACAGCGGAATTCAGCGGGTACGTTGATTTCATGCGCCGCAAACCCTCGTATGCTGATTTGAAAATATTCCGTTTCAAGGGAGCTCACACCGATATCTTGGCCGACGGAAAGGTGGAAGATTTGTTGGGTGACCCTGACATCACTTTTCATACCCGTTCGGAAATAGACCTTACGGCACTGGCCAAGACTTTCCCCTTGCAGGAAGGAGTGTCGATAGGTGGTCGGGTGGGAGCCGACTTCCGCTTGCATTGTCGCTTGTCGACTATTCAGAAGCAGGACTGGGGGCGTGTCCGTTTGAAAGGAAAGCTGGATATGCAGGACATGTTCTTGCGCGATACCAAGAAGAATTTTGAATTTACCAGCCAGGCCGCTCTCCGTTTTATTGGCGAAGACAATCTTGCCGCACAAATGAACATTCGCAAGGCTTCCTTGCGTACTGCAGCTATTTCTGCCAATCTGGATGAATTGAACGCCACCGTCCGGTCTACGAATCCGCAGGATACGACCCGTCTGATTGACGTGGAATGTAAATTGCAGATGAGTCGCCTGAAAGGAGAAATGGGCGATTCGTTGAGGGTGTTCAGCAAAAAGGCAAAGGCTTCGCTGCATCTGCAGCCGGGTAAACTGAATCCGGCCATGCCGAATATAAAGGTGGCCTTGGAGACTGATACACTCTTCTGCCGTATGGGCGATATGAAAATGGGCATGGACAAGGGAGGCTTTAACTTGACGGCTGAAAAGGTACGCGATTCAGTATGGCTTCCCAAAGGAATTGTCGGATTCAACCGACTGACTTTAAGGACCCCTGAACTGGCTTTGCCGGTAAGAATGCGAAAAACGGCCGTAACGGTAGGCGATAGAGTTATCACCTTGAAAAATGCCAGCATGCGTATCGGACGTTCCAACTTGACGGCAAGCGGATCGGTTTACGGCCTGTATGCGGCAATGAAGAAAGGAAAAATGCTGAAGGCCAACCTGGAAATCGCTTCCCGTAACCTCGATTGCAACCAGTTGATTAATGCACTGAATTTCCCGCAAGATACGCTTCAGGCAGAGACCGACACGGTATCGTCGGCAGAACCGATGCAGTTGTTTGTCATTCCGAAGAACATTGATTTCGAGTTGAAGACTAACCTGAACAAGGTGACTTACGGAAATATGGTGTTTGAAAATGTGAAGGGAGCGGTAGACATTCGCAATCAGGCGGTTTATCTGAAAAAGCTGACCATGCGCGGACTGGAAGCAGACCTGGAAACCACGTTGGTATATCGTGCCCGAAGGAAAACAAGAGGCTATGCCGGTTTTGATTTCCGTTTGCGCAAAGTAAATATCGGTAAGCTGGTCGATTTCATTCCTTCGCTTGATACGATTGTACCGATGCTCCGTTCCTTCAAGGGAATGGTCGATTTTGATGCTACGGCCGAGGCTGTGCTTGATTCCAACCTGAACGTGAAGATTCCAAGTCTGAAAGCGGCCATGCACATCAAAGGCGACAGTCTGGTACTGATGGATGGAGAAACTTTTGCCGAAATATCCAAGACACTGATGTTCAAGAATAAGAAACGGAATGTGTTCGACAGTATTTCGGTGAACCTGACCGTGCAGGACGGCAATGTGACGGTATACCCGTTCTTACTTCAGATAGACCGTTACAAGGCGGCTGTGGGAGGAACCCAGGGTTTGGACATGAACTTTAACTATCACATCTCTGTGCTGAAATCGCCGTTGCCGTTCAAGGCGGGAGTGAACATTACCGGAAACCTGGACAAGATGAAAATCCGTATCGGCAAGGCAAAGTATAAAGATGCAGTTACGCCTGTGGAAATCCGGAAAGTGGACAGTACGCGTGTGAACATGGGGCAGGAGATTATTCATAGCTTTGAACGCGTAATAAGCCGTACATACAGGGGAAAACTTCCGCAAGGTGCTGAGTGAGGTAAGTTTGCATATTTATATGAATAATTGTATATTTGCGAACGAGAGACAGAATTTATACGAGTATTAACACTATTAATTATTAAAATCTTCATTATTTATGTTTAACAAGCATCCTAAAGGTCTGATACCGGCTGCACTTTCTAACATGGGGGAGCGTTTTGGCTACTACATCATGAATGCCGTACTGGTATTGTTTCTTTGTTCTAAATTTGGTATAAGTGAGGAAAAAAGTACACTTATCTATTCATTCTTTTATGCAGGCATTTATCTGTTAAGTCTTGTGGGGGGGCTGATTGCCGACAGAAAACAGAATTATAAAGGTACAATCATGGCCGGTCTTGTAGTGATGGCCATTGGATATATTGTATTATCAATTCCTATTACAGCCAATGCTGGCAATACATCCTGGTTGCTTACGCTTACTTGTATTGCCTTGTTCTTCATCGCATTTGGTAATGGTTTGTTTAAGGGAAATCTTCAGGCCATAGTAGGTCAGATGTACGATGACCTTGAAGCAGAGGCTGCAAAGAAGGGAGAAAAGGAACTGATTGAAGCTAAAAGTAAGAGAGATTCCGGATTCCAGATATTTTATGTATTTATCAATATTGGTGGACTTATCGCTCCGTTTATCGCTCCTCTGTTGAGAAGCTGGTGGCTGAGTGCACACAATATGGTATATAACGCAAGTCTTCCTGCTCTGTGCCATGAATATATAGCAAAAGGTGCAGACGGTATGTCGGCTGAGGCTATGGGTAACTTGAACCAGCTGATGTCACAGTGTGTGGGTGAAACTTCCGATATGGCTGCTTCTTGCGCACAGTATTTGCAGGTATTTAATGAAGGTATTCATTATTCATTTGTTGCATCTGTTGCCGCAATGCTTATTTCTTTGATTATCTTCTTTGTGACCAAGAGTCAGTTCCCAAATCCGGGGAAAAAGGAAGCAGCAGCTGCTGTTACTTATACAGCTGAAGAAAAGGCTGCCATGGCTAAGGAAATCAAACAGCGTCTTTACGCCTTGTTTGCAGTGCTTGGCGTGGTTATTTTCTTCTGGTTCTCATTCCATCAGAACGGTACTTCACTTTCACTCTTTGCGAGAGACTTCGTTGATACATCTACAATTGCTCCGGAAATATGGCAGGCAGTGAATCCTTTCTTTGTGATCACATTGACTCCGGTCATCATGATGATTTTCGGTTCTCTTTCAAGAAGAGGCAAGGAAATTTCTACTCCGCGTAAGATTGCCATCGGTATGTTCATCGCAGGTTTGGCTTATCTCTTCTTGTCTGTATATTCACTCATTATGGGTTATCCTTCTGCTGCAGAATATCGAGAACTTCCTATTGACCAGCAGGTAAAAGCCGGTGCATGGGTGTTGATTGTTCTTTACTTCCTGCTTACGGTAGCTGAGTTGTTTATCTCTCCACTTGGATTGTCATTCGTTTCGAAGGTGGCTCCAAAGCATCTTTTGGGACTTTGTCAGGGATTGTGGCTTGGTGCAACAGCTGTAGGTAATCTTCTGTTGTGGATTGGTCCTCTTATGTATAACGCCATTCCTATCGGATATTGCTGGGCTATTTTCATGATTGTATGCCTCATTTCAATGGGAGTCATGCTGTTCATGGTAAAATGGCTGGAACGTGTAGCAAAATAAATTTCTCGAAATAGAATTTACTTGTGGAATCCCTCATGCGGTTGCATGGGGGATTTTTTATGCCTGTTTGAGGGGTGTATATTGCTGTGCATGGTATATATAATTATGGTAGTCAGTCTTAAATAAAATTGGCTGTTTTTCCTCTTTTAAAACGCCCTTGCGTTCAATTTAAAACGCACTTGCGTTTAAGATCAAACGTCCTTGCGTTTCAAGTCAAATGCACTTACGTTTTAGATCGAACGCACTTGCGTTTTTTTGAGAAGGAAAGAGCCGTAGCAGTTTCGAAGAGATTGTATGGCGGGGTTTGTAAGATAGGGATAAATTGATAATAATCGTGGTAATACGGTATAGAGTTTGTATCAGAAAATCATACCTCTGGAGCAGTATGCTCATTATGCTTGTTACAAGATATTTATGAATGCTGTCTGGTGTTATTTTTAGTTAGGCAGCAGAATCTAGCGAAAATGGGCTGACCTCACAAATGAAGTCAGCCCTTATCTTATGTCTGCTCTAAAAAATGTCAGATGATAGCGTCATTAAGCAACGTTTTATCCTTGTATATCCTTCTTCAGCGTGAAGACAAATTCCAGTCCTCCTTTCGGCATGTTCTTGGCGAAGATGGTTCCGCCATGGAACAATACGGCGTTCTTCACGATGGCCAGTCCCAAACCTGTACCTCCTAATTTCCGTGAACGTCCCTTGTCTACCCGATAGAAGCGTTCAAACAGGCGGTTCAGGTGCTCTTCGGGTACTCCCACGCCGGTATCAGAGAAGCTGAAGTAGTAGAATTTCTCATCTTCGCGGAAGCAGTTGATGGTGATTTGTATGTCATTACCCGCATAGGCTATGGCATTGTCGGTCAGGTTGCGGAAGATAGAGTAGAGCAGCGAGCTGCTTCCTGTCAGTATGACTTCCGACGGGAGCTTGTTCACCACAGTAATATGCTTTTCTTCCAGACCGAGTGCTACCTCGTTCAAAATGTTTTCTACAATCTTGCTCAGGTTTACCTGTTCCTTTTCTACCAGTTCTGGTGCCTCGTCCATTCGGGTCAGCACAGAGATGTCGCGCAGCAGGAAGGTCAGGCGGTTGCTCTGGGCATAGCTTCTTTCCAGGAAGACACGGACATTTTCTTGCGGAATGTTCGGGTTGCTGATAATGGTTTCCAGGTATCCCTGAATACTGCTGACGGGCGTTTTCAGCTCATGGGCGATGTTCTGTGTCAGCTGACGTTTCAGACGGGCCTGTTCTTCTTCCTGGGTAATATCGTTGATGGATATTTCGAACGACATATCCTGAAAGATGATGCATTCCACGGTAAACGAGCGTGCATTCTTGTTGAGGTGCATGGCATACCGCTTTTCCTCTTTACTGAAATAACCCTCGTTCCGGTTTAAGAACTCAATGATGGGTTGTAGTTCCGGAATGTCGAAAATTTCATTGGTAGAACGCAGGTTGCGGTCGGATATGTTGTTGATGTATTGCGTAAACAGGTTGTTGACCAGGATTTCCTGCCGTTCTTTGGTAAAGACACCCAATCCTTCGTGTGAGGTCTGAAGGTGCGAAATCAATTTCTCACGCTCAATGTAGAGAGCTTCTTTCGCCCGGTGCAGTCGTTTGTATATCTTAATGATGTGTTGTGATATCTCTCCCAGTTCGTTCTTGGGGAAAGTTTGTAGGATGTCCATGTCAATCGGTTCGTTCCGGTCGGCCTTCATGGCAAACTGTTGCAGTTTGGTGATGGACTTGCCCAGCTTCCTAGTAAAACGGTAGAAGATGAAAATCAGTACCAGACAGATAATCAGCGCAAACCATAGGTAGCCGGAGTCAGCTTGCAAGTGTTCTGCCAGACTCAGGTTGTAGGGAAGGGCAGACCGTATGATGATGCGGTAGGGAGGATAATAACGTGCGGAATAAAAATATTCCTCTCCCTGAATGCTTTCCGACTGGCGGCTGATGGAATAGCCGCTTCCATACATGAGTGCGTCTTGCACTTCCTTGCGTGAAGAGTGGTTGGCAAAGCTTTTCCAGTTGGCATTTGTATTGTCGTACACGACTTTCCCCGACGGCTCAATAAGCGTCACCCGCAGGTTCGGCATCATGTGAGTCGTCACATAGCTCTGCATGGAGTCAGAGTTGACCCCATGATGATCGGCCAGAAAGTCGCACAGCTGGTTGTTATAGTTTTGCAGCTGCGTATTCAGTAATTCTATTTTGTAAGCCTTTTCGCGTTTGTATTGAAACAGCATGAAGCATACTGCATATCCCAGGAAAAGGAATATGACAGAAAGAAACAGCCTCTGACTGAAAGGGAGGATGCGATAAGAAAATTTTGTCATGATTGTGCCACCGTAATTTATTCACATTCGAAACAGTATCCATAACCGAGACGGGTTACGATACAAGCACCGTATTCACCGATTTTCTTGCGAAGGCGAGTGATATTCACATCAATCGTACGGTCGAGCACGTACACTTCATCGTGCCATACTTTCGCCAGAATGTCTTCGCGGGAGAATACGCGTCCCTGGTTCTGCAACAGGAGCAGAAGTATTTCAAATTCCTTTTTCGTTAATGAAATTTCCTCGTTGTTGATGGTTACTTTCTTCTTCGGAATGTTGACCGACAGTCCTTTATAAATCAGCTGTTCGGGCACCTGAGTCTGTACGCCGGCTGTGCGTCGTAACACCGCTTTTACTCTCATGATGACTTCACGCAGAGAGAAAGGCTTTGAAATATAGTCGTCCGCTCCCAGGTTGAATCCGGTCAGCGTATCGTTCTCCGTATCCTTTGCAGTGATGAAAATGATAGGAATATTCTGTGTATCCTTGTTCTTTTTCATCATGCTGGCCATTTTGAATCCGGAAATTTCTCCCATCATCACGTCCAGCAGTATCAGGTTGTAACGTGGCAATTCAAGTTTCAAGGCTTCTTCGGCGGAATTGGCAGTATCTACCATGTATCCTTCCATTTCGAGATTGAATTTTAGAATCTCGCACAAGTCTTCTTCATCGTCTACAACTAAAATCCGGTAATCGTTCATGCGTATTTTCTATTAATTAATACAAAATTCAATGTGATTTAGTTTTCGTTACAAAGATGACCCTTTCTTGTTTCGTCCTTATGAAATAGATGTTACATTTAGGTTACAACACGGGCTTGGTAAACTCTCCGGCTATGGAACGGTTCATTTCGCTGCGTATTTCCTTGGGAGTAAGACCGTGGCCGAGCAGGAACATCAGCTTGGTGAGTACGCTTTCCACGGTGGCATCATATCCGCTAATGACACCCGCATCGAGCAGGTGCAGACCGGTTTCGTAACGTGCCATTTCTACCATACCCGTCTGGCATTGTGAAATGTTGACGATGACAATTCCCTTTGCCGTAGCTTCTGCCAGCAAGTGGATGAACCAGGGCTTCTGGGGCGCATTTCCGGAGCCGTACGTCTTGAGCACTACCGCTTTCAGACTGGGCGTGTTGAGCACCGTGCGCACGATGTTTTCCTGAATACCCGGGAAAAGTGTCAGGATAATCACATTCGTATCGAAGACATAGTGTGCATGCATGGGCAGGTTGGGATCCACCTTCCGGATACGGTCGTATTCATACTTGATGTGGATACCGGCCGTGGCCAGTGCCGGATAATTGTAAGAACGGAACGCGTTGAAGTTTTCTGCATTAATCTTGGTCGTACGGTTTCCGCGCAACAAGTGGTTCTCGAAGAAAATGCAGACTTCCGGTACCACGGCAGTTCCGTCCGGATGTTTTGCAGCGGCTATTTCGATAGAAGTAATCAGATTTTCCTTTCCGTCTGTACGTAGCACACCGATGGGCAGCTGGCTTCCGGTAAGGATGACCGGTTTGCTCAGGTTCTCCAGCATGAAGCTCAGTGCGGAAGCGGTATAAGCCATGGTGTCCGTGCCGTGCAGAATCACGAACCCGTCGAAGTTATCGTAGTTATACTGGATGATTTTGACCAGTTTGGCCCACAAGGCCGGCTCCATGTCCGAGGAGTCGATAGGAGGGTTAAACTGGTAAGAGGAAATGCGGTAGTTGAACCGTTTCAGTTCCGGCACGTTCTCCTGAAGTTGGTCGAAGTTAAATGCCTCCAAGGCACCGGTTTCCGGATTTTCAATCATACCGATTGTACCTCCAGTGTAGATGAGTAATACGGAAGGATAATCTGGTTTTATCATTTGATGCTTCGTTTAGTTTGGCACAAAGATAGCAAAAATATGCTTTGACTGAAAGAATAAGCCGCTAAAAATAGCAGAATGATTAATTATCCTTCCTTTTTTAGCATTTCCAACAGTTTGTCGATGGCCTTTCCGGCATCTTTTTCTTCCTCAAGCAAGGTCACGAACTTGCTTCCGATGATGCATCCGGAGGCGTATGCCGCTGCCGATTCGTAAGTGGATTTGTTGGAGATACCGAACCCGATCATCCGTGGATTTCGCAACTGCATTTGCTTGATACGCTGGAAGTAAGCCTGCTTCTGTGCATTGAATTCCTTTTGTGCTCCTGTCACGGCCGCAGAAGATACCATATAGATGAATCCGTCGGTATGTGCATCGATTTGCCGGATGCGTTCTTCGCTGGTTTCCGGCGTGATGAGCATAATCACGTGGATGCCGTATTGTTGTGCAATGGGCCGATAGTTTTCTAAGTAGTCTTTATAAGGAAGGTCGGGAATAATGACGCCATCGATGCCGCATGCCTGACATTGCCGGCAGAAATTCTCGAAACCATACTGCATGATGGGGTTCAGGTAGCCCATCAGTACCAGCGGGATGCGGACATCTGTGCGGATTTGCTCCAGCTGGCTGAAAAGTTTGCGGAGCGTCATGCCGTTGCGCAGGGCCTGTGTGGCTGCATGCTGAATGACAGGACCGTCGGCCATCGGGTCGCTAAACGGGATACCGATTTCAATCATCTGTACCCCTTTCCGTTCTAAGGTGCGGATGACTTCGGCAGTACCTTCCAAAGTTGGGGTACCTGCACAGAAATAAATGGAAAGCACGTGGTCTTTATGTGTCTGGAATAATTGGTCAATGCGATTCATATCAGTAAGTTTTTAGAGGTTGTACTTGTTTTGTTTGAAAGAGTCAATAAAGTCAGAGAGGGCAGCCGCATCTTTCAGGCCGGGAGCCTGTTCAAAGCCGCTGTTCAGGTCGATGCCAGCCCAGCGGGGATGGCTGAAATCCAGTAACGCATCCAGGCTTTCAGGCTTCAGTCCTCCGCTTAACAGGAAAGGCGTCTCGCCGTGGTAGTGCGTCAGCATTTCCCAGTCGAAGCTTTTGCCGGAGCCTCCGTATCCGTTGCAGGGAGTGTCGAACAGAAAATAGTCGCAGCAGGTGGCATAGCTTTCCGTCGCCAGCAGGTCGTCAGGCGTACGCAGGGAAAAGGCCTTGATGACGCGTATGCCGGTCTGTTGCACTTCCCGGCAAAACTCCGGCGATTCCTTTCCGTGAAGCTGAATGTAATCCAGTTGCCATGCTGCTACCCTTTCCTGGATTCGCGAGAGGGAAGCATTGACAAACACTCCCGCTTTCTGCACCGTCTCCGGCAGGTATTCCGGTACGCCCGCTACATAGCGGGGAGAACCTTCGTAGTCGATGAATCCCATCCAGTCGGCCCCTGTTTGCTCCACCTGACGGATGTTCTCCGCTTCTCTCATGCCGCACACTTTGACAATCATAAGGCAAGAGCTTGAAGAAAGTCCGACAAAGCCTTTTCCGGTGAAGGCGTTTTCATGAAGGTTTCTCCCATCAGGAATCCTCTGAAACCGGCTTCACGCAATTGCCTGAATGTGTCGGGTTGAGAGATGCCGCTTTCGGATACCCACAGCAGTTCTTTCGGCAACTTCCGGGCCAGACGGAATGAATTCTCCACATCCGTATGAAACGTGCCTAAATTCCGGTTGTTGACCCCAATCAGGTCTACATGCTCGTGCAGGTAGTCGAGTTCCTTTTCCATGTGTATCTCCAGCAGGACCTCCATTTCTAACTGGTGAGCCAATTTCCCCAGGGCTTTACATTCGTCCACGGTCAGGGCGGCTGCAATCAGAAGCACCACATCCGCGCCGGCCAGCTTGGCTTGATATAGCTGGTAGGGACTGACGATAAAATCTTTTCGCAGCATCGGAAGGTGTATCAGCGGTCGGACGGCCTGCAAATCTTTCAGGTTGCCGCCAAAGAATTTCGGGTCGGTCAGTACGGAGATGCCGGAGGCACCTGCACGCTCATAGCCGGGGACGATGACGGTCGGGTCTGCCTGTGGAGCAATCCATCCTTTCGACGGGGAGCGCCGTTTGAATTCCGCAATGATGCCCGAAGGCGATGCGGCCAGTGCCTGCTTCAGGCTTTTTGACGGACGGGGAGTACCCAACTGCTGGATGAGGAAGTCTTGAGATACAGCTTCTTCCTGAAGGGCAATTTCTGTGCGCTTATGAGCCACAATGGTATGTAAGATATCAGTAGTCATCGTTCGTTTATTGGTTAAGGGTAAGGAACTTGCGTAGAGTGGCCAGGGCTTTTCCGCTTTCGAGCGATTCTTTGGCCAGTGCTACACATTCTTCTATTTTCTTCTGAGGCTCCAGTGCCTGGATGGCAAATGAGGCATTAATCAGCACACAGTCGGTTTGTGCCTTGCTGCCCTCATTATGCAGCACCCGGTCGAAAATGGCGGCCGCCTCTTCAGGGGTATTTCCTCCGTAAAGTTCTTCCTGGCGTGCCATGGAAAAACCTAATTCTGAGGGACGATAGATGGTTTCGTAGCGGTTGGTCATCACCTTGAATTCGTCGGTCAGCGAGATTTCATCGTATCCGTCCAGGTTGTTGACCACGGCAAACTGGATACCGAGCTGCTGGAGCGTGTTGGTGTAAAGCCGCATCTGTGGGAGGTCGGCCACTCCTAACAACTGGCAGGCCGGATGGCAGGGATTGACCAGCGGACCTAATAAATTAAATAAGGTACGTACGCCTAATGCCTTCCGCACGGGAGCCACGGTTTTCAGGGCCGGATGGGAGAGGGGAGCGTGCAGGTAAGCCATGCCGCATTGTTCGATGGAACGTTTCAGTTTGTCCGCGTCGTTTGTGAATTTTACGCCGTAGTGTTCCATCACGGTGCTGGCCCCGCTTACTGAAGTGGCTCCGTAGTTTCCGTGCTTGGCTACCCGGTAACCGGCTCCGGCCACGACAAAGCAGGCACATGTGGAGATGTTGAAGGTGTTTTTCCCGTCTCCTCCGGTACCCACGATGTCAATGGGATGAAATTCATGCAAGTCGACAGGCACGCAAGCCTGGAGCAGCGCATCGCGGAAGCCGACCAGTTCGTCCACCTTGACTCCGCGCATCTGGAAGGCGGCAAGCAGGGCGGCTGTCTGTGCTTCATTCATCTCACCACCGGTCATTCTCTGCATCAGCGTGCAGGCTTCTTCGCGTGTCAGCTCTTCGTGGTGGAATATCCGTTTCAGTATTTGTTTCATATTGTGTATCTAAGTTTTATGAGTGAGAAAATAGGGGTTTCTTTATTGATGGTGTATCCAGTTGCCCAGCATCTGTTTTCCTTCGGGGGTGAGAACGGATTCCGGATGAAACTGTACGCCTCGCACATCGAGGGTACGGTGACGGAGTGCCATGATGTATCCTTCTTCACTTACGGCGGTTACCTCCAGGCAATCCGGGAAATCTTTCCGGTCGACTACCCAGGAATGGTATCTTCCTACCTGTATGGTAGAGGGAAGTCCTTCGAACAGATAGTCCGTCGCAGTCAGAGTGACGGGACTCTGTATGCCGTGGAACACTTCATCCAGGTTGGTCAGTTTTCCTCCGTACACTTCGCCGATGGCCTGTTCGCCCAGGCAGACCCCCAATATCGGTTTCTTTCCGGCGTACCTGCGGATGACATCCAGCAGCAGGCCGGCTTCTTCCGGAACGCCGGGACCGGGTGACAGCAGAATCTTGTCGAATTCCTCCAGCTCCTCCAGCCGGAACTGGTCGTTGCGTTTTACGGTGACTTCTGCTCCTAGTTCTTTTATCGCATGACTCAGGTTGTACACAAATGAGTCGTAGTTATCGATGATGACAATTTTCATGGTGTGTTATATTTTTTCGGCCAGGAGAATGGCTTTTTTCAATGCTCCCAACTTGTTGTTTACTTCTTGCAGTTCATTGTTCTCGTCACTTTTGGCTACGATGCCCCCTCCGGCTTGAAACCAGAGCTCGTTGTTACGGCTTACGAAGGTACGGATGGTGATGGCCTGGTTCAAATCGCCGTTCAGTCCGATGAAGCCGATGCAACCTCCGTAAGCCCCCCGGTTGTGCGGCTCGATTTCACTGATGAGCTGCATGGCCTTTACCTTGGGGGCTCCGCTGAGGGTACCGGCCGGGAAGGTATCGATGAATGTTTTAATCGGGTCGGCTTCCTTGTCCAGTGTGCCACTTACCCTGCTCACCAAGTGAATCACATGGCTGTAGTATTGCGGCTGTTTGTAGAACTCCACGTGTGTGTCGTGGCAATTCCGGCTCAAGTCATTCCGTGCCAGGTCTACCAGCATCACGTGTTCAGCATTCTCTTTCGGGTCGGCCAGCAGGGCTTCGGTTAGTGCGGCATCCGTCTTTTTGTCTCCGCTTCTGCGGGTGGTGCCAGCAATGGGGTCGATGGTGGCCTTTCCCGCTTCAATCTTGCAATGCGTTTCGGGAGAGGAACCGAAAATCCGGAAACCGCCGAAATCAAAATAGAACAGGTAAGGCGAAGGATTGATGCTTCTCAATGCCCGGTAGAGGGTGAAATCATCGCCTTCATAGCGCTGGATGAAACGGCGGGAAAGCACAATCTGAAACACGTCGCCTCTCTTGCAGTGGGCAATGCCCTTGCGGATATTGGCCTTGCGCTCCTCGTCGGTCAGCGTACTGGTGGTGTCGCCCGTCGCCCGAAAGGCGTAGGTGGTGTAGTTGCGATTCAGTACCGCCTTTTCCACTTCGTCAATGTGGCTCGGCTCGTCGTTGCCCTGCAGCTCCACCAGCACCATCTCACTCTGGAAGTCGTTGAACACAATCAGGTACTTGTAGAGAATGTAGAGAATCTCCGGCGCATCGTTCTTCGGGTCACTACTGTCTTTCACCGGAATCTGTTCGAAATAGCGGACGGCATTGAACGTGGTGTAGCCGTACACTCCTCCGTAGCGGGCATATTCTCCTTCCACCTGAAACTGTCTCAGGAAATATTGAAAAGCATCTTCCACCTGGAAATCGGGAGTGAGCGGACGCTCTTCACGGCTTTTGTCCGGAAAGACCGTGGTCACGATTCCGTGGTTCACGGAGAAACTGGCAATGGGGTTCAGTCCGATAAAAGAGCGGTTGTTTTCCACTCCGTGGTAATCGGAACTTTCCAGCAGAATACTTTGCGGAAACAGGTCGCGCACCTTCAGGTACGTGCTCACGGGCGTATGCAAGTCGCCGGGCAGCGTTTTGTAGCGGGTGGTATAAGCAAATGTCTTCATGTTTTTTCTCGTTTAAAAAATTTCGGGGTTGTTTTTGTATTTCAGATAAGTGTCAATGTCTTTGTCGCCTCTTCCCGATACGGTCAGCACCACGATGTCCGAGGGCTGGAACTTCACTTTCTCCAGAGCCCCTAAGGCATGGGCCGATTCCAGTGCCGGAATGATGCCCTCCAGCCGTGTCAGTTCGAAGGCAGCCCGCAGGGCTTCGTCGTCATTGACTGCCAACACGGTGGCTCTTTTCTGTGCGGCTAAGTTGGCATGCATGGGACCGATGCCGGGGTAATCCAGTCCGGCCGAAACGGAGTACGGTTCCAGAATCTGTCCGTCCTCATCCTGCATGACCAGGGTTTTGGAACCATGAATGATGCCCAGCCGGCCCAGCTGGATGGTAGCAGCCGACAATCCCGTTTCCACTCCCTTTCCTCCGGCTTCCGCTAAGATGATTTTCACCCGTTCATCGTCCAGGTAGTGATAGATGGTTCCGGCGGCATTGCTTCCTCCTCCTACACAGGCCATCAGGTAGTCCGGATAGTCACGTCCTTCGTGTTCCATCAGCTGTTTTTTGATTTCCTTGCTGATGACCGACTGCAAGCGGGCTACCATGTCGGGGTAGGGATGAGGCCCCACTGTGGAACCAATCACATAGTACGTGTCCGCCGGGTGGCAGCACCAGTCGCGTATGGCTTCGTTCGTGGCATCCTTCAGGGTCATGTTGCCCGAAGTCACGGCTTCCACTCTGGCCCCTAACATCTGCATGCGTTCCACGTTTACCCGCTGCCGTTCTACGTCGGTCTTTCCCATGTAGACCACACATTCCATTCCCATCAGGGCGCAAACCGTAGCCGTGGCTACTCCGTGCTGTCCGGCTCCTGTTTCGGCGATGATGCGTTTCTTGCCCATTCTCCGGGCCAGAAGCACCTGGCCGATGGCATTGTTGATTTTGTGCGCTCCCGTATGGTTCAGGTCCTCCCGTTTCAGGTAAATCTTGCATCCGTATTTTTCCGACAAGCGTGGGGCAAGGTAAAGTGGTGAAGGACGTCCCACGTAGTCCTTGAGCAACGCATCGTATTCTTTCTGGAATCCTCCGTCTGCCAGCACCTTGCGGTAGGCATTGCGTAATTCTTCCACACAGCGATGGAGAATTTCCGGTATGTAGGCTCCGCCAAAATCTCCATAAAATCCTTCCTGGTTTACTTGATAAGTTTTCATGAGTGTACTTGTTTGCATTAGGGTGAAAAAACAAAAAGGGCCGTCGTAAAGTTACGACAGCCCTTCTGTGATATTATTACTATTGAGGTATATACATGCGACTGAGTTCCCTTACGACCTTTGGAGTTGTAAGCGGCGCCACCAGAAGAATGTATTTACCGTAGAAAGATTCATAATGTTATTTTTCTTGTTTTTTTATTGTTTCACTCACAAAGGTAACCATTAAAATGAAAATGCCAAACAAATGGATGGAAAATTTTCAATTTTTCCTATCTTTGTTCCACGTTTTAAATCTTGCTATATAATAAGGTATGGAAGAGTTTCGACTGGACGGTCTGACCGTCAAAGAACATCTGCTGATACTGGCGGAAGAGGGAAACCGCAAGTTTACCGAGGGGCTTCACCCGGGGGTGGAACATGTGTTGGGCATTCGTTTGCCGGCGTTGCGGAAACTGGCTGCAAGGATTGCCAAGGCAGACTGGGAGCACTACTTTGACACAGCCGACGGGTTTTATATGGAAGAACGCATGCTGCAAGGCATGGTGTTAGGTTGCATCCGGCCCGACGAGGACGTGGAAGTTTATCTTCACCGTGTGACACGTTTTGTGTGGATAATCAACAGCTGGTCGGTGTGCGATACGTTTAAGTTTGGAGGAGGAAAAACTTTTATCCGCCGTAATGAGGTGCGGCTTTGGGAATACCTGAAAGAATGGATGAAGGCATCGGGCGAGTATGAGGTACGTTTCGGCGTAGTGATGGGAATGAGCTATTTCTTGGATGAAGCCCATCTGAAGGAGTATCTTTCCCTACTCGACGGGATTCGTCATGAAGGATACTACGTGCGTATGGCTGTAGCCTGGGCACTTTCGTTCTGTTTTGTCAAGTTTCCGGAACAGACCATGGCTTTTCTGCGTCATTGTCATCTGGACGATTTTACTTTCCGTAAGACCATTCAGAAAATCGGTGAGTCCTACCGTGTGAATGAAGACATGAAAAAGGCTGTCAGGGCATTGAAGCGCTGACAGCCTTTGCCGTTATTTAGTCAGCTTGCTTATTTCATGATAAATTTCACGGCAGCCCAGTTGTGCTTTTCGCGGTGATGCACGTATTCCATGCCCAGACTCTCTGCTTTTTCGCGCAGCACCGGAATGTCTTCCGTGTAGAATCCGCTGATGTACAGTTCCGAACCTTTCTTCATGCAGGCCGCATAGGCCGGCATGTCCTGCAGCAGAATGTTGCGGTTGATATTGGCTATCACTACATCAAAAGGTTCCCGTCCGTTCAGCAGGGAAGCATCTCCCAGTTCCACGGTGATATTGGAAATGCCGTTCAGGGCAATGTTGTCGCGCGAGTTGTTCACACACCAGTCGTCAATGTCGATGGCAGTCACCTTTCCGGCTCCTCTCATGCTGGCCAGGATAGCAAGGATGGATGTGCCGCATCCCATGTCGAGCACCGATTTGCCTTTCAGGTCAGCCTCTAACAATTCTCCTAAGATAGAGCTGGTGGTTTCATGGTGTCCGGTACCGAAAGCCATCTGCGGATTGATGACGATGTCGTATTCGGCCTTCGGGTAATCCTTGTGGAAGGTACTGTGAATCACGCAGCGGTTGTCGATGACGATGGGCTGGAAGAAATTCTTTTCCCATTCCTCGTTCCAGTTCTTGTCTTCCGGCTCTGTGATGGAATAACTGATGCTTGCGTCGGGTATCGGAAAATCTTCCACCACTTGCTTGAGCGCGGCCTCGTCGAACTGGCTCTGCTGGATGTAGGCCTTCATGCCGTTTTCACATTCCACGAAACTTTCAAAACCGATGTCGGCTGTCAGTCCCGATAATACATCTGTGATGGTTTCATTGCACGGCTGTGCGGTAAAGGTCACTTCAAAATATTTCATACGTATGCGAGTTTAATAGAATGTCAGACAAATGTACATAAAATCATTGATATTATAATGCTTGTTAGCTAACTTCTTTTACTGCTAAAAAATGTGTCAATGACGGGCTTTTTTGCGGAAATATGTCTGTCATATTGAAAAACTGTCTAACTTTATGTTTTGAACAATAAACCTATGAACAAGTAAATGCATGTGATGATGAAAAGCACATTCCGTAGGCTGCAATGCGGTATTCTCGCTGTCGCGTGGCTTTTGGCCGGATGCAACAGCGATGTTTTTATTGACAGATTCCTGTCGGAAGAACCGTCCGTATCTTTATCCGAAACAGAAAACGACGTAACTGTTTGCTTTGAGGCAGACAACTGGGATATTTTAGGGATAGAAAGTCTGAGGGAAGGGGTCGCGGTGTCGGCCACAGATCTGGACGGAAAAAACTCCAAATATCTTCCTTTTGAGGAAGGAGAAACCGGCATTGTGTATTGCAAGAATGCGTTTCTGGATTTTCGTGTGGAAAAAAGAAACGGCAGTGAATTGCATTTTATTTCCGGCGAGAATCTCTATGACCAGCCGTTTGAAACACTTGTCAGGGTGGGCAACTGTTATGAGGAGAAGGTGATTCGCGTGTCTTTTTCTCCTACCCGTAAATATCAGATAGACAGTGTGGCATACGACTGGAGTCAGTTTTCTTCCTCCGATTACATGCTGGAACCCATAGAACAGGTGGAAGTGAATACCCTGGATGCCAGTAGCCCTGCCACAGTGTATTTTTATCCTTATAAAAATTCAGCCCGTATCGTGGAGTTTTACATGGAGTATGGCGGCTGGGGAGGAGATGAAAACGATTTACGGAAGTTGCTGGGCGATGCTGCTTCCCAGGTGGAGATTCCGGATATAGTGAACGGCACACCGGGATTGTATGGCACGAAGGTCTCTTTCCGTCATCAGGCACAACGGCTGGATGCGGGGCTCGACAAGGAATTGAAGGTATCGAAAACGGTAGAGGCAGGCAAGCACGTACGTCTGGAAGTGTATAATGGAATAGAGCAGTATAACGTACCTTATAAAGCCTATCTTTCCAACTCGCTGACCGGAAAGAAATTAGAAATCTCCGGTACGCTTTCCAGCAAGAGACCGTTCAATTATTTAATCATTCCTAGTGCAATTACCGATGAAGATAAATAGACTTGCAGCCAGACTGTGCATGTGTGCGCTTGTATTGTTCCGTGCACTTTCTCTCTATGCCGATGGCAAGGACAGCCTTTCCCGAAAAATGATTCATATAGCAGGCATTGATGTCAAGCCGGCTTATGTTTTTCCCACGCATGAGTTCTTTGCCGGAAATAATGCTGCGTTTTCTCCCATCCGGAAAAACTTGTCGGCTCATTTGAAATACGGGTTCAAGTTTGCGCCGGATACTTATTTCGGCCGAATGTATCCTCATGCTGTACAAGGAATCGGGGTGGGGTATAACACGTTTTTTCATTCTTCCGAATTGGGGAATCCCTGGTCTGTATATGCCTTTCAGACCTCGCGCATAGCCAGTCTGACTCCCCGGTTGTCACTGGATTATGAATGGAACTTCGGAGCCTCTTTCGGATGGAAGAAGTATGATGCGGAATCGAATCCCTGCAACAGGGTGGTGGGTTCTAAAATAAATGCGTATATTCACCTGGGGTTCCTTTTGAACTGGCAACTGGATGCACAGACGAATCTTCGGGCGGGAATTGGTGTCACACACTTTTCAAACGGGAATACCGCTTATCCCAATGCAGGAGTGAATACGTTAGGGGCCAGTATCGGTCTGACGCGCTATTTCGGAGGAACGTCGCGTGTCGCGTTGGCAGATGGCTCTTCCGGCCTTGTTCGGCGTCCGCCTTTCAAACCCTATGTCAGTTACGACCTCATTGTGTACGGAGCTACCCGGAAGAAAGGCGTGTTTCCAGCAGAAGGAAATCCTGTGCTGGTGCCCGGTTCATTTGGTATTCTCGGGCTGAATTTTACGCCGATGTACAACTTCAGCCGTTATTTCAGAGCCGGTGTGTCGGTCGATGCACAGTACGATGAAAGTGCCAATATTTCCAGTTACATAGCCAATAGTGTGGGGCAACCCGATGCGGAGACCATCAAGTTCTATCGTCCTCCTTTCCGCGAACAGTTTGCCGTTGGGCTTTCCGTGCGGGCAGAGGTTGTGATGCCGATATTTTCTATCAATTTAGGTATTGGGCGGAATGTCATCTGCAAAGGAGCCGATACTGATTCATTTTATCAGGTACTGGCTTTAAAGACCGATATCACCAAGAACCTCTTTCTGCATGTGGGGTATCAGTTGCACGACTTCAAAGATCCCAACAATCTGATGTTAGGGTTGGGGTTTCGATTTAATGCAAAAGGAAGGGAATGAGCATCCCTTCACTTTCTGCTTATTGTGCAGCTTTTAAAGCCGCTTCGTAGTCCGGTTCGTGGGAAATGTTTTCCACCAGCTGGGTGTAACTTACCTTCCCGCTCTCGTCCACTACAATGACGGCACGGGCCATTAAACCTTCCAAGGGTCCGTCGGCTAGCTGGAGACCGTAGTGTGCGACAAAATCACGGCTGCGGAATACGGACAGCGGAATGACATTATCCAGCCCTTCGGTAGAACAGAAACGTGACTGTGCGAAGGGAAGGTCCATGGAAATACATAACACGACTGTATTCTCCAGCCCTGCGGCCCGGGCATTGAATTGCCTTACGGACAAGGCACATGTCGGAGTGTCCAGACTGGGGAAGATGTTCAGTATCACTTTCTTTCCTTTGAAATCGGATAAACTTACTTCTTCCATCTTTGCATTGACGGCGTGAAAATCGGGTGCTATCTGTCCTACCTGAAGCATTGGACCGGATGTATGTGCTTCTACTCCGCGGCAAATTACGGTTTCACCTTTTTCACTCTGCAGGTCACGGCCAGGTACTCCTGCGGCGGCACGAACCGGCATCAGTCCCATTATCCATATTGCCACCATCCATAAAATTGTACTGATTTTTTTCATATAAAAATAGTAAAGGGTTAGGGCGTTAAAGGTAAGGAGATTTTTTGAAAAACAAATATAAGGGTTGTTATGAATGCTCAAGCAAAAAACTACGCTAGATAAACTGTGCATATTCGGCCTTTCATTTTAATAGGTTTATTTAAGTTTATAAACTATGCTATCCGGCAGTATTTTTTTCTTATTTCTTTTATATAACCTTTTTTTCTTATAAATTTGCAGCCTAAATTGGGGAGGTTACTTCCTGAATGATTAGAAATTAGATAAAAACCACATAATTATGAGTAAGAAGTTTACTGAATATTCTCAGCTCAACTTGTCAGAAATAAACAAGGAGGTGCTGAAAAAATGGGATGAAAACGATGTGTTCTCTAAAAGTATGACAGAACGTGAGGGGTATCCTTCTTTCGTGTTCTACGAAGGTCCTCCCTCGGCTAACGGTATGCCGGGTATTCACCACGTGATGGCACGTACGATTAAGGATACATTCTGTCGTTTCAAGACCATGAAAGGTTTCCAGGTGAAGCGTAAAGCTGGATGGGACACACACGGACTTCCGGTGGAACTGGGAGTGGAAAAGGCACTTGGAATCACCAAAGAGGATATCGGTAAAACGATTTCGGTGGCAGATTATAACAAGCATTGCCGCACGGATGTCATGAAGTTCACTAAAGAATGGACTGACCTTACCCATAAGATGGGTTACTGGGTAGACCTGGAAAATCCGTACATTACCTACGATAACCGTTACATTGAAACTTTGTGGTGGCTGTTGCAGCAGCTTTACAAGAAAGGTTTGCTGTACAAGGGATATACCATCCAGCCGTATTCTCCGGCAGCTGGTACAGGCTTGAGCTCGCATGAGTTAAATCAGCCGGGATGTTACCGCGATGTGAAAGACCTTACCGTGGTAGGTCAGTTCAAGATGAAGAATCCGAAGCCGGAAATGGCAGAGTGGGGTACACCTTACTTCATTGCATGGACTACTACTCCGTGGACATTGCCTTCAAATACGGCACTTTGTGTGGGCCCGAAGATTGACTACGTAGCAGTTCAGACTTACAATGCCTATAATGGAGAAAAGATGACGGTGGTACTTGCCAAACCTTTGCTCTATACGCATTTCAATAAAAAGGCAGAAGATATTGCGCTGGAAGACTACAAGCCGGGTGACAAGTTGATTCCGTTCAAGGTGGTAGGCGAGTACAAGGGTACTGACCTGGTTGGTATGGAATACGAGCAGCTTATCCCATGGGTGAAACCAGTGGAAGCTGCAGAAGACGGTTCCTGGAAAGAAGCTTCGGCTAAAGCATTCCGTGTCATCCCGGGTGATTATGTAACTACAGAAGACGGTACGGGTATCGTACACATTGCACCGACATTTGGTGCGGACGATGCGAACGTGGCTCGTGCAGCAGGTATTCCTTCTTTGTTCATGATTAACAAGAAAGGCGAGACTCGTCCGATGGTTGACCTGACCGGTAAGTTCTACCTGATGGAGGAACTGGATGAGGCTTTCGTAAAGGAATGTGTCGATGTAGAAAAATATAAGGAATATGAAGGCCGTTGGGTGAAGAATGCATACGACCCGCAGTTCACTGTAGACGGAAAATACGATGAAAAGGCTGCACAGGCTGCTGAATCGCTCGACGTATATATCTGCATGATGCTGAAACAGCAGGGACTGGCATTCAAGACTGAAAAGCACGTGCACAACTATCCGCACTGCTGGCGTACCGACAAACCGGTGTTGTACTATCCGCTGGATAGCTGGTTTATCCGCTCTACTGCTTGCAAGGACCGTATGATTGAGTTGAACAAGACCATCAACTGGAAACCTGAATCAACTGGTTCCGGACGTTTCGGCAAGTGGCTGGAAAACTTGAATGACTGGAACTTGAGCCGTTCGCGCTACTGGGGTACTCCGTTGCCTATCTGGAGAAGTGAGGATGGCGAAGAAATTTGCATCGGTTCAGTAGAAGAACTGTACAACGAGATTGAAAAATCTGTTGCTGCTGGCTTCATGACTGAAAATCCGTATAAGAAATTAGGATTCCAGCCAGGTGTTTATAACAAGGAAAATTACGATAAGATTGATTTGCACCGTCCGTATGTGGACGACATCATCTTGGTATCTGCTTCAGGCAAACCGATGAAGCGTGAATCAGATTTAATTGACGTATGGTTTGACTCAGGTGCCATGCCGTATGCACAGTTGCACTATCCGTTCGAAAACAAGGAACTGGTAGATTCACGCAGCTACTATCCGGCTGACTTCATCGCGGAAGGTGTGGACCAGACTCGTGGATGGTTCTTTACATTGCATGCCATTGCTACAATGGTGTTCGACAGTGTGGCTTACAAGAACGTGATTTCAAACGGTCTGGTACTTGACAAGAATGGAAACAAGATGTCTAAGCGTCTGGGTAATGCCGTAGATCCGTTCGGTGCAATCGAGAAGTTTGGTTCCGACCCGTTGCGTTGGTACATGATTACCAATTCTTCTCCATGGGACAACCTGAAGTTCGATACTGACGGAGTGGATGAAGTACGTCGTAAGTTCTTTGGAACATTGTATAATACTTACTCATTCTTTGCACTGTATGCCAATGTAGATGGCTTTACATACGCTGAAGAAGATGTGCCGATGAACGAGCGTCCGGAAATTGATCGCTGGATTCTTTCATTGTTGAATTCATTGATTAAGAACGTGGATGCTTGCTTTGCCGATTACGAACCGACAAAGGCTGGCCGTCTGATTACAGACTTTGTAAACGATAACTTGAGTAACTGGTACGTGCGTCTGAACCGTAAACGTTTCTGGGGTAGTGCCATGTCAACTGATAAGTTGTCTGCTTACCAGACATTGTACACTTGCTTGGAAACGGTAGCTAAGCTGATGGCACCGATTGCTCCGTTCTATGCAGACCGTTTGTACATGGATTTGATTGCGGTGACCGGACGTGACCAAGTAGTATCTGTTCACCTTGCCAAGTTCCCGGTAGCCGATGAAAACCTGATTAATGCAGAACTGGAAGCTCGTATGCAGATGGCACAGGATGTGACTTCTATGGTATTGGCTTTGCGTCGTAAAGTCAACATCAAGGTTCGTCAGCCGCTGCAGTGTATCATGATTCCGGTGGTAGATGAAGCGCAAAAGCAGCATATCGAAGCCGTGAAAGATTTGATCATGAACGAGGTGAACGTGAAAGAAATCAAGTTCGTGGATGGTGCGGCAGGCGTACTGGTGAAGAAAGTAAAATGTGACTTCAAGAAACTGGGCCCGAAATTCGGAAAACAGATGAAGGCTGTAGCTGCAGCTGTGGCAGGTATGTCGCAGGAAGCTATTGCTGAACTGGAAAAGAACGGAAGTTACACCTTCCAGCTTGACGGAGCAGATGCGGTGGTAGAAGCTGCCGACGTAGAAATCTTCAGCGAAGACATTCCGGGATGGCTGGTAGCCAACGAAGGTAAGCTGACTGTAGCGCTTGAAGTGACTGTAACCGATGAACTGAAGCGTGAAGGTATTGCTCGCGAACTGGTGAACCGTATTCAGAATATCCGTAAGAGCAGCGGTTTTGAAATTACTGACAAGATTGCTATCGTGCTGTCAAAAAATTCAAATACCGATGACGCGATAAATGAATATAATACTTATATTTGCAACCAGGTGCTGGCTAACTCACTGACATTGGCAGATGAAGTGGTTGACGGTACCGAACTTAACTTTGATGACTTCTCGTTGTATGTAAATGTAACGAAGCTGTAATATGAACCCATCCACCCGGCTTTAGTCGGGTGGATACTATTATTAACTTAAAACTTAAGCACTATGGCTGAAAAAACAAGGTATTCTGACGCAGAACTTGAGGAATTCCGCGCCATTATCATGGAGAAACTTCAGCTCGCGGAACGCGACTATGAGAAACTGAAAAGTAGTATAATGAACACAGATGGTAACGATACTGACGATACATCTCCCACATATAAAGTGTTGGAAGAAGGTGCCAATACCTTATCGAAAGAAGAAACTACTCGTCTGGCTGCCCGTCAGCTGAAGTTCATTCAAAACTTGCGTGCGGCGCTTGTCCGTATTGAAAACAAAACTTACGGCATCTGTCGCGAAACAGGTAAATTGATTCCCGCTGAGCGCCTTCGTGCTGTTCCTCATGCTACATTGAGCATCGAGGCCAAGCAGCAGGGAAAGAAGTAACGAAATGAATTTTTAATTGAAGATTGGGAATTGAAAATTGAGAAACGGGACTTTTCAAAGTGATCCATTTTCAATTTTCAGTTCTCAATTTTTTTGAATCCAATTTGCAAATTGAAGAAGATGAAAAAATTTTTCACTCAGGGACGTCTGGTTACTCTTGTGGTGGCAGGAGTGCTGATTATCGACCAGCTTATCAAGATTGCGGTGAAGACGAACATGTATTTGCATGAGAATATTCATGTGACTGACTGGTTTTATATCTATTTTACGGAAAACAACGGTATGGCTTTTGGCCTGGAGATTTTTGCTAAACTGTTCCTGACGCTTTTCCGTATCGTGGCTGCCATATTGATTACGGTCTATCTGGTGAAACTGGTGAAACGGACGGATAAGGTGAAGAATGGTTACCTGGTTTGTCTTTCCTTGATTCTGGCCGGCGCAGTGGGTAACATCATCGACTGTGTGTTCTATGGAGAGATATTCAGCGAGAGCACGCATTCGCAGATTGCTTCGTGGGTTCCACTGGGGCAGGGATATTCCGACTGGTTGCATGGCAAGGTGGTCGATATGTTCTATTTCCCGATTATCGATACCTACTGGCCTGACTGGATGCCTTTTGTAGGAGGTGATCACTTTATTTTCTTCAGCCCGATTTTTAACTTTGCCGATGCGGCTATCAGTTGCGGCATCATTGCCTTGCTTATTTTTTATTCGCATTACCTGAATACGGAAACACATGCGAATTCTTCCCATAAAGAAGCCAAGAAATGAAACGAATATTGCTTATAGGAGTGTCCATGCTGGCGCTGTGCGGCATGTGGAGCTGTGGCAAGAAAGTGCCGGAAGAAATTATCCAGCCGCAAGCCATGGAGAACCTGCTTTATGATTACCATCTGGCAACTACGATGAGTGCGGATTTGCCTTACGATGAGAATTATAAGAAACAGGCTTATCTGGCATACGTATTCCAGAAGCATGGAGTAACAGAGGCGGAGTTTGATTCGTCTATGGTATGGTATTCACGTCACAGCGACGAGATGAATACGATTTATCAGAATCTGCAGAAGCGTATGGAGACTACTGCTGAACTTTTGAAAAAGCAGACTGTCCGCAGTAGTGGAGAAGTGGCCGTTTCATTGTCGGGTGATACGGTAGACCTCTGGCAGGACCGTACCATTTATTGGCTGACCTCTTCTACACTCACAAATAAGCTGATTTTCGATTTGAAGGCTGATACATCGTTCCACGAGAGGGACAAGATGGTACTGGAAGCAAATTTCTCTTTCCTGCCTAAAGGCAAGTATGAAGGTAAGGTGGTGATGGCCATGAACCTGGTATTTGACAACGACAGTACGCAGGGAATCAGTCGGGTGGTAGAGGCTTCGGGCATACAGCGCCTGATGCTTCGTCCGGATTCTGCATTCAAGTACAAGAGTGTGAGTGGATTCATGTATTATGCCGGAAAAGAACATTCATCGGCCATAATCAGCGATATACGTCTGATGCGTTATCGCATGCATGAAGAGAATTTGCCGCAGCAGAATGATTCTGTAGCCGTGAAAGCCGATACACTTGCGCAGAACGATACCCTTCGTAGGGTAAAACGGCAGGAAATTACCAAACGCTGATACTTATGCAGTATTATGCATCTCATTATCTCTGGCATGCGGGGCAGGACAAACTGTTCCGCATGCAGCGTATAGGACTGGAAGTAGCTGGTCGTACGTGGGCGTCGATGGAGCCTTTGGAAGAAGAGGTTCGGAATACCCAGTGGCTGGGCGGACTGATTGTTCTGGCAGCCTCTGATTCGGAATTAAGAAAAGGTGAAACGTTCCAGGAGTTTCGTGCGCGGATTGCTTCTGCGGTGACAGGAGATCAGCCGCTTTATGCTTTCCATGTGCCGTTTTTTGATTTGCAGAAGATGGAATTTACCGAGCGGAGTCGTCTGGTACGTTTATGACAGACGGCGACGGAATTCCGCACACACGATGGCAGTGGCCACTGCTACGTTCAATGATTCACTGGTATCCTTTCCTTGAGGGTAGTTAGGAATCAGCAGTTTTTGAGAAACAAGTGCTTCAATTTCTTTGCACACTCCATTTCCTTCATTTCCCATCACGATAACTCCTTGTGCAGATAACTCTTGCGAGTAGATGTTTTTCCCGTCCAGGAAAGTACCAAATACCGGTACGTTTCTTTCTGTCTGCACACGAATGAATTCTTTCAAATCGCAGTAATGCAGCTTGACGCGTGCCAAAGCTCCCATCGTAGCCTGTACGGTTTTCGGGTTAAAGGCATCGGCAGTACCCTGTGAACAGAAAATATCTTCTATGCCAAACCAGTCGGCAATACGGATGATGGTGCCTAAGTTGCCCGGGTCTTGCACGTCATCCAGTGCCAGACAGAGTGAATGGCCGGGTAATGAATCATCATAGGTATAAGAAGGCAGTTCAAATACAGCCAGCACCTCTTGCGGGGTTTTCAGCAGACTGGCACGTGCCAGTTCCTCCGCACTTACTTCAATGGTTTCCTGAGCGAGCAGAAGCGGATGAGCCTCCAGCCACTGGGCTGTAGCAATCAACAGTTTGCATGAAAAGTGTCCCAGCAGGTCGTTGACCAGTTTGTTGCCTTCGGCTAAGAAAGCTTTTTCTGCTTTCCGGTATTTTTTCATCTCCAATGACCGGATATATTTGATTCTGTTTTTGCTCAGCATAGTGTGACGGGGATTTTTAATTATATTTTAAGAACAAAGCTAAGAAGATATTTTTAATTATCCGAAAGAAATGTCTGGAAAATATTAAAAATCCATTCTGTGGCCATCTGAACGCATATCCCCAATAAAAATGAAATCTTGTATTCTTTATAATCCGTGAAAATATCCTATTTTTGTGGATATAAGTTTTACGATTGTTTTACAAGATATGGCTACATTCAAGGTAGTGGTTCTCCCTCACCAGAAAAGGGAGGATGGCACGTACAATGTAAAGATACGTGTCACACAGGACCGGAAATCAAAATACATACGGACGTCCCAATATGTTTCTTCTTCTGACATCTCAAGAAAGAAGGAGAAAGGTGTTGAGAAAATCAAAATCAAGAATCAGGCCGTTATTGACCTGATGGACGAGTTGGTATTGTCTTATCGGAGAAAACTGGCCAAGGCCGGGGTAAGTGCCGAGAAATGGAATATCGACCAGGTGGTAAGCTATATTCAGGAAGATGAAGTGTTCTCGCTTGATATAATTGCATATGGAAGAAAATGTGCTGACGATATGGAGCGGAAAGGTCGGGAGGGAAGTGCGCATACCTATCGGGTGGCGATGAATGCGCTGGAAAGATTTTCCGGAGGAAGCCTTGATGTTAGCATGATTACCGTATCATTCCTTAAAAACTATGAGAGGTTCCTGAGAAATGAGCCTTCCATGAGAGGGGCTAACAAGAGCCATTCACCATCATCTAAGGGACAGACAAAAACAAATAATGCCATAAAGTTGTACATGACCGTGCTCAAGGCTGTGTTTAACCAGGCTAAATATGAGTATAATGATGATGAAGCCGGATTGATACGGATACCTCTTTCTCCTTTCAGCAGATATTCCATGCCGGAAAATATTCAGGCAGCTTCTCGTGTCCTTACCGTCGAGCAGATTCAGAAGATTATAGACCTTCCGTATTTTCGGAATGGGAGTCCTTACTACCAGCTTAACATTGCAAAAGACGTGTTTCTGTTATCTTTCACACTTATGGGTATGAATTCTGCCGACATGTACGAAGTCGTCAGCTTTGAAGATGGGGTTATATCCTACGAGCGGAAGAAAACGAAAGGGAGGAGGAAGGACAATGCTTTCATGCAGGTAAAGGTGGAGCCGGAGATTGCTTCCCTTCTTGAGAGATATAATGGAAAAGGGCGTGTGTTCTCCTTCTCGGAGAAGTATGTGTCGGCCGAGGACTTCAACAAGGCAATCAATCTTGGCTTGAAAAAGGTCGGCCAGGCAATTGGTGTTCCTGATCTGAACTTCTATTATGCCCGCCACTCCATGGCATCCATCTGTGCGAACAAGCTTAGAATTGATATAGCCCGTGTGGACGAAATGCTTAACCACAGTGACCCGAAAATGGCTCTTGCGAGGGTTTATATAGAAAAAGATTTTCAGCCGCTCTGGGACGCTAACAGAAGGCTTCTGGATTTGTTCGACTGGAGCTTCTATACAAGAGAAAAGCCGGAGGAGTGACCTTCGGCTTAATTTATTCCTATATTCTCTAACACCTCATCAATGAACATCGAGCGGTAGTGCGGGCATTCCAGCACTCCTTTCCGCTTTGCTTCCCGATACACCTTTGAGAACAGCTTGGCTTTTTCCTGAACTGTTACCGGTATCTCCTCGATAGGTGTTGTCAGGAACCGGCATCCCCAGCCTTTGCAGGTCTGGGAGAGCTGACAGTAAGTTGATGTTGTGTACGTGTCTGCACATGAAGTAATATCAGTATTCATAGAAACGTATGTTCTTAATCTTTTCTTTTCTGATAGAGTCTCCATATTCTATATATAGAATGCAACTGATATGATTGCTAATACAATACAAATAAATAATTATGCAGTATATGTTATTTTTTGAATTTTTCCTCCAAATACATATCTCTAAGAGGGAGGCTTAATATGTAGCATATATCTCCAAGAGTTATGTCATAAGATTTATTTTCTCCATTTTCACCTGTGATAGTTATGGATGGAGCGTTATAAACAAAATCTTTAATTCCATTGAATATATCATTATCTGTAAAACCGGAGCATGCAAAATTGGCTGCGTTTTCTACGTCCAGTTCTGTTTTAGGATTCATGCTTTCTATTTTCGAAAAGAAGAAAGACTTGTGTTCGTTCAGGAATTCCATTCCGTGTATTTGGCTAAATATCTTTTCTCCTAATTCGTTTAATCTTCTTGGACTTTTTTTCATACTAAATACGTTTGCTGAATTTGGAAATTTTTGTATCAAGACGGCTTTGATTGCTGTAATGTCTTCTTTTATGCTATCAAAGTCTTGTTTCATTTGTTTGATGTCAGAAGACAATTCGTCAATCTTATTGTTTTTGTTTTGACAATCTGCATGTTTGGTTTTATCTTCCAGCACCTTGAACCGTGTGTAGTAAAATTTCATTACGACAAACATTATCGCAATGATTATTACAGTCCAAAGCGGCATCAGTTCTATCAGTTTTTCTATAATCTTATCCATTCTTTACAAATATAGCATTTTTTACTATGTAATTAAAAAACTACATAGAAGTACAGGTAGTTACTACTAAATGAATTGGTAACTACCTATAAGTCAATTAAAGGGTTATTCTTTGGTTTCGTACATATCAATAGCCTTGAAATAATCTTCAGTATATTGGAATAAGTCATCAAGGCTTTCAATAGCATGTTTTACATCTTTCTTGTTTTCGTCAATGGTGGCTACATATTTGGTTCCCGTATTGAAGTACATGCGACAAATAGGTTTACGGTTATTGTCATCAAGCAACACACTAAAGTAAGTTTGTGCATCACGGTATGCTATTCTTGACACATCTACTTTCTGACGACAAATAGCTTGTATGATACGATATGCGTCAAGTTCTTCTTCTGTCGTAACAATTTTTGAATCTGGTTGTGCTTCTACTGGGGGTTCTGTTTTTGTTTCTTCAACCTTAGTTTGTTGGGTTTCTGGTTTTGCATCACTGACAGTTAGTGCTCCTTTTAAACGTTCATTGATAATATCATTGATGTGTGATGATATGGCACGTTTTACCAATGGGGTAAACTGGTCTACGACATTCTGCAGCATACGACCATCATATACTTTGGTTGCGAACATTTTTACGAAATCTGCACTTGGGTTTGAAAACTCGTTTTGTATAATAGTTTTGAGTTCTCCCATGTACTTTAATTCACTTGCAGAACTGAGTATATTTTCAACGTCAAAATATGATTTATGGAATTTCTTGAGTTCTTCGATTTGGTTATCGCGGAGATCTGTAATATCAACTTCCAGGAATGGTTTATCATCCATGATATTAGGTTCCTTGAGGTCTGTATAGAAGCGGTAGATGATTCCGTTTGTTAACAGTCCAAATTTAGCTTTAGATACATTAAAGTATCGAAGTAGCTGATTGTCGTGTATGTTAAGGTCTTGTTTCCAATGCTTGCACTCAATTAAAAGAATTGGCTGTTCATCTTTCATGATGGCATAGTCAATCTTTTCTCCTTTTTTCGTACCGATGTCACAAGTCATTTCAGGAATGACTTCAAGAGGGTTAAATACATCGTATCCTAGTGCATTTATAAAAGGCATAATAAATGCGTTCTTAGTAGCTTCTTCTGTCTGAATGTTTTCTTTCAGCTTTTCAACTCTGTCGGCAAGCTGTTTGATTGCGTCTTTAAAGTCCATAGTTTATATTATTTAGCAGATAAACACATTAATACTCTATACATACCGTATACTTCTGAAAGAGGTACATCAAAATCTGAGAATTTAGGGTCTGGATTGATAGAGTGACAAGTTACATACCCTTCTTTCCCTTTGCATTCATGTATTTCTTTTACGATTACACCGTTAGGAGTGTCGAGAACGTATGTTTTTCCCCAGTCAATAAAAATGCTTGGGTTTATCTTCTTGATAAGAATGCGTGACCCGGATGGATATTCCGGTGCCATGCTTTCTCCATATACTGTAATAGCAAAGTCTACATCGGCGATTGGTGATATGATAGCTTCGCAATTTTGCAGGGTCACTCCAGGCTCGGCAAATCCGGTCAGTGAGCCGCCCATTGCTGACATGGGAAGTAGATAAGTTGTATATTCGGATTTATAAGTGTCATTTGTATTCTCTTTGTTTGCATTATCCTTTAAAAAGGATGAGACTACAAATTTGTTTACAGATGCTTCTCCATACTTTTTTATTAGTGCTTCTTTTTGATGAGGTTCTAAATCCCTCATACTCTTTTCCATTCCTGAAATATTTGATTGCTTGCAATTGAACAGCTCTGCAAGCTGGTTCTGAGTAAGGTTAAACGCCTGTCTGAATCCTTTTAAATCGTACATATCATTAATACATTCCTTTGTTATATATAAAATAAGTTAATATCAATGATATTTTCAATGAAATATAATTGATATATCAGTGATGTTTGTATCTTTGCAACATCAAACAATAAACAATAAACAAAGGAAACGAAAAAACGGGAAACCGCCAAATAAAAGTGATAACTAAAAAGAGGTAACGCCATGAGAATATATGATTTGAAACAGATAATGAAGGATGCTTGGAGAACATATAAATATGTTGCTAAGAAGAAAGGAAAGACTTTCGGTGAAGTTCTGAAATCAACATGGAAAATGGCAAAGCTCCAGGTGTCAATGAAGAAAGCCATGGATTCAAAAAGCCAGCCTTTGTCAGGATTGAAGTCAGCCTGCAAGGCGGTCAGCTACGACTGGTCAGGTGTAACGGAAGCGGCCGTTTATCCGGACAATCACAGAGGTTACCTTGGTTCGAAATATTGCGGAGATTAATCAGGATAACGCAATCCCTATCCGGCCATAGAGCCTACCCTTTGATGCGGAGGTAGGGAACATGAAGGAGTGACTGCCCTAAGCAGTCCGTTCCAGAAAGCGATACTGGCGCATACCCTCATTACCAGCATAGAGGACGCGAGGATTCAAGGGTCGAAGCAAGCAGCCGCAAGGTCGATGCAAGCAGCCTGGCTAAATAATGGCAAATGTCCCGAACGGTCATGCAGTGAAGAATAGTAGCTGATAACTCCGGTGGGAAGAGCAGAGAGAGCTTATCGGGGCACGAAACTTAAAATCTATATTGTTATGAAAAAGGTAAATAAATTTCCATTTGCAGAGTGCGCTATAGTCATAAGTTGCATATCTATTATCCTAAGCATAATTCGATTATTGCTATTATGAGGGCTGCAAGAGAAATGAAGAATGCAGGCGTAGATAGTTTTGCCTGCTTCTTTGTTAAATTAATTTCTTCTTTTAACATGGTATATTCCATTTCCTTTTTCTCTTTTTCTTCTTTATTTGTTTTATATAGCATGTCAAAGTAGTTTATTTCAAGATATTTTAAAAGGTCTTCGCTCATCTTATTCTCAAGAACAAAGTACTGGAGTAGAGTCTTAAAGTATTTCTTGTAATTAAAAAATTTAAATGATATGAAAGCAATAATCGAAAAACAAGTGATAATGCAGCCAGCAATACCTGGCTACATTATAAATGGTGTAACTGACAATATCTCAGTTATCGTGATAAAGTTTTTTTCTATCCCAATTTATAGAAAAGAGATTAAAAACTGAGAGCGGTCCTTATAATATCTCTAAGCTCTTTGTATGACATTTCTGTGACAATGTCTACTTTGCTATTGGCTAATAAAATTCTGCTTCCGTTTTCTAAAGGGATTATACACTGAATCCAACTAGTGTTAACCAGATGCTTTTCTCCATTTACTGGAATCTCAATAAATTTATTCATGATACTTAATTTTTTGATTAGACACCTCAAAGTTAAGTAAATCCCCTGAATAAGACGTGATGTCGCCAATCGAATTGGCTCGGGGGAGCTTCTCAAATAATAATCACATGAAAATACTACTTGCTTTATGTGCATTGTCCGTATTGGTGATGCACTTCAATCAGGATTTGAATCCGGTCTATTGGATTGGATTTTCAGGGTTTGTAATAACTGGCTTCTGGGCCGCTTATAAAATGGATAAGGATGGAAGAGCTTCAAAAGGTAATAAAGAGCATCTGCGATGATTTTGCAGACATCAACGCCATTCTGGCGGCACGCTCAAGGGAACTGGACAGACGGGAGCTGTTCGATAAGGAGATAGAAACAGAAATCAATAACATTAAAAAGAATAGACATGAAAACAAATGAGGAATTACAGGGTATGACGCATGATGAACTCGTGGCATACACACAGAATCTGCAACGTGAATCCGAGGAATACAGAAAATCCATGCTGTATTATTCGGAAGAAAAGAAAAAGATTGAATCGAAGTTTGACAACTTCAAGAACATGGTCAAATCGTTAGTTGTCTTAGTCGATTAGTTTTTATGGGTTATAGAAAATAGGTAGATGCTGGGCTGTGAAGTTCGGCATTTTTATTGGCAGATAGTTTAGGTGGTAGAACATCTTGCAGCGTTACCAAGAAGTCACGGGTTCAAGTCCCGTTCTGCCAGCAAACATTAAAAAGTAAGCGATATGGTAAAAGTAACAGAAAACTGGGCATCGACCTTGCGAGGAATGAAGGTCGGTGAGACTGTGATATTCCCCATTTCCTCTATTTCGTCAGTGAATACAACCATTTCCAGACTTCGGTTGGAAATGTGCGTGGAAGGGGCAGACTGGAAGCGGGTAGGAGAGATAGACCGGAAGCATGGAGAATTCAAGGTAAAACGTGTGTCATGAATGATTTATCTGAACGTGAGCACCTGGTTGCAGAGCAGTATTGCAAGGGGCTTGCGGATAAGGAGGTGGCCGACAGTCTTGGCCGCTCTACATGGACAATCAAGGCACAGAAGCGCGACATATACCGGAAGCTGGGTATCAGCAAGGATACAGAGCTGGTTCTGTATATGTTCTGCGAAAAGCTGAAAATCAACTTCGACCTGAAGGAGATTCGTAAACATGGGCTGGAAATGTTCTTCTCATTCCTTTTTATCCTCATGGCGGTAACAGATTACCATGTGGACATGAGAAGATGCCGGATGCAGACAAGAGCAAGAGTAACCAGAGTAGTAAGGAGGAGAGCAGATGGAGATTGACGCATGGCAGTTGAAGGTGATTATCCGTGAGACCGCAAAGGAAGCGGTGGAGGAATACATCAGACGCAGCAACCCGACTTCTGACGAGATAACCTATTCCAAGGCGTGCCGCAGGTACGGTGAAGGATGGTTGGACCATCAGATAGCCATTGGTGCTGCAAAATGGATACGGAAGGGAGTGTATCAGAATTCCCCGAAAATATTTTCCATAAAGCAGTTGGACGATTTGAAGTATGGCCCTTCAAGTCAGCTTAGAGCTGCAATGGGATGAAAGCACGTCCGGAGAGGTCTGGCCGCCTTTCAGGACAAAAGATATATCAGTTTATTAACCACTTAAATTTTTTGATTATGGGACTTATTAAGAAACCAAATGAATTGCAGGTAAAGAAAACCTTGTCAGCACTTATTTACGGACAGCCAGGTATGGGAAAGACCACGCTGGCCTTGTCGTCACCGCATCCGCTTCTTCTGGATTTTGACGGTGGCGTACACCGTGTGAACGCTGCCCACCGTGTGGATACGGTACAGATAACGAAATGGGAAGAAGTGGATGAAGTGATGCAGTCGCCTGAGATTGCTGACTATGCTACGTTCGTAATTGATACCGCAGGAAAGATGCTTTCCTTCATGGACAAGTATATCATGCAGAACAATCCGAAGATGCGCAAGGCGGATGGTACTCTTTCCCTGCAGGGCTACGGAGTACGAAAGAACATGTTCATCAACTTTGTAAATCAGGTATCCCTTATGGGCAAATCGGAGATATTCGTTGCGCATGAACGTGAGGAAAAGAACGGTGAGGAAAAGCAGATACGTCCGGAAATCGGTGGTTCATCTGCCGGTGACCTGATTAAGGAGCTGGATTTGGTCGGTTATATGGAAGCTATCGGAAAGAAGCGTACCATTTCCTTCAATCCTTGCGAGAAGTTTTACGGAAAGAACACCTGCAATCTTCCTGAACGCATGGAGATTCCAATCATTATCAATGACAAGGGTGATGTGACCGGAGAGAACAATTTCATGACGAATATCATCAATACCTATTCGAAATACCAGGAGAAACAGACAGAACTTTCTTCCGAATATGAAGACCTGATGGAAGTAATCAAGGCGCAGGTGGAACTTGTGAATGACGTGGAGTCGGCCAACAGCGTGGCAAAATCACTTGCAGGTATGCAGCACATTTTTGACAGCAAGCTGCAGGCTGGACAGCTTCTTAACAAACGATGCAAGGAACTGGGTTTGAAGTTTGACAAAATCAAGAAGGAATATGCAGCAGCCTAATTACAGAATGTATCCGTCACTTCTGGATAAGTTCGAAGCTTATCTGAGGGCGGATGAAGAGGTGGAGAGCTTCTTCAACATAGACAATGAAACCGGAGAGTACAAACGCTCTCCGGAAGAAATTGAAGCGGAACTGAAACAGTCCCTGATTGACGCGATTAACCGTGTACCATTTGCCAGCGAAGCAGCCGACAAGGGTACGGCCTTCAATGCGCTTGTGGACATGGCGATTCATAATGAGCCTCACGTTCCCAGTGAGCGTGCTCCGTATTCCATTATCGGAGACAGGGAAACAAATACCGTTCAGGTAACTTTCCCGGCTACGGAGATGGCACCCATGCGGAACTTCCTCTTTGACCGTGCCTGGGTTATTGAGCAGGCCAAGTATTTCGATGGGGCGGTAAGCCAGTTGTATGTCTCTGCAATCCTTCCAACCAAATATGGTGATGTGGAGCTTTACGGATTTATCGACGAGCTCAAGCGTGATGTGGTATATGACATCAAGACGACAAGCTCGTACAACTTCGGAAAGTATGAGCACGGCTGACAGCGGCATGTGTATCCTTACTGCCTGATAGCTTCAGGAGAGATGGAGAGCGTAAGCGCATTTGAGTATACCGCCTTTGCATTGAAAGGCGGTACCAGCCGCACTCCGCTCATTTCTGGAACACGTTATCCGGAATATTATACCTACAATCATAAGCAGAGCGTAAAGTTGCTCACAGCCCATGTAGAGCGTTTTATTGAGTTTCTGGAAGCAAATAAGGATTTGATAACCGATAAAAAGATTTTTGGACAATGAGTCAGACAGCTATTCTGGTGAAGGAAAAGGGAGTGGTGAGGATTGACAAGCCTTTCGACTTCATGTGCAGCCAGCTTCGGAACGGACGTTACAAAGTCGTCATCGAGCGCTATACGGAGCCACGGACAATCAGTCAGAATGCCTTGATGTGGCTTTGGTTTACGTGCATCGAGCAGGAGACCGGAACGGACAAGCAGGACGTACATGACTACTACTGCAGCCTTTTCCTTCGCCGGACGGCTGTCATAAACGGAAAGGAGACGGTTGTTGCCGGAAGCACGTCACGTCTGAACACTTTGCAGATGACGGACTTTCTTAATAAAGTGAAGGCGGATGCGGCGGCTGAGCTGGGAATATCGCTTCCTCTTCCGGATGACTTGTACTATCAGGAGTTTATTAACGAATATAAATACAGGAGATAAGGACATGGATATAACAAAAGCAAAAGTGACGAAGGATAATACCCTCGTTGCAACCTATATGGATGAAACGGGTACGGTGACGGTAGAGGGAAAGAATCTCGTGACCAATGACCTGATAAACGCTTTCAAGGCTCTGGTTCCCCACATGGCTTTCCTCTGTGAACAGAAGGAAGCGGACGGTAAGGAGTTTCTGGAAGATATGCCGGAGAACATTGACAGCATCCTTGAAGTAACCGGATATACGGTGGGAGGTGACGGTGACAGCAGGGGAGTCACACTGACCGGAAAGCGGTTCCTGAAAAGCAACAAGGTGCTGAACCTGAACGCACCGTTCACCAAGTTTACAGATGAAAATGAGGACTATGCATTTCAGTTTGAGCTGGAGCAGGCCATAGAATCATGCAGCTATGAAGTGAACGAGTATATCTTCAACAAAAAATGGAAGGTGGTACAGCAGGAACTTCCGTTCGAAGAGCAGGCTGCTGCAGATGTTCAGGCTGATGTGATACCGGAAGCACAGACGGCAGCTCCGTCCAGTCCGGATATTGAAGCCTTTCAGAAGATAATTGATAACTCGAAAGTGACGATAGAGGTGAACGGGAAGAAAATCAAGCCCAGAAGTTCCGGCCGTCACAAGACCACACAGTTAGCATCATAATACTATGTTGTACCCATTTTGTGTAACGCAAACCCCGAATTGCTATAAGATAGCATTTCCCTATCATCCCACACTGAAAGACCTGGTACACCGTATTCCGAGTGTGGCCAGGAATCCGAAAGCAGCCTACATACCTGATGAACGTGCATGGAAGGTTTCGCTTGAAGATAAATGGTATGTGGATAAGATGGGAGAGTGGGCAGTATCTGCAAGGATATGCAGCCGCGTACAGCGTTCGGTATCTTCCAGGGCTGTAACGGACTACACCATTCCTGATTTGCCGAAGCTGACCGTTCCCCACGGGCTTCTTCTGGAGCCTTACGAATATCAGAAGGAAGGTATCGCCTATGCCTTGCAGCATAAGCGGTGTATCTTCGGGGACCAGCCGGGACTGGGAAAGACGTTGCAGGCAATAGGCACGGTTACGATAGCAAAGGCGTATCCGTGCCTTGTTGTTTGTCCGGCCGCCCTGAAGATAAACTGGCAGCGTGAGTTCAAGAAGTTTGCCGGAAAGCAGGCGATCATCCTTGATGACAAGAACAAGTCAAGCTGGCAACGCTTCTACGAACAGAAGAAGGCGGACGGTACGGCCTTGTGCGACATATTTATAACCAACTACGAGAGCCTGAAGAAGTTCTTCGTGCAGGGAATAAGGGATGACGCACGCTTTACCATGCGTTCCATCACGTTCGACCCGCGTATCTCATTGTTCAAGTCGGTAGTGATAGATGAGAGCCACAAGTGCAAGTCCAGCAAGACACAGCAGAGCAAGTTCCTGGAAGGAATATGCAAGGGTAAGGAGTACGTGCTGGAGCTTACGGGGACTCCGGTAGTGAACAACAATACCGACCTTATCCAGCAGTTGAAGATAATGGGACGTCTGGAGGACTTCGGAGGATATAAAAACTTCTGTGAAAAGTTTTGTGCCGGGCCTAAGCAGAGTTCCAATGTGAAGGAGTTGAACTGGAGACTGTCAACCACCTGCTTTTTCCGAAGGGAGAAGGCCAAGGTACTCACGCAGCTTCCGGACAAGTCACGGCAGTATATCGAAGTGGATATCACCAACCGTAAGGAGTACGACAAGGCGGAAGCCGATTTGATTCAGTATCTGCGTACATACAAGAATGCGGATGATGAAAAGATACAGAAGGCTCTTAGAGGTGAGGTAATGGTGAAGATGGGCATCCTGAAATCCATATCCGCAAGGGGTAAGATTAAGGTGTTCTCCGAGTTTATCCATGACGTGATAGACGGCGGAGAAAAACTGATAGTCTTTGCCTACCTCAAGGAGGTTGTGATGGAACTGAAAAACCATTTCCCCGATGCGGTGACCGTGACGGGTGATGATAATGCAGTTCAGAAACAGAATGCTGTAGACCGTTTTCAGAATGACCCGGAATGCAGGCTGATAATCCTGAACTACAAGTCGGGAGGTACGGGATTGACGCTTACCGCTTCCAGCCGTGTGGCGTTTATCGAGTTTCCCTGGACGTTCTCAGACTGCGAGCAGGCAGAGGACAGGGCGCACCGTAACGGCCAGAAGAATAACGTGAACTGCTACTACTATTTAGGGAAAGATACGATTGACCGCTATATGTATGACGTGATCCAGACCAAAAAGAACATTGCCAACGGTGTGACCGGAACGGATGATGTGGTGAAGGAAAGCGTGGTGGATATGGCCATGAACTTATTCAGTCAGAAGTTATGAAAACCATACTGCAATCATTGAAAGAAAAGGTGGAGGGTGGAAATATTACTCTCAGAGAAGCCGCTATCAGGTTACATGAAGCCGGATGGACAAATTTTATAGATGAAGAAACTACAAGAAGGTTGCTTAAACTGTAATGAAATGAGAAAGCAGACTACACCGCTATCAGAAAGCCAGATTCAGCATGATTGCCTGACATGGTTCAGGCTTCAGTACCCGAATCTGGCTTTGCTTCTCTTTGCAGTTCCGAACGGTGGCCGCAGGGATGCAAAGACAGGAGCGAGGATGAAATACGAGGGAGTTGTAAGGGGAGTTGCCGACCTGATACTACTTATCCCAAAAAAGGGATATGCTTCCCTCTGTATTGAAATGAAGACACCGAAAGGGGTACAGAGTGACGGGCAGAAAGAATGGCAGAGAGAAGCCGAGAAGTACCGGAGCAAGTATGTGGTATGCCGTTCTTTACAAGAGTTTATTTACGAGGTTAATTCTTATCTACTATGACCTACATTGACTACATTAATCAGTTTTGGCAAATTCGACGGTATAAACCGATGACAGCGCATGAGGCAGACTTCTATTTCTTTTTGTTGAAGGAATGCAACATCCGGAATTGGCTTTGCCCATTCGAATTACCAACACGTCTAATCCAAGCCGAATTAGGTTACAGCAATAAGACTGTAATTGATTTGCGCAACCGATTGAAGCAAAAAGGGCTGATTGATTTCATTGAAGGGAACAGAAGAGAAAAGGCTGCTTCTTACATTCTTTTAGTTACCTCAAGTAACCAAACTGGTAACCAAAGTAGTAACCAAAACGGTAACCAAACTGGTAACCAAAATGGTAACCCTATTATAAAGACTAAGAATAAGACTAAGAATAATAATAACTCTGGCGAGTTATTTCCGCCCGAAGAAAAACCGAATAAGAAAAAATCGGCAAAGGCAGAATTTATCCCTCCCACATTGGACCAGGTAAAAGCCTACTTTGAAGAAAAGCTTCCGGACTGGGAAAGGCAGGCGGAAATATTCTTCTATCACTTCGACAGCCTTGGATGGCGTAATGCTAACGGAGCAAAGATTGAGCGTTGGGACAGCAAGGCAAATCTTTGGATAATGGACGAACAAGCAAAACAATATCAGCATGGAAAACAATCTGAAAACAGTTGCGGAGGTAATAAACCAAGCGACATTGGTACAACAGCCGGAAAACTTAAAGCGGTTGAACTCTGATTCAAGGCAGGCGGAATCATTCTGGAAGCAGAAGCTGGTAGAGTGCATGACCAGTGTATCACCAGGATTCGTGATAGATGCCAGAAACCGAAGGGAGTTGGATGCACTGTACCGCTGGGTATGGGAAAGAGCCGGCCGTATCATGGGAGGAAGTCTTGACCCGTGCAAGGGCATTATGCTTTGTGGCCCGATAGGAACAGGAAAGTCCACGCTCATGAAAGGGCTGCAGAAGTACGAAAGTCTGGTAAACAGATATGCGTTTGCTTTCGGACGGAAGGATTTAGGCTTTGCGTTCGTTTCAGCGGCTGAAATCTCATTACGCTATGCGGAACAAGGAATTGACGGAATAATTCGCTACACGCAACGAGAATGCGCCACAGGGCTATGTATTGACGAGCTTGGACGTGAGCCTTCGGATGCAAAGCACTTTGGGACGGGACTGAACGTAATACAGACCGTTTTACAGCTTCGCTATGAGTTTCGTCATGAGTATTGCACTTATGCGACAACCAATCTGGAACTGGATGATATACCGTCACGGTACGGAATCTACATTGCAGACCGCTGTAAGGAAATGTTTAACATCGTTCATGTAGGCGGTGAAACTCGACGACAATAATAACCAAAAACCACATCAATATGACAACTTTTGAAACAATAATCCAGGCGTATCTGGAGAATCGTGCAAAGACTGATTCTCTCTTTGCCGAGACTTACAAGAAAGCGAACAAGAGTATCGAGGAATGTATCAAGTATATCTACTCGAAAGCCAGAAAACTGGCAAAGGGAGGAAATGCAGTCGGGGTGGATGATGCAACCGTCTATGGATGGGCCGTACACTACTACGATGAGGACAACATCAAGGTTAAAGATGTGAAAGAACGTGTGGAGGTAGTTGCCCCGGCTACAGTACAGGAACCAGTAGTACAAGAACCAGTCAAAGAAGAAAAGCCGGTGAAACAAAAATCTGCAAGAAAGAAAACGAAGCAGGAACTACAAAAGATATTTGATTCAAGACAACTGTCATTATTCAATTTTGAATCATGAAACCAAGAACAAAACGTGAAAGGCTGGTGGCTGAGTTGAGCAGTAAGTTGCCAGCAATAACAGAAGCCCAGATACGGTGGGGTAAGAAGCATTGTTTCCCACATAACGCATATAAGTGCAAGAACGAAATGTGGTGCAGTGAATGTGGAAAGATGTGGGTTGATGTAACTGGCCAGAAGGAAGGGTACATACGGTGTCCTTACTGCGGTGAAAGGTTAGAAGTTAAAGTAAGCCGTAAGACCAAGGATAATGCAGTAAGCTATCTGACAGTCGTTACTACATCGGGAGATTTTCAGGTGCTCCGTCACTTCTACACAGCCAGGTATGCAAGGAAAGATCGAGACACACATTATTTCACTGATGAGGTATGCCAACAGTGGATAACCGCTGACTGCAAAGATACGGTTATCGCCAAAGCTATGAATATATGGAGTACAAGCTGGATTCACACTACAGACATGAGTATCAAACAGGATGGGAATATATACTGCTCACATTCGTATGATATAGATGGTTATGTATATCCGAAAGTAAAGCTGCTGCCTGTACTCCACAGGAACGGCCTTCGCACTTCGTTTCATGGTATTACTCCGGCTGTGTTGATACGTGCTTTGTTAGGTGAAAGAAAGTATGCGGAAATGCTATTGAAGACAAAACAGTATGGGATGCTGTATTTCTATATGAATAGAGGCGGATTCTCTTATCCGTGGGTAGTTAATATCTGTAACCGTAATGGGTATATAATCAAGGACGGCTCAATGTATGATGATTACATTCATTTGCTTGACTACTTTCATCTTGATACTCATAATGCACACTATGTATGTCCGAAGAACCTGAAGAAGGAGCATGACAAGCTGGTTGAGAAAAAGAGGAAGATAATAGAAATGGAAAGGATAAGAAGGGAAAGGGCTTTACGCATGGAGAAAGAGAAGAGGCTGAAAAAAAACATTGCCGCTTTTTGGAAAAAGATACAGCCATTTTTAGGCATGAAAATAAAAGAAGAGGGTATCATAATCTGTCCACTGGAAAGTGTTACACAGTATTATCAGGAAGGGAAAAAAATGCACCACTGTGTTTATGAGTGTTCGTATTTCGCCAGGAATGATTCTATTGTATTATCTGCCAGAAAAGATGGAAAGCGACTGGAAACAATCGAGGTAAACCTGAATACATTCAAGATAGTTCAGTCCCGTGGCGCTTGTAACGAAGATAGTAAATACCATAAGCAGATTATTCGGATAATGGAGAAGAATATGGCTGAGATTATAAGGAGGGCTGCATCATGAAGGTTTGTATCGAGTGTGGCCGGAACCTTCCGGAAAGAAAGTTCCGTGCCTATGAAACGAAATCCGGCCCCCATTACACCAGCAGGTGTCGGTTATGTGAGAGCAGACACACGTCTGAAAGAAGAAAGCAGGACAGGCTTCATGGACGGCTGGCCAGATACACCAACGAGCAGCTGGTGGCCGAACTCCGGAAGCGTGGAGCCTACATAATGTATGGGAAAGACTTTGATTGTGTAACGACGATATGATGATGGGAAAACTGAAAGTCTATTATGGGTGGGCCAAAATTGGAGGCGTCAGGAAAAAGCGTGCTTTATCGGTCATGTTTGAAAACGAAATGCTTGGATGCAGGAGAGAGAGAGGACAAAGGTGCCTGAAAACAATTCAAGACACCGTATTTGAGCGGTACCAGACTGACGAAGAAATGGCTGATGGGAAATGTCAGAACCGGATATTCACAGAATACAGCTTGTTTCTCGATGAAAGGCCAATCAACGGGAGCCTTGAAAGATGCTTGCTTATCAACAGCGAATCGGACAAGAACCATGTATCTAAGGCTGTTCGTGAGAAGATTGCGGAAGCTTTACGGAGGGCTTTTATGTTGGCCAATCCGGGTTATAAAGAACCGAGTAGCCAACTTGAACTAAAATTTGAATGATATGGGAAAGCAGGAAAACGTAAGCGATTTTTATCAGTTCGCAAAGGATTTGGCCAAAGCTGAAAAGGAGCTGAAAATCGAGAATTGGGTGCAAATCAGCATCTGCTACGGTCACGGCCATCAATCTGTCATCCTATACACCTACGACCTTCCGCGTGAGGTGTACGAAAGAAGAATGTGGGTAATCAGATGGAGGGTGGCCAGACTGCAATGCCAGCATCCGAGGAATGATGTGTACACTTCTTTTTACTACTACGACAAGCGTTCAGGAGAGTCGCTTGAGGTGAGTTCCTGCCTATCTAATCTGATTTCGGCCAAAGCCCAGATAACGAAAGCAGAACGCAGGATGAATGAGTATATCGAGCACAACCGTCAGAACAACATATTCTTTGATGAGAGCACGGATGAGGAGCTGGTTAAGTTTAGAGAGAAACTGGAGCGCAAGAAACTCGAGTGTGTAGAGTGCGAAAAGAGGCTTGAACAACTTGTAGAAAAAAGGAAAAATCATCAATGAAAACGAAATTGTATTACCTGTTCCTGGCAGTCATGTGGTGGCTGCTGGGATAGGTGGAAAGGAGAAGGATATGACAAGAGAGGATATAGAAAAAGCTGCACTTAAAGGTGTAGAGGAATATGTAAACAGTGGAAACCTTAAAGGTTTTCGAGGTTCATACTGTAAAGGTTTCATGGAAGGTGCCGACTGGCGTATCAACAGTGTATGGCATGATGCTACAGAAAAGCCCAAATTAGGAGGGCTAATAATAGTTGAAGTTTATGGTAAAATTTGGGACTATGGCAAATATGACATTTGCGATACAATCCACCCAAAGGCACGATGGGCATACATTAAGGACTTAATACCTATGGAGGATTGAATATGAAGACAACTATTTACAAACCTGTAGAAGTAGAAGTAAAATTTTTAAAGGTAGATGCTACCGTTCGTTATTGGCAAGATAGTTACATTAACGGTACAAAAGATTATGATTGCGAAGAAGAAAAGAATGAACCTCAAATGCCATGTGCTGAGTATATAGGAGAGCAAAACAGAACTTTTCGGGCATACGACTGGCATTGGAAGCCGATTATCGACATAGACAATGGACGCATAATTAATTGGGGCGATGGCATTACCGCTTCAATTCATTATAAGGTGTGCGACGAGTTCAGTTGCGACCTGCTTGACGAAGGAAACAATGCCATTTGTTCTTATGAGGGTTATGTGCCACACTGCATGTGTCCCAAGGAAAATGGATATGGGGATTACATCATCATGGATATTGACAGCAATGGGTTCATTCAGAATTGGAGGCCTGAACTTGTATTAAGGATATTGGAAGAAAACGAGGATTGATTATGAAAGCAATCTCCATTAAACAGCCGTGGGCGAGCCTTATCGCTCACGGTATCAAAGACATCGAGAACCGGACTTGGAAGTGTCCTCAGAAGTATATAGGTCAGAGGGTGCTGATACATGCAAGCGGTAAACCGTTGAGGTATGACAATTTCTATGATTCTATCCTCACTAACGTCCAGTTATTGGCACTACCGGAAAACAAGCAATGTGATGATTTTGATTTCTGCGTTGGTGCCATCATTGGAAGTGTGGTGATAGCAGACTGCGTGCAAAACCATCCTTCAGTCTGGGCTGAGAAAGGTTGCTGGAACTGGGTGCTGAAGGATGCAGTACTGTTTAATAAGCCGATTATGAATGTGAAAGGGAAGCTTAGTTTTTGGGAATATGAGTTATGAGTATGAAACACAAAAGACATCAAACGGGAAGGCTATTCAGCCGTGATACTTACATGGAGATGCTGATAAAAGACAGCCGAAGGAACTTTGAAAGGGCAGAAAGACTATTGGGTGATTTGAAACTGAAAAACCATATTATAGACGAGCTTGAAAAGGAGAACGAGGAACTTAAAAAAGAAGTAAACAAGCTTAAGGATGATGCGACATTTTATCACACTCAATGGGGAAAAGAGATAGACCTTTGTAAGGATTTGAAGAGAGAACTTGAATACGCAAAGAAGCGAAAATGGTGGATGATATGGAGTTTATAACTTACTGACAGCCCTTGTCAGTGCTTTGTGAATACCCGGTAACTGCTTTGTGGCGGTTATCGGGTAAATTTGTTTCTGTAACGCAAATACCGAGATATATGGAAGTGATTTACAGAAGTACAGAAACATTGAAGAAGCTGGAGGACAACCCGAGAACCATATCGGAAGGGCAGCTCCAGAAGTTGAAGGAATCCATACAGAACAATCCGGACTATTTTGAAGCACGTCCGATTATTTTGTCAGACCGAACGGGACATCTTGTCATTATTGCAGGAAACCAGCGCTATGATGCGTGCGTGCAGCTTGGAATCAAGGAGGTTCCTACGGTGCTTATCCCGAACCTGACAGAAGAGCGTGAGCGCGAAATCATTATCCGTGACAATGTGAGCAACGGGGAATGGGATATGTCCCGTCTGTTTGAATGGGACTGCCGGAAACTCATGGAATGGGGTATAGAAGGCATCAGCTTCCCTGATTTGGACGATTTCCCCGGAGGGATGGAAGATACTCACAATGTGCTTCGGAATGAAAATTACGAAGCGGGAGCGCATATCAAGTACCTGGCATTTGAAGGATACAAGATACCTATAACCGATGTGGAACTTGAAGGCTTGAAGCAGCGTGCTGCCGGGTATTTTGAAGAGAACGGAGTGATGATTGGTTTCGTAAATAATCTGCTGGGCTTATGATGGAATACATTGACATAGAATCTCTGAATCCGGCAGAGTACAACCCAAGGCTGCTTACTCCGGAAGCACAGGAAAACCTGAAGAAGTCGATAACGGAGCTTGGCATCATCAAGCCGATAATTATCCGCAGGTCGGACAAACGAATCATGGCAGGACACCAGCGTACAAAGACCATGAAGCTGCTTGGATATACTCATGTTCCTGCTTTCGTGCTGGATGGCGTGAACTCAACGGATGAGGTACGCTTCAACCAGCTTCACAACTATGCCGAATGTGAGGTGTCGGAGGTACAGCCGGACATACGTGTACCTGTTCCTGAAGGAACGGAAGGTTTTTTTATGGTACCGAATAAGGATATAACCATCATTACCAAGGGTGGGAGCAACGCACACGTAGTGGACCTTACGAAGATGATTCTTCGCTATGGCCAGTTTGCGAATGCCGTATGCAACCATGAAGGAAAGGTCATCATATCCACCGTATACGCCAAGGCGGTGAAGCTTATGGGTATGGACCTGCTTGTCTATGTACTTCCGGAAGGAAAGGAGGAGCTGGCCCTGTCTTATTTTTCGAAGGAATACGGTGTCTTTGAATACTCCCATCTGGAACGGAAGACTTACATACAGTCTTTTGCACAGAAGGCACGTCTCAGGGAGAAAAACGGTGTCCCGAGCAGCAGGGGTCATTCGACTCTGTACGAGCGTCTGGTACTTCCGTTCATCACGAAGGATATGCATGTGCTTGACTTCGGAGCCGGACAGAAGGACTATGCCACCAGGCTGAAGAAGGAGGGATACCTCATTGACGCGATAGAGTTCTTTCACCGGAAGGACGGAGCTGACGTGATAGACGAGAAGGAGATACATCAGGACTGTGCGGACGTGTGCAGGACATTGTCGGAGTATGGCCTATATGATGTCGTGGTATGTGACAGTGTCCTGAACTCCGTAAATTCCCTTGACGATGAAAGGAACGTCCTTCTTTCCATTTCTGCATTGTGCAAGCCGGGAGGTATGATTTTCTGGTCAGGTATCCCGCTATTGTTCGCACAGAAGGCTTCCGAGAGAAAGGAGACTCACGACTACCGTTCTAGAGCACTTTTTCTGGATGCAAACAACTTCACGGCCAACTTCCGCTTTGGAGAATGGTATTTCCAGCATTATCATTCCACGGCAGACGTATGCCGTCTTACGGAAGAATTTATCGGTTCTGATTTCAGGATATATGATAAGGGTATCGAGGTAGACAAGTCACGGGAACTGCGCGGATCATCCTTTCAGGTATCCGTCATGAACGAAAGAAGGGCTGAGCACGATGTATATGCTGAAGCTCTCAGATACGAATTTACCCTTCCTCTTCCTAACAACAGAAGATGGGATTTGGATAAGGAAATATTACCCGTTTTTGAAAAATTGTGATTATGGCAGCACCAAAAGGAAATAAGTTCTGGATGTTAAGAAGCAAGCATGGCAGGGACAAGCTCTTTGCTACGCCTGAACTTCTATGGGATGCGGCGTGCGAGTATTTCCAGTGGTGCGATGAGAATCCATGGACAACCAGAAAGGCCATACAGAAAACTGTACCCGTAAGAGTGAATAAAGGGAAGGAGATTGTAACAGAGAACCAGCAGCACACACAGCAGGAGGTTACTCCCACGTCACGGCCGTATTCTCTCATGGGACTGTGCGTGTATCTGGGCGCTTCTACAAACTGGTGGAACGAGTTTCGTTCTGCCTGCATGAATAAAGGGGAAAAAGATTTTTTGGAGGTCATCGCGCGTGTGGAGGAAACCATCAAGACCCAGCAGTTCGAAGGGGCGTGTGTCGGTGCGTTCAATGCGAATATCATAGCCCGTACTTTGGGGCTGGCCGACAAGCAGGAGGTGGACCATACGACGCAGGGAAAGCCATTCAAAGGATTCGATTTTCTTCCCTATACTCCGGAAGCGGACAAACTGAAATGATATGGGACAGAAGGTCAATATAAAGCAGAGGTTGGCATACAATTACCTTCGTGATGACAGGACGAAGTTTCTGCTGTATGGCGGTGCCGGAGGTGGTGGAAAATCATGGCTTGGCTGTGAGTGGCTGATGCAATGTGCCTACTATCTTCCCGGCACTCGCTGGTTTGTAGGGAGAAATAACCTGAAGGACAGCCGTGAGTCAGTTACCGTAACATTCAACAAGGTGGCAACGTCTCATGGATTCAGGGCATACAAGACAACCAATGAAGGGATAGCGTTTGACAACGGTAGCGAAATAGTTTATATCGACCTGACATATTATCCGGTTAAAGACCCGTTGTATGAACGCCTGGGTTCAAAGGAATATACCGGAGGATGGATAGAGGAAGCGGGTGAGGTGCATTACCTTGCCTTTGACGTGCTGAAAACCCGTATCGGCCGACACATGAACGATGTCTATGGCGTACCTGGAAAGATACTTATCACCTGCAACCCTAAGAAGAACTGGCTGTACCGTGACTTCTATAAGCCGTGGAGAGAAGGAAAGCTGGAAGAACCGTATGCTTTCATTCAGGCATTGGTTCAGGATAACCCTTGGGCTACAGAGGACTATATCGAGAGCCTTCGTAATACGAAGGACAGGGTGACGAAGGAACGTCTGTATTTCGGGAACTGGGAGTATGACAATGACCCGACAGCCCTTTGTGATTACGATGCTATCTGTGACCTGTTCACGAATGAGTTTGTCAAGCCTGCCGGGGATTCTTCCGGTTCTGCTGACCTTGCCATGAAGGGGCGTGACCGTTTCATAGCCGGACATTGGAAAGGGAATGTCTGCTATATCAAGCTGGATCAGGAATACAGTACTGGGAAGTCCATCGAGACAGACCTGAAGCGTATGATGATAGAGTGTTCCATTCCACGCAGCCGGATGATAGCGGACTCTGACGGATTGGGAAGCTATCTTGAAAGCTATCTGAACGGAATCAGGGAGTTCCATGGAGGAACACGGCCCATCAATCCTGAGTATGACAACCTGAAATCGGAATGTGCCTTCAAGCTGGCGGATATGATAAACAACCGACTTCTCCGTATAGTATGTACGGAAGCACAGAAGGAACGAATCATTGAAGAGCTTGGGGTGTTGAAGCAGGACCACATAGATGCGGATACGAGAAAGAAGGGAATTATCAGCAAGGAAAAGATGAAGGAGATACTTGGCCGCTCTCCTGACTATCTTGACATGCTGATTATGGCGATGTTTTTCAGGATAAAACCAGTGTTAAGGCGGCCGAAAGCAAAACTTGGGAATATATGACGGTAAAGGAGTTGTTGGTAGTTGGTAATCTGTCACACGGTATTGAAGGAGAGCTTGAGAAGCTACCTAAACCGTGGAAAGTGGGAAAGGTCAGGACACCTGATACCTTGAATGACATGAATATGGGTGAGCTTATGCAGTTGCAGTCAATCAGTACGGAGAAGGAAACGATAATGGTTCCTTGCCGTGTGCTTCTGGGAATGTCGGAGCGTGAGGTGATGAGGACTGATGCATCTGAGGTTATCGGCTTTTGCTTCTGGGTGGCCAGGGAAGTGAAGCGGATAAACAAGCTGTTTGCTTCCACGTCCGTTCCTCCTACACCGGAGGAGAAGCAGGCTGGGGCAGAAGCATTGAATTTCGGGCCGTTCGGACTGCTTGACTATTATGCACTGAGAATGGGAATAACGGACCATGAGGCGGTAGAATATGTTCCGTGGGTACGTGTGTATAAATGCCTGGATATGGATGCCAGAAAGATGAAATATGAACGCAGGTTACGTAAAATCTTGGAGGGAAAGAAGAAATGACAGTAGAAGAGAAGGTTAGGAAAATAGTGGAACAGATGGGCGTTACCTATCTGTTTGAGAACTGGCAGGCTGCCAATGTAAGGCTTGACAAGATGCAGCTTCCTGCCGTGATGTATGTGCTCCCGGCTTCCGGAAACCTGAACGTGGGTTTGATGCAGCTGAAGGATTACCCGAACTGCATGATAGCCTTTATGGACAAAACGAAGCATGATTTCTCCGGTGAAGAGAATGACATGGTGATAGAACGATGCAAGTCTTTGGCCAGGGAGTTTATACTGAACGTGAACAGAAGCGGAATGTTTGAGCCTGTACAGGGTGACATTCAGTATTCGGTGTTCTATGATAAGCTTGACGTGAATGTGACGGGGATTGTCATCCAGATTCCTTTGAAGGAAATAAGAGGAATCGTGATATGCCCTACAAAAACAGTGAAGGAGATAGTGTATGGAACTTCTGCTGAGGGATAAGGTGATGGAGCTTGTGTCTTCAGAACTTGAAGCATTGAAACAGAAGGTAATCGAAAACCAGAAGAACTCCGGTCAGGTTGCTTCCGGCAGAACGATAGCCAGCATGAAGGTAGAGGTTACGGAGGACGGCGGTGTTCTGTGGGGACGTAGCCCGTTCGGGACACTGGAGACCGGACGAAAGCCTGGTAAGGTGCCGGCAGGATTCTGGAAGATAATCCGGCAATGGATGGATGACAAGGGCATCCAGGTACAGAAGCCTGATTCCTTTGCTTACCTTGTGGCGAGAAAGATAGCCAATGAAGGGACACAGCTATTCCGGAATGGCGGTAGGGATGATATTTATTCTCCTGAAGTGAAGGATACGGTAGAAAGGGTATCGCAGGGTATCGGTATTCTGTTCGGGAGTGAAGTGGAACATATAAATCTTAATTTCAATGAGAACGGGAACTATTAACGGATGCAGCATCAAATATCCGGATGAAGTGGTATTCTGCTTTAATCCGAATATGATTACAGTGAATACTTCCAGTGATGTCACTTTTGTAATATCTTCCGATAGCGGAGGTTCCGGAGGTGTATTCGATACTACATTTGACAGGACGTTTACGATTGTGAAGAGACCGTATTTTTCGGATAATCGTGATGAATACGCTAATTATGTAGAACTTGACATATCCGCATATCTTCAGGCATGTTTCGATATTAACAGAAGTGGAGGGATGGTTGAGTCAAAAGTGGTTCATGTAAAAGTGACCATATCAGGAGTTTCTATGTCTTTTGATGTGACGGCTATATGGGGAGCTATGAATATCGGTGAGCAGTTTGATGCTCCACGTACCGTAGTACATTTTACGAAGTATCCATTTACTGTAACGATATTTGACCAGATGATTAAGCATGTGAGTCCTTCTGACGTACCGGAATATGTAAAAGTCGTGGAAGATGATTCTGAAGATGGTATTTATTTACGCTGGATAGACCGTCATGGATTTTACCAATACTGGCTTTTCCAGGAAGGGTCAAACGAAAATAAATCAGAGGAATATGGTGAGCGTCTTATGGAAAACTTTTATGGGAGCAAGTATGGGTATTACGGCGTATCCAGAATTCAGGGAAAGACTACCGAGGGAACCAAAAAGGCATGTGCGTCATTGGTTTCTAAGGAGATATTCAACATGCTGCTTTCAATACATTCTTCTCCTCTTGTCGATATGTATGTGGATGAGACCTGGGTTCCGGTTGGTATAAAAGCTGATACGGCTGTTGATTCAGGTGAGCACCTGCAGGATTTTGAGATAACGGTCATATTGCCAACTATTATTTCGCAGAGCTTATGAGAGATGAGTTATATATTGACGGGACGAAAGTGGATATGGGTGAATCCGGTGTTTCTCTTGAATACCGTAGCAATATCCTGACTGATATTAGCAAGATTGTAAGTAATTTCAGCTATACAATTAAGCTGCCGAAGACAAAAAATAACCTTCGGCTGATAGAATGTGCTCATATACCCAGTGCGGTGAGCAGCTTCCCATATCTTCCTCATGTAGGTACTTTATTACGTGACGGGGTACAGATCGTTGATGGAGCCAATGTGGTATTGATGTCAGTAAGTGACACGATAGAGATTGCGCTTTCATGGGGAAACGCTACGGGATTTTCAAAAATTATTGAGTTTGAAGGGAACCTTGATGACTTGGATTATGGAATAGATGATTATGTATTTTGGAGGTATGATATATCTCCAGATGAAGATGCGCCTATTATGAACTATGGTTTCAGGAGCACAGAGAAACATGTGTCTTACCATCCGGTTGTATCCGCTAAATGGCTTTTGGATAGAATACAGAGTCAGTTTGGTGTGAAATTCTTGTTCCCCTCTGATAAGCAGGATATTCTTCAAAGTCTGAAAATTCCACTACTGAAAAAAGAGGATGCGCAGAAGCATGTGGATGCAAATCGTGTTACATTGACTTTGAGCGGATTGAAAAGAACGGATGGGGCTTTACGGTTTTATCAGTTGTTGTTTTACGGTACTGTACAATCGTATTATATTGAATACTATAATGATACAGCATTTATATCTGCTTTTAAGCCAAAGTTTAACGACTTGCAGCTGAACTATTCGATAGATTGCAAATTAGTTTATGTTGGAGGTGCATACAAGAATGGAGGATACTTGGATATAGTAGATGCTGACACCGGAGAGATAATAGACCAGGTAAATGCGTGTGAAGTTATTGATAGAGGGAATGATAATTATGAGTGTCATTTCAAGAAGGATTTGTCGTTGGAGCCGTATGATAAGACAATTTACATAAGTACAACAGTTTCTAAAACTGGTGATGATAGTGTCAGTTTGGTTTCCGGAAGTATAACTCTTGAAGCAAAGGTTTCCGAGGTAGGGGCTGATATAGGAGAGTATAACAAGTTTTTTACAATACCTAATTTGCCATCAATAAAATTGATAGACTTTATTAAGTCTATAGCTTATATGCTTGGCGTTTTTGCGGTTCCGGGTGATAACAACGACATACGTTTCATATCATTTGACACGGTGATAGAAAATAAAAGTAATGCAGTAGATTGGTCTGGAAGGGTTTTGTTTAATGATTATGGTGATGTAGCACGTAATATCAGTTATCAGTTGAATGACTTCACCCAGAAAAACTGGTTCCGCTATAAGGAAGATGATAATGTTACTGAGAATTATGATTCGTTTATAGCAGTTGAGAATAGGGCGTTAGATTATGAAAGAGATGCTGTCTCACTTCCTTTTTCTGCTTGTGATACGTTGGGAGGTGTGGCAAGTATCCTGTTGTATTCGTATAATGATGATGGAGAGCTGGAATATGATAGTGGGATGAATCCACGAATCGTTTTATATGATTCTGAGACTCGTTCAGGTGTTTTCTATCCGTTAAGATGGGAGGAATTGATAAGGCAGCATTATGCATCGTATCAGGAAGTGGTCAGACAGCCAAAGGTTATAAAGGAGCTTGTTCTTTTATCTGCTCCGGAATTGGCCGTACTTGACTTGCTTAAACCTGTATACATACGACAATATGGTTCCTATTTTGCGATTGTGAAGGTGAAAACCAAGGAGAATAATATATGCGAAGTTGAATTGCTAAAAATATAGTGTTATGGCGGATAAGGTGGAGAAAATCCTTGACATCAAGGTGAATTACAATGAAGCTGTAAAGGCGATAGCGGAATACCAGACGAAGATTGATGCGGCCAGGGATGCAGAAAAGAACCTGAAAAAGCAGTTGAAGGATGGGGAAATATCCCGTCAGCAGTATAACGAGGAGATGGCTGCGTCAAAGATTGCCATTGCAGATTATAATGATGCGATACGTATCATCAACAAGACAGTACAGAATCAGATTAAGCAGGAGAAAGAGCAGGAGGGGAGTCTGAAAGCACTACGCGCTGAACTGTCTAATTTGACGGCTGAATATGATGCTCTGTCGGAAGCTGAAAGAAAGGGGGCCAGTGGTGAGGAACTGAAAAATAAGATAAACGAGGTTACGGATGCTTTGAAAGGTGGAGAGGAGGAAACGCAGAGGTATTACCGGAATGTGGGTAACTACGAGGAAGCGATTAAGAGTGCGGTTTCAAGCAATATCCCGTTTATTGGAACATTAATGCAGACTCAGGATGAGATGGGAAGTGTGAAGGCAGGTGCTGTGGCTGCAGGTGCTGCCGTGAAGAATTTTTCAAAGACACTTCTTGCATTGTTGGCCAACCCGATTGTTGCTATTCTTACTGCGATTTCCGTGGTGATTATGGCTGTAGCTAAAGGTATTAAATCGAGTGAGGAAAATACAAGCCGATGGAATGTTGTTCTTGCTCCATTGAAAATGGCCTTGGATGCCGTGGGTAAAGTGCTGCAGATTGTGGCAAGCGGAATACTTTCTGTTGTAGAAGCTGGTGGTAAGATGATGGGATGGATTACCAAGCAGCTTGAAAAACTTCCGGTACTTGGTAAATATGTGGCAGAGGTGAACAAGGAGAATGAGAGATACATTGCTATGGCAAAGGAGCAGGCGGCAATAGACAGGGATACACGAAACCTTCAGGTGCAGAATGCAAAGAATGCTCTTCAGATAGCTACTTTGAAGGCAAAGGCTGACGATGAACTGAATGTGTCTGCGAAGGAACGTATGGAAGCTATCAGGGAAGCTAACAGACTGGAGGAGGAAGCCAGCAAGAAGAACTACGAACTGGCCAAGAGAAGATATGAATTGATGGTACAGCAGAATGCGATGGCTGAGAACACCAAGGAAACCAATGATGCTATTGCTCAGGCTGAGGTGGAGATGTATAATGCGTTGACTGAGTATCAGGATAAAAGGGGTGAATTGCTTGGTCGTGAGGTGTCTTTGGCTAACGAAATAAAATCGGCTGAAAAGGAAAAATCGGATGCGGCTATTGCTGCAAAGCAGAAAGAGATGGAAGCGGTAAGAGCGGCAGAGGATGCCATGCTGGCTCTTGTGAAAGATGGGCGTGATAAACAAAGTAAGGAGATAACCTTACAGTATAATCGTCAGATTGAGGATTTGCGTACGAGGCTGAAAACAGAGACAGACCTTACAGTAAAGGCCCGCCAGGCTATCAACGACCAGATAAAAGCTCTGGAACAGCAGAAGGCTGCTGAGTTGCAAAAGCTGTCTGAGGAGGAGTTACAGAAAGAGATAGACAATCGTACCAAGCTTATTTCCTTACAGCTTGAAGCCGTAAAGGAAGGTAGTGAGCAGGAATATCAGTTGAGGATGCAGCAGCTACTTGCCCAGCGTGATGCCGAGCTTGCTGACAAGGAACTGACCGAGCAAATGAAGCTTGCCATCGTGGACAAGTATGACAAGCAGATGGACGATCTGATATTACAGCGTGAGCAGGAAATATCGGATAAGCAGCAGGAAGCCGTCAGACTGAGAATGGAGAATGAAATTATGCAGCTCCAGCAGTCCGGTGCAAGTGAACTGGAGATACTTCAGGAACAGGCTTCACAGAAATTAGAACTGTTGAACAGCATACAGCAGCAGGAAGGGGAGAGTGAACAGGAGTTCCTTAACCGTAAGCTTCAGGCTAATCAGGAATATATCGATGCGAAGAAGGCCATTGCAGACAAGGAGGTTGAGATAGAGCAGGTAAAATTCCAGGCAATAGAGACAATAACATCAGGTCTGTCATCCGCCTTTGAAACATTGGGTGAAAATAATAAGACTTTTGCCATACTCTCAAAGACACTGGCTCTTGCTGAGATTGCCATCAATACCGGAAAGGCTCTGGCTGCCGGTATAGCACAGGCTCAGTCTGTCCCGTTCCCGGCTAACTTGGCAGCTATCGCAACGACAGTAGCAACGATACTTTCTAATATTGCTGTAGCTACAAAAACGGTAAAAAGTGCTAAATTTGCAACAGGTGGTTTAGTCACCGGACCAGGCACCGGAACAAGCGACAGCATACCTGCACAGCTTAGTAACGGTGAGTCGGTGATGACGGCCAGAGCCACCTCGATGTTTGCTCCTTTGCTCTCATCATTCAATCAGATGGGAGGGGGAGTTCCTATCAACGTGACACAGACAAGTAGTCAGGCTCTCGGAGAGGACATGCTGGCCAGAGCTGTCGCCAAAGGAGTTCAGTCTATGCGTCCGGTTGTTTCGGTTGAAGAGATAACCAGTGTGAGTAACCGTGTAAAAGTATTGGAGAATCTTGGTAATGTATGAACGTGTATGAATTTCTAAACACACATAAGGGAGTGATGGAGCAGTTACAGACGCTCCCGGTACAGCCGTCGGACGTGAGATACCTTGAACTTTACAAGGAATACAGCCGTCTGATGAAAGAAGGGCATAAGAAAACCTACGTATTGCAGTACCTTTCAGACGAATACAGCGTGGATGAGAGGACGATATACAGGGTTGTAAAGAAGTTTTCCACGGAAGTGGATATGTAATTGTTTGAGGTGGGCAGCGGCTCACCTCTTTTTGTTTGAAAAATCGACTGACAAGGCGTGTCAGTGCTATTCCTTTCAAAAATTCTTATAGCCATATCGCGTTCACTACCTTTGTTTCAAACAATTACGAGATATGGCGAAATTATTTATCAACAAAGACATTGTAGCTGATACCGAAAAAATGGAAAACTGGTATCTGACTGGCGTTGATGGTATGTCCTTCTCTGATGTACAGGATTTTCTTGGCTGGATTGCTCCGGATGACAATCACATTGATATTGAATTACACTCGTGCGGTGGTGATGTGGCTGAAGGATATGCGATATATGATGCTTTAAGGGCTACTGGGAAGGAAATTTCTGCTACTGTAGTAGGACGATGTGCTTCAATGGCGACAGTAATTCTTTTGGCAGCTCCTATCGAGCGCAGAAAGATGTATCCGCACGCAAAGATTCTTATTCATTCACCTTATTGTCCTGGTGTAGAAGGTTCTCTTGATATTTCAGCGCTTGAATCCTTAAAAGCTGGGTTGGAAGCAGAGCGTGAACGTATGATTTCAATCTATGTTGAGCGCTGTGGGGTTGATCGTGCGGTGATAGAGGAACAAATGGCTAAAGAAACATGGTTTGGTGGTGAGGTGGCCAAGCAACTTGGATTTGTGAGTGAGGTAATTATGCCGAAGTCAGCTAAAGTAGTATCTAACAATAAATTTATGGGAAAAAAAGAAAATGAAGTTACGGTAAGCAAGTCATTGCTTGACCGTATGCTGGCCAAGTTAGGCTATGCAAAAATCGAAGATGTTCCTGCGGTAGCGTTGGAGCTTACAACTGCAGGTGGCGACACATTGACAGTAGAGCGTGAAGAAGGTGAACCGCAAGTAGGTGACGCGGCAAGCCCGGATGGGGAACACGTAATGCCAGACGGGAAGACTATCGTAGTGACTGACGGTGTAATTACCGAAATCCGTGAAGCTGAAAGTGGAAATGATGATACAGCAGCATTGGAGGCACGTATCGCAGAATTGGAACAGCAGGTTTCTGACTTGACAGCCAACGCCAAGACAGAGGATGATGTCAGAATCCTGGATGCAGTGGCTAAGGCTGGAGGAATTGAAAAACTGACTAAAGCGGCCGCAAGCAAGTACACTCCTGCAGGACGTACTACTACTATCGGTAAAAAGACTGAGACAAAGAAAGTGAGCAAGATTGGACAGAAATTGGAGAAAATCAAAGAAGAAAGAAAAGGAGGTAACAAATGACGTGGGAACAGTTAAGCAATCTGACACCTGATAATGGTGCAATTAGAGATTTGAAAGATTTGATTATTGCAGAGATTTTTACCGACCCTGAACTGGAGCGCTTCTTCACTCTTGTACAGAACGCTAAGAATGGTGAAAAAATTGGTTATCGTGGTGCAATGAGTGATGTCGGTTGGGCTGGCTCTGGTTGTAATCCAAGCTATAAAAGTGCAACCATTCAATTCCTGGAAAAAGAATGGTCAATTGGTGATTGGCAAGTTCCTTTGAAGTGGTGTTATACAGAACTGATTAATACTATTGCTGAATATTGTCTGAAAACAGGGACTGAAATTGGCGATTTGACTTCGACTGAATATATGGATGATATTGTTTATCCAGCATTGAAAGATGCGATGATGAGCATGATGTGGCGATTTGTATGGTTCTCAGATAAGGATGCAAAACTTCATTCTAACTCTGGAGTCTTGTCTACAGGAACTGATGTGGAATTGTTTAAAACGACAGACGGTTTGTGGAAACGACTTTTTGCTGTTGGAACTGCCAGTGCTGGTCAAAAAACAGCTATTGCAGCTAATGGTGAAGCGACGATGGCCGAACAGTTTAGCAAGTTGAAGGAGTCTGGAGTAGCAATCGGAATCTTCGATGCGATGCTTGAAAATGCAGATGCCCGAATTGCAGGTTTGCCAGGTGCTGGTATCTTCTGTACTAAGACGCTTGCAGATGCATTGACAAAAGACTTGAAGCGTGAATATAAGGAAATCCTTACATGGGAGCAGGTATTTGGAGGAATGAAAATGACAGAGTACAATGGTGTTCCTGTATACCAGATTCCGGTGTGGGATAGAATGATTATGAAATACCAGAATGACGGAACGAAACTTAATCTTCCTCACCGTGCTGTGTTTGGTTCTCCTCGTGAAATGTTGGTCGGAACTCCAGCTAATGACCTGATTTCAGAACTGGATATTTGGTTTGATAAAAAAGACCGTATGAACTATCTGTATTCCACGGGTAAGATGGGAACACAAATTGGTCAGGATGATTTGTTCCAGTTGGCTTATTAACGAAAAGGAGGAGTTATGTCAGGAATCTGTGACTATGCAATAAAAAGGGACATCGTGGCAAGCTGCGATGACCCGCTCGTTCCTGGAGTAGAGCAGGAAGGCGTTATCATGAACCGGAAGGACATAGATTTCGCTACAGTAGCATTCAATGCAACGCGTAAGAATGTGATTGAAACGCTGGCCTTGAAGGAAGGCAAGAAAGCCTATAAGGTTATTGTGCCTGGAAGCACTCCGTTTACCGGGACGAACACGGCACTTGCTGTCGGTACGTATCAGAATACGTTTACCAATACGGTGAATATGGTGATTCTTGCCAATGACCCAGACGTGTGTGCGGACATTATTGACGGGCTGGCAAACGGTGAATATGTGGTAATCCTGGAGAACAAGGCGAAGAACTTGCAGAAGGAAGAGAATCCGGGTGATTCTGCATTCCAGATTTATGGTTATTACCAAGGCTTGAAGGCTGCCGAAATTAGCAACGACAAATATTCGGAAGAAACCGATGGTGGCTGGTCAGTATCTCTGCAGGAAACAAAAGTGCCAAAGTCTGCTTTGTTCCTTTACAAGACAGACTACGAGACTACCAAGACGGCTATCGATACGTTGACATCTCCAGCAGCTTGATATGGAAGTGATTGATGTGGTTAATAGGTTGAAGGAGTTGGGAAGCATTGCTTCCCTCTCTTCTTCTGACAAGGCAGAGATTGAAAACCTTTATGTGCTTGTCCTTGATAAGAAGTTTGTCCGCACATCTTGTAGCGACTGCTATCATGATGCGGTGATAGAAATGAGTGTTTACCTTAACAAGAACGGAAAGATGAAAGAAAAATCAGAATACGGCTTGAAGAACGGTGTTCTCTTGCAGATGGGATTTGGCAGTAGCGAAATGTATACGAATGCCAACCTTACTGATGAAGCTGCAGAGAAGTATCTGGCGAAATACCCGGACAACATTAAGTATTTCTCAAAGAAACCTGATGACTGGGAAGAACGTGTAAAGTCCAGAAAGGACGTAAATGTGGTGATTAATGACGAGCTTGTCTCTCTCATGGTGGAAGCTATGAAGGATGGAGTTTCAAGCAAGTCAATTCAGGAAGAGTTCAAGGGTTATAAAATCTCCGGAAAGGCTATTACAAAAAAAGCCCTGACAGCTCACGTAAACAAGGCTCTGGAAGTATTTGCTGATATGCAGGAGAATCCTGAAGAAAGTGAAGGAGGCAGTGAGAATGGGGATGATAATGAATCTACTGATGGGCAGACCGATGAAGACGGAGAAGCGGTAGAAGGCGCTGAATAAATTAAAACCTCACGGAATTATGAAAGTAAAGGAACTTAGGAAGAAGAGCAGTGTAAGGGTAGATATACGCTATTTCCAGCAGCTTGGGATACAGTCTTACGGGGATGACAACCTCTATCCGCAGACGGTAAGAAATATCATTGCAGCGAGTTCTACTGGAAGTGAATGTGCTGACCGTTTCGCGGATTTCATTGAAGGTAACGGATTCCGTGAGGTTTCTTTTTCGGAGTATGTGGTAAACCGGAAGGGAGATACGGCTGATGACATACATTCTCTTGTTTGCCGGGATATGGCAGACTTCAATGGAATTGCCATTCATGTAAATTACAACATTTTTGGCCAGATTGTAGAGATTCAGCATATCCCATTTGAAAACTGTCGGCTGATTGAAGAAGATGATAACGGATATGTAGCGAAAATTGCCGTGCATCCTGACTGGAGCGGTGTGAAAACCAGGAAAGGGAAGAAGATACGTGTAGCAAAAGAGAATATCGACTACATTGATGTGTTCAATCCGTTGAAATCTGTTGTTTTGGCACAGATTGAAGCTGCTGGAGGGATAGAATATTACAAGGGGCAGGTTCTATGGGTATCTATGGCTGGAAAACAGACTTATCCAGTAGGTAAATCTGACCGTGTCATTACCGAGATGAGCACGGATGAAGGGCTTTCCAACGTGAAATTCAGGAATGTGCGCAATAATTTCCTTCCGTCCGGTATGGTTGTCACTAAGAAAGGCTCGGATAGTGTCAGATATGATGAAAAAGGCAATGAAATAAAGATTCCGGAGGATGACGGATTCTCTGATAGCCTTGTCAAGCTACAGGGTGATACTAATTCTCTGAAACTTATAGAGGTAACGCTTGAAAATGACGAAGAAATGCCTGTATTTATCCCGTTTACTACACAGAATTATGATAAGGAGTTTACCGTTACGGATGCAAGTGTGGTGGAGCGCATTTATTCCGCCTATGGTCAGGAGCCGTGGTATTGTATCCGTATCGGGAAAGTGGGATTTTCCGGCGATATTTTGGAAGATGCCTTTGAATACTATAATTCTATCGTCAGCAAGCAACAGCGCTTAATAGAGCGCACGTTTGACCGTATTTTCCGCTACTGGTATGAGGTGGCAAACCCGTCAATGGATTTTAGTGTACAACCATTAAAATATATAAGAAATGCAGCAGTATCTGATAACAACGCTTGAGGTCGCAGATTTGTCACGTAGCATGTCCGTGCATGTGGATGAAGATAAGATAGAGACGTATATACGTGAATCGGAGAGTATTGATATAAAGGCTGCTCTTGGTGATGCCTTGTATCTTGATGTAAAGGAGAATCCTGAGAAATATGAGCTTCTTCTTGATGGAGGTACGTATGAGGACAAGTGTGGAGAGAAAAAGATATTCATGGGTATTAAGACGGCGTTGGCATATTATACCTATGCACGGATCGTGAAGAACGGTGACGGAAATGTGACAAGATACGGATTTGTTCATAAGGAGGATGAATACAGCAGCCGTCCTGACATCAAGGAAAAGGTTATGGCCTATAACGATGCGTTTTCTATCGCTGATAGATACCTGAAGGAGTGTGTAAGGTTTCTTGAAGAGAAAAAGGCTGATTATCCGCTTTACAAGGGAAGCGGAAAAATTAAAGCAAACAGGACTGTATTTAGAATTTTAGGAGATTAATATGGATAGTATCGAGATGCTAAAGGAGTTGTCTTTGCTTATTCGTAATGCTACGAAAAGCGGAGAGAATACGGCTGAACGGGTGGGTAGAACATTTGTTGGCATAGTCGATATCTTATCAACTGTTACCCTTGACAAGCTAAGGAAGATATTTTTGCAGAAGGATTGTGAGGATGAAACGAAGTATCTCCTTAAACTCTTGGGCGGTATTATATCTCCTTTCCTTACATCACCCGACTTCGTAACCGGAATGATGGGTGCGGGCATGTCATTCTCTTCAGAAAAGGGCGGCGAGTCTGTCGGATGGATTGACAAACTGTACGTGCGCAAGAAAGCCATCTTCCAGTTACTTTCAATAATGGAGACCGAGCTGGCCGGAGCTTCCTTCATGTTCAACGCCAGCGGAGCACGGGCTACGATTACTAAGGTAGAGCTTGTAGAGAAAAAGGGGCTGCGTTTCAAGGACAATAAGGCAGTCAGGTTCTCGGACGGAAAAAGGGGCTGTGCATCTCCCGGAACCTATGGCTCCGTTTACCGGTGCTACTTCCTTGCCGATGACGGTGACACAGCGATAGAAAACCGTTTCAAGCCGGGGAATCTGGCACGCTCGCAGTCATTCAACATCAAGGAAGGCGTGCATGAAGGCGTATCCAACCATTACTGGTGGAGACTGGTGGAAAATGTCGGTGACAACTATATTGACGTTTCCGTTTCCCACTGTGACGAAGGAAGCGATATACCCAAAGTGGGTGACGTGATGGTACAACTTGGAGACATATCGGATACAGATTTTCAGGCTGCAGTCGTGCTGTCTGCATACGGAGACGGTGCGCCTTCTCTTACCTTCTATCATGGAATCAACAGTTACTCACTATCTGGGAAAGATATTGTCTCGATTGGATACGACCGTCTAACTAAAGAAGGATACTTCAATGTGTATGGACGGGCCTATATCGGTAACAGGGAACAAACGAATTACCTCAGTCTGTCTGACGGGAAGCTTGTCGGAAGATTTAGCGAACTCATGCTATCGTCTGGTAAATCAGTTGTAGAGGTAGCAAAGGACGAAATAAGCCTTGAACTGGAAGATACAGGAATCAACGTCAAAGATAGGACTGTAAC
>ERZ857480.2346-NODE-3596-length-74231-cov-8.1149_pt1 | contig 74231 bp, 72 predicted proteins | sample MGYA00519767_ERZ857480 | MGnify/ENA primary metagenome ERZ857480 (study PRJEB31778, sample SAMEA3449210) | human gut metagenome | biome: human gut; feature: human-associated habitat; material: faeces | place: United Kingdom | collected 2010/2012 ...
AATGGTTGATGGCTATTCCCGTTTGGTCGACACCAAGAGATTCTCTCAATCGGTTTAATCTGGTGTTTTCAAGATGTCCTTATGAGGAGTCGCCCTTCCCGGCTCCTTTTCTTTATGCCTTGTTCGCAGTGCCGGTCAGCAGCGCCATCAGCGCTATGCGCCCGGTGACCTTTACCTTGCCGTAAATATTGGAAAGGTGCTTGCTGAGGGTGGCGGGCGCCAGGTATAGCTTTTCGCATATCTCCTCGGTGGAAAGATTGCGGCATACCAGCTCGGCTATCTCGGTCTCCCGCTTGGTCAGCCCATAGCCGGCCGCCGCCTGCCGCAGGCGCTCGGCGGGCAGCACCCCGGCGGCAGGCTCCGCCAGCAGGTCATAGAATTTCCGCTCCAGCGCGTCCTTCAGCGTGTGCAGAATATGGAACTCCTTGGGGTTAAAGTCAGCCTTGTCCCGCTCCCGGAACAGCGCCACCAGCGCCAGCGGGCGGTCGCGGTACTGGATGGTGGCCCCCAGCGCCCAGTAAAGGCGGCACGGCTCCCAGATGTTCCGGTAGATATCGGAGTGGATCCAGTCCTCGGCGGCGATGAGATCCGACTGCAAAAAGACGGTGCTGTGCGGCGCCATGATGAACTGCGACCAGCGGGGAATTACCGCGCGGTCCAAAAAGGGGTTCTTCTTCGGGTCGTTCGGCATGCCCACGGTGTATGGCGCGGCAACCGTCCCCTGTCCGTTCTGCCGCCCGGTCTGGAAGACCACCGCGCGGTCGAAGGGAATGAGGGTGGGCAGCTGGTCCTCCAGCAGCAGGCGGCACAGCTCCTCGTAGCTGGCGGTATAGTGGATGCGGGTGATCATCTGGGTGAGGAACTGCCATTCATAGTCGAACAAAGAGGAACGCATCGGCGGGGGAACTCCTTTCCGGGTGTTGGGAAGTATTGCTACGCAATATTATGTAGAAAACCGCACGAATTGTAGCATAACCACAAGAAAAATGCAAGAGAATGCAATAGCATTGATTATTTCCTTTCAAATGGGCGATAGCTATAATAGCGGTAGTCAGCTGGGCGCTCCTGTGGCAAAGGAGCCCCCGCTGCTGACCCATCGGACATGGAATTTTCCCTGTAACCTCCTTGATTTGGGGGCGCTCCGGCGGTTACCGCTTATTGCAGAGGAAGCGGTAAAAACCGCCGGAGCCGCTTTGCCCCAAGGGCATTTTTATGTACGGTGCGCTATATTCCCATCGAAAAGAAGTATAAAGAACGCGCCAAGAAAACGGCATTTTACCGGCAGGGAGGGACAAGATGAAACAGCTCCGCAAGCTCCTGTGGCTTACCCAGTTGGGGATCTCCCTGGTCACCCCGCCGCTGCTGTGCATCTTTTTAGCCCACCTGGCCCAAAGCAAATGGGGCTGGGGCGGCTGGATCATGGCCGTCGCCATTGTAAGCGGCCTGGCGGCCTCCGCGTGCAGCGCGGTGTCCTTCCTGCACTACTGCAAAAGGACGGCTGAAAAGGAAACAAAGGGCGAAAAGCCCATCGCCTATAATGACCACGAATAGCTTTTGGCCGGGTAGGGGACAAGCCCCCGGCAAAGGATAAAAGGAAGGTGCTGAAAATGAAGCTCCAAAAATCAGTTCTAAGGGAAGTCCGGCATATCGCCATCGGTACGGTGGCCTGCGCCGCGGTGCAGCTGGCGGTCTTTGCGCTGCTGGGCCGGTTGGATGGAACGGTATGGCTGGGCACGGCGGTCGGCGCCGGCTTTGCGGTTTTTAATTTCGTTCTGCTGGGCTTTACCATGCAGTGGGCGGCCGGCAATGCCGAAAAGGCCAAGCTGATCGCCCAGTTTTCCTACTCGGTGCGGATGCTCCTCACCTGCGTCGTTGCTATTTTGGGCTTCCAGCTGGGTGCACTCAATGGTGTAGCCACGGCGCTGGCTCTGTTTTTCCCCCGCATCACCATCTCGGTCATGCAGCTTTTGGGGTTCTATAAACCGCAGCCAAAGGAGGCGCCCGCCGCATGAATGTAGAGATCAATGGTTCCCCGATTCTTACCACACTGCCCATCTTCGGCGGCATTCCCCTTACGGCCACGCTGGTGGTCACCTGGAGCATCATGCTGCTGCTTACCCTGTTCTGCATTTGGCTCACCCATGATCTGCGGGTCGATCATGTCACCACCCGGCAGACCGTCGCCGAGTTTCTGGTCAATACCGCCCAGAACTTTGTAGATAGCAATATGGGCACGCGCTTTTCCCACTATGCGCCGTTTGTGGCCGCTATCTTTTCGCTTTCGCTGCTTTCCAGCCTTTCCGGGCTGTTGGGGGTCTTTTCTCCCACGGCCGATCTTTCCACCGAGCTGGCCTGGGCAGTACTGGTGTTTGTGCTCATCACCGCCACCAAGATCAAGACCAATGGCATTGGCGGCTACCTCAAGGGCTACACCCAGCCCATCGCGGTGCTCACCCCGTTCAATATCATCAGCGAGATCGCGACCCCCATTTCGATGGCGTTCCGTCACTTCGGCAATATTGTCTCCGGCACTGTCATCAGCACCCTTATCTATGCCGCGCTGGGAGCTGCCAGCCATGCGCTGTTCGGGCTGCTGCCCGGCGTCGTGGGGGATCTCCTTTCTCAGATCCCGTTCCTTTCGGTCGGTATTCCCGCCGTATTCTCTCTTTACTTTGACTGGTTCTCCAGCTTTATGCAGGCGTTCATCTTCTGCATGCTCACCATGATGTATATCGCGGCAGCCGCCGAAGCGGACTGACCGGCTCTACATAACCAAAAAACCATATCAGGGAGGAAATCACTATGGAAAAAGCAATCATTCTGGCAGGCTGCGCCATTGGCGCCGGTATCGCTCTTATCGCGGGCATCGGCCCCGGCATTGGTGAAGGCTACGCCGTCGGCAAATCCTGCGAAGCCATTGCCCGTCAGCCCGAATCCAAGGGCGAGGTCACTTCCACCATGCTGCTGGGCTGCGCCATCGCCGAGACCACCGGTATTTACGGCTTTGTTACCGGCCTGCTGCTCATGTTCGTGGTGCCCCGCATCTTCATCGGACTTCTGTAATCCATCATTAAGGGAGGAGAACGAAACCATGGATCATCTGTCTCTTGTCGGTATCGTTCCCTGGGAATTCGTTGCCCAGATCGCCAACCTGCTTATTCAGGCGGCGCTGTTCAAAAAGTTTTTGTTTAAGCCCGTACAGGGCATCATCGCCAAGCGCCGCGGTGAGGTCAACGCCATCTACGGCGAAGCCGAAGCCGCCCGCACCGCCGCCGAGGAGGAAAAGGCGGAATATGACCGCCTGATGCGGGATGCCCGCGTGGAGGCCGGCCAGATTGTCAAGGCCGCTGCCGAGAATGCCGAGGCCCGCGCGACACAGCTGATCCAGTCGGCGCAGCAGGAGGCCGCTGGGATCAAGGAAAAGGCCTATGCCGAAATCGACCGGGAAAAGAAAAAAACAGTCAATGAGATCAAGGATAACATCTCCGGCATGGTCGTCGCCCTGGCGGAAAAGGTCGTGGAAAAGGAGATCAACGCCGGCGATCAGCAGGCGCTCATTGATCAGTTTATAAAGGAAATGGGTGAATCGGCATGACAGCGACCGGAAAAACCTACGGCGACGCGTTGTATGACCTGGCGGCGGAGGAAGCACTCTGCGATGAGCTGCTGGAGCAGGTAAAGCTGCTGGCCCGCCTGTTTCGGGAAAATCCGCAGTACCCCGCCCTGCTTGCCAGCCCGGATATCCCCCGGGAGGAGCGCCTGCGCCTGATAGGGGAAGCACTGACCGGGCAGGTGCACCCCTATCTTGTCAATTTTCTGAGCCTTTTGTGTGAAAGAGGCAGACTCCCCGCCTTTGCCGGCTGCGCCGCCCGCTACGAGCAGCGCTGGCTGGAAGACCACAATACCGTCCGGGGCCGTGTCAGCTCCGCGGTGCCGCTTACGGAGACACAGCTTACGGTGCTGGCCGCCCGCATGGGGGAAACGCTGGGCAAGCATGTCCTGCTGGAAGGCACCGTCTCCCCGTCGCTCATCGGCGGCATCCGGGTGGAGATCGACGGCCGTGTGTGGGATGGCTCCCTGCGCGGCCGCCTGGAGGAACTGAGCGGCCTGCTGCGCGGCGCCGTTCTGTAAACATCAAGAGAAAGCTGGTGGTTCCATGGAACTGAGACCGGAGGAAATAACCAAGATCATCAAGTCCCAGATCAAAAATTATGAAAACCACATCGTGCAGGAAGAGGTCGGCACCGTCCTGGTGGTCGGCGATGGTATCGCCCGTGCCTCCGGCCTGGAAAAATGCATGATGAATGAGCTGCTGGAATTCCCCAATGGGGAATACGGCATTGCCCAGAACTTAGAGGAAAATACCGTCGCTGTCATCATTTTGGGCGATGACGGCGGCATCAAGGAAGGCGATACCGTCCACCGCACCGGCCGTGTCGTTTCGGTCCCGGTGGGCGAAGCCCTCATCGGCCGTGTCGTCAATGCCCTCGGTGCGCCCATCGATGGCAAAGGCCCGGTGGAAGCCGCCGGCTATGCCCCGGTGGAAAGCCCCGCGCCCGGTATCATCGAGCGTCAGCCCGTTACCGTGCCGCTTCAGACCGGTATCAAGGCCATCGACAGCATGATCCCCATTGGCCGCGGCCAGCGTGAACTCATCATCGGCGACCGCCAGACCGGCAAGACCTCCATCGCGCTGGATACCATCCTGAACCAGAAGGGCAACGGCGTCATCTGTGTCTATGTCGCCATCGGGCAGAAGCGCTCTACCGTGGCCCAGGTGGTGGAAACCCTTACCGCCGGCGGCGCGATGGACTATACCATCGTTGTTTCCGCCTCCGCTTCGGAGCTTTCCCCCCTGCAGTACATCGCGCCTTACAGCGGCTGCACCATGGGCGAATACTTTATGAAGCAGGGTAAAGATGTGCTGGTGGTCTACGATGACCTCACCAAGCACGCCGTCGCTTATCGTACGCTATCCCTGCTCATCCGGCGCCCGCCGGGCCGTGAAGCCTACCCCGGCGATGTATTCTATCTGCATTCCCGCCTGCTGGAGCGCGCCGCGCGCCTTTCCGAGGAAGAGGGCGGCGGTTCCCTTACCGCGCTGCCCATCATCGAAACCCAGGCCGGCGATGTTTCCGCCTACATCCCCACCAATGTCATCTCCATCACCGATGGCCAGATCTTCCTGGAAACCGAGCTGTTCCATTCCGGCGTTATGCCCGCCATCAATCCCGGCATTTCGGTTTCCCGTGTCGGCGGCGCCGCGCAGATCAAGGCCATGAAGTCGGTTTCCGGTACCCTTAAGCTGGTTTACAGCCAGTACCGCGAGCTGCAAAGCTTTGCCCAGTTCGGCTCCGATCTGGATGCCAATACCAAGGCCACCCTGGCCCAGGGCGAACGCATTGTAGAGGTACTCAAGCAGCACAACAGCTCCCCGGTGGAGGTCATCCATCAGGTGGCTATCCTGTATGCCGTCACCAAGGGCTTCCTCAAAGAAGTCCCGGTGGAAAAGATCAGCGAGTACGAGGCATTCCTTTATGAAACACTGGATGCCCGCTATGCCGGTCTGCTGGCGGCCATCCGTACCGCCGGCAAGCTGGAAAAAGAAACGGAACAGCAGCTTGCTTCCGCCATCGCCGAAACCGTTTCCGCGTTCCTCGCGGCGCTGTAAGGGGAGGGAACACCAATGGCTGGAGCCTCCATGAAAAGCATCAAGCTGCGGATCCACAGCATGCAGAATACCCGGCAGATCACCAAGGCCATGGAAATGGTGGCTGCCTCCAAGATGAACAAGGCGCAGGAAAAAGCCCTGCGCACCCGTCCCTACTATACTACCTTGCACAGTACCCTCAGCGGGATCGCCGCTGCCACCCGCGATTTTTCCTCCCCCTACCTGCAAAAGCGGGAGGAAAAGCGGGTCTGCTGCGTGGCCATCGCCGGCGACCGCGGCCTTGCGGGCGGCTACAACAGCAATGTGCTGCGGCTGGCCGCCGAAACCCTCACCGGTGAGGAAAACTGTGTGGTGCCTATTGGCAAAAAGGCAGGGGAATACTTCCGTCACCGCGGCGTCGAACTCCTCACCGAGGACTGGCTCACCGCCGAGAATCTTTCGGTGGGTGGCTGCTTTACACTGGCGCGCCATTTGGCGGGGCTGTACCGCTCCGGTCAGGTGGATGCCATCGAGCTGGTCTTTACCCGCTGGAACAGTCTCCTTTCCCTGGAGCCGTGTGCGCTGCGGCTGCTGCCGCTGCCCCAGCCGGAAAAGCCCGCGGCAAGTGACAAGCGCCCTGCGGATATTCTCTACGAACCGGATTGCGCCACGGTGTTCAATGCCATGATCCCGGAATACCTCGGCGGCGTCATCTACGGCGCGTTGTGCGAATCGCTGGCCAGCGAGCTTTCTGCCCGCCGTATGGCGATGGATTCCGCCACACAGAACGCCGATGAAATGATCGACAAATTGAACCTGCAGTATAACCGCGCACGGCAGGGCAGCATCACGCAGGAGCTGACCGAGATCGTGGCAGGCGCGGAAGAATAACAAATAAGGAGTGAAGCATCATGTCCTCCCAACATAAAGGCATCGTAACGCAGATCATCGGTCCGGTACTGGATATCCGCTTTGCGGAAGGGGAACTGCCCGAACTGCGCAATGCCATCACCATTCAGCATGGAGAGCAGGTCATCACCGCCGAGGTTGCTCAGCACATCGGCGATAATGTGGTGCGCTGCATCGCCATGAACAGCACCGATGGCCTGGTGCGCGGCATGGAAGCTATTGATACCGGTGCGCCCATCAGCGTGCCGGTGGGCGAGGAATGCCTCGGACGCATTTTCAATCTTTTGGGCGAGCCCATCGATCACGGCGCGCCTGTCAAGGCCGAGGAACGCTGGGCCATCCACCGTCCCGCCCCCTCGTTTGAGGATCAGCAGGGCGCGACCGAGATCCTGGAAACCGGCATCAAGGTCGTCGATCTTATCTGCCCCTACGCCAAGGGCGGCAAGATCGGGCTGTTCGGCGGCGCCGGCGTCGGCAAAACCGTCCTCATCATGGAGCTCATCAATAATGTAGCGACCCAGCACGGCGGCCTGTCGGTATTCACTGGCGTTGGCGAGCGCACCCGTGAGGGCAACGACCTTTACAATGAAATGAAGGAAAGCGGCGTTCTCAATAAGACCGCCTTGGTCTACGGCCAGATGAACGAACCCCCCGGGGCTCGTATGAGAGTTGGCCTCACCGGCCTTACCATGGCGGAATACTTCCGCGATGTCAAGAATCAGGATGTTCTGCTTTTCATCGATAACATTTTCCGCTTTACCCAGGCCGGCAGCGAGGTCTCGGCCCTGCTGGGCCGTATGCCCTCCGCGGTAGGCTACCAGCCCACCCTGGCCACCGAGATGGGCGCCCTGCAGGAGCGCATCACCTCCACCCGCAAGGGCTCCATCACCTCAGTGCAGGCGGTCTATGTCCCTGCCGATGACCTCACCGACCCCGCCCCCGCCACCACCTTCACCCATCTGGATGCCACCACCGTTCTGGATCGTGCCATCGCCTCCCTCGGCATCTACCCGGCGGTCGATCCCCTGGATTCCACCAGCCGCATCCTCTCGCCGGAGATCGTCGGGCAAGAGCACTATGAGGTCGCCCGTGCCGTCCAGCGCATTCTGCAGCGCTACCGGGAGCTTCAGGATATCATCGCCATCATGGGCATGGAGGAACTCTCTGAGGAGGATAAAAAGACGGTCAGCCGCGCCCGTAAGATCCAGCGCTTCCTCTCTCAGCCCTTCCATGTGGCGGAGCAGTACACCGGCATGGCGGGCAAGTATGTCCCGCTGCGGGAAACCATCCGCGGCTTCCGCGAGATCATCGAGGGCCGCCACGATGACCTGCCCGAGGGCGCGTTCCTGTATGCCGGCACCATCGATGAGGTGGTGGAAAAGGCCCAAAAAGGAGAGTAAGCCATGACGGAATTCCCACTTGATATCGTCACGCCGGATGGCGAGATCTTCTCCGGCCGGGCTGAAAGCCTGCGGCTGCGCTCCATCGAGGGCGATCTCTGCATCCGTGCCCGCCACACCGATTATGTCACGGCGCTGGGCATGGGCCCCGCCGAGGTCATCACCGCTGGGAATAAGCACATTGCCGCCTGCATGGGCGGTATGGTCTCGGTGCTGGGCGGCCGCGTCACCCTCACCGCCACCACCTTCGAGTGGGCCGAGGACATCGACACCGACCGCAGCCACGCCTCAGAGGAACGGGCCAGGGAAAAGCTGGGCCACGGCGATCTCACCGATACCGAGCTGGCCATGGCGGAAGCCCGCCTCAAGCGCGCCCTGATCCGCCAGCAGGTCAGCCGGATGAAGTAGCCGTCCCGGCTGCTTTTGCCCCAAATACTGCCGCCCCCAGCCATTGCGGTCGGGGGCGGCTTTGGTGTGCCGGGCGGCGAGGAGGTTTACCGGCGGCCAGTGGGGTTTCTGCGCTCGTATTCAAGGCGCTGCTGGGTGAGCGAAAGCTCCGCTTCGCTGAGCATGTCCTTTACCGTGCCGGAAACCAGTACCAGATGGCCGCTGCTGTAATCCGCCGTAATAATTACGGGGGAATAGCAATACTCATTCCAGTCACTATCCGGTTCCATCACCAGCTCTATGGTAAAGGTACCGTCCTCATTCTCGGTATAGCTCACCAGCCCGCTCCGGGCTATGGTGATGTAATTGGGGTAACCATCCTCGTAGTGGATATTCCGGTAGGCATCCCGTTCGGCGTCGTAGTAGCGGGGCTCCAGGTACACCTCCCAGTCCAGGTGCTCCTTGGTGGCGCCAAAAAGATATTCGGCAAACTGCTGCACCGCCTTGGCATCTACCCAGGTGTGGGTATCATCGGTGTAGGGGTATTCCAGCCCCTTGGCTTCGCAGTAATAGTACATCGCTTTCATCACTGCCGAAAGGCTGATGCCGGATTTTTCGGTAAAATTGACGCTGTTGCGGAAGATCACCCAGGTATCAATGACCTCCTGCACCTGCTCATTCGGCACCTCGATGAAGGAATACTCCTCGTAACGGTAGCGGGGCACTTCCACCATGGTGGAGGTGTTGGTAAGCATATCGGCATAATTGCGGATCGTGTTTATCACCTTCTCCAGAATGCTTTCCTTCCTTTCCACCGGGGAGAGGGCAAAGGCTGTGGTAGCGGTAAGGGCGGCCGCCAGAAACACCACCGCCACTCGGGTGACACCCTTCTTCAGGCCGTGCAGTAGGGTCTCTTTGGTCTCCTGCCAGCCCACCTGCCGGAAGGCCACCGCTACCACATTGCTGCTCTCCTGTGCCGGCTGCGGCGCGGGGGCGGCTTCGGCCTCCTGCTGCTTCATCTGCAGGGCCTGCTCCTTCAGGTATTCCTTCAGCGCGATCTTGAGGAGGAGATCGGCATACTGCTCCTCCAACGCTTTTTCATCCAGCGGATAATTGTTGTTACTCATGGTTCATACCTCCTTTCTCGATATAGGCGGCAAGCACTTTTCGGCGGGCCCGGGTCAGGATCTGCCGCACATTGCCCGGCGCCAGGCCGGTCAGCCGGGTGATCTCCTTCGAGGACAGCTCCAGCGTGTAGGCGTAGTTCAGCAGGTCTATCTCCCGCTGGGGCAGTGTTTTCAGGCACTCCCGCAGCAGCTCGGCCTGCTCCCGGCGGATGAGGAGAAGTTCGGTATCCTCCGTGCCGCTCAGGCTCTCGGCCCAGTCCCGCTCCCGGCCCTGTGCGGCCTGCCGCTCCCGGTTGGTTTTGTGGTAAAGGTCGATGCTGGCGGTCTGCACAATGGTGACCAGGTAAGGCAGCAGCTCCTCTGCGGGGATCTGCCGCACCCGTTCCAGGGAGCGGATGACCCGCAGCATGGCCTCGTGCAGGGCTTCCTCGGCCCGGTCGGGGTCATTCAGTATCTTTTGGGCGCAGCGCAGCAGGAAATCCCGGTGGCGCTGGTACAGCCCGGCAACAAATTGCCGGTCGGTGTCATTTTCGATAGCCATGATAAAAAGCGGCAGCATGATGTTTTCTCCTTTGGGTCGTTTTTCCGGAAAAGCGGGGCCGAAGGGGTGGAGGGCTTTTTGCCTTACACCTTATATAACCGCTCCCGCCCGGCTTTTGTGACACGGTTTCTGACCTTTTTTTTAAAAAAACGCCTGCCGCGGGCATTTCCCGGCAGGCTGTTGGCCTCTCCATTGTAGCAGGTCGGCCCACCCCTGGCAAGGCGGCTGGGGGCCTTCTCGCGCGCGTTCAGCGCGCGCATACGCGTACACGCACGCGAGGGCCGGGGACGACTTTTTTGCGGCGGGCCACGCAAAAAGGACTTGACAGCGCCGCCGGGACTGTGGTAAAATAATCGAGCAGCTAAAATGGACGATTAGCTCAGCTGGAAGAGCATCCGCTTGACGTGCGGAGGGTCACAGGTTCAAGTCCTGTATCGTCCACCAAATATGTACCGCAGAGGGATATCGCAAAAAGAAGTTTTTGTGAGCTCCCTCTGGTGGTGCATAATGCAAAAGTCGTAAATACAGTAAAAAATAAATTTAGTGTCGTAGGGCGCAGAATAGTTTGACCAGAGGATCTGGACACCGGCGCAACACACGCCTTTTCCCTGATCTGTCTTTCACCCTCGTTTCTGCTGCCGGCTTGCTCTCCTACTGCTAATAGGGTCGTGGCAAGCTCCTTGAGGCAACAAAGGTATCTTTTTCTGCTTCGACTTTGCAATTACCCTTGTCAGCGTTCTGTGTTCTACTGGCAGGCACCGGGGCCTTCATGTGCAAAGGGAATCCGGTTGCGGTGGGCTATCTGAACCATAGCCCGTGGTAATCGATTTTTCAATGTTCATACACATGGTACAAAAAGAAAAGCCAAGCCCCGTTCTCCGTAGATAAAACGATACGCTTGACTTTCTGGTATCAATCGTGCTATGGTAAGCACGAAAATACAGCACTCTCGTGTATAAAGTCTGCGTGATCGCGTTGGGATCACAAAGATGGGTGGCGAAAGGACGGCAATCCTTTCCCACCCCGCAGGGTGTTTTTTTCTTTTATTATTGCCATTGTACCGCTTATTGGACAGGTTGTCAATGGTAACGGTGGGAAAGATTTTTGCGAGACAAGGGGAAATTCATTTATGTTTTCGCCTCCAGTTGAAAATAACGGATCTGATGTTCAACTTGAACATCAATAAAAAAACAGCCCCCCTGCCGACATTTCTGCCTGCGGAGGGCTGTGTTTTTTCTGCTCATTTTTTCATTTTCACTACTTCAAAAAGTCGCTCCTGCTATCCTGCAGTCGGAAAGAATACCCTTTTCGGTTCAGGTTCGCTGCTTTCATGGCAACCAGGTTGATATCTGCGTTCATCGCTTTGGCGATTTCCTCCGCATTGAAGCCCTCTTGTATATAATTCAAAACCTCATCGTCGGACAGGGCGACCTCCGCTGCAAAGCAGTTCGACTCATATTCAATGCGGTCATTCTTCACATCAAACACATTGAGATCAGAAAACAGCGTTGCTTCTTTTCGGTGCAGAACCGCATGACCGATTTCATGGAGTAGGACGATCCTGTGCATTTTAGGGCATAGGTCTTTTTTTATAAAAACAAAACGGTTTCTCTCTATCTCCTTGTAGACACCCTTTTGTCTGGTGAAGTCTACCGGCATAATGATGATTCCCAAATGGTCGGAGATGATTCTCTTTTTCAGCAATTCTCGATCATTCTGGGAGGGCAGGGAAATAGAACACGCCAGAGCGCCTCCTCGCTAATAGTACAAAAAATATAGGAGAATATCAACGCGGACGATGGCGCCAAGAGATAAATACAGGAAGAATGTCAACCACATTGCTAGATGATTAATCCAGATATAAAAGAACAATCCTTACCGAAAAATGTTTCTGTGGAGAGCTATGCTCTCTAGCGATTGGTTGCAGGCGTTAAATTTGACACAGTTTCTACAGAAACAGAAAAATTGCGGTTTTATAAATTCTGCTCCAACTCTTTTTCGATTTTTCCAAGGCGTTTTAACAGCTCCTGTATTTCCAGTTGAGCGCTGATGATTACCCGGGTACGATTCAGCTCGTTGGCTAGGGAGGGATTATTACATTTTGCAGTGGGTTCTTTGGGCTTCATACATGTATTAACCTTTTATAGAATATTTTCATTTGGTTGTATTAGGGATGAATAAAAGTTTGTTGGTGTAAAAATGCTATTTTTATTTTTCATTGAAAGTTTAATCTCTCGCTTTCTTTAAGTTCATATTTCACACATTGATTCTCTTGAATACTAAAACTGTATAACTAAAAAGATTCAGATAAAACAGCAGGGTAGAAGTGTTGTGATTATTGTATTGATTTTACCTTGTGACGACGGCGTTTTTTAATAAATTTTCAAGCTCCGATACATACTCTTCTTCATTTACAGGACCAAGCTGATGGTAGTCGTTGTCACGGAAAATAGTATCCCATTTTGACAAAAAGGCATCGAGCTCATGCTTATCAACTCTTTCCCACACCGGAGATAAGGCAATTAAAGCCGCATCAAATGGTTCTCGCTCAAAGTGATCGGCGTCAATATAGCCTGCCATTCTACCCCGAATAGGATAATCAAACAGCCTCCTAATAATCTCTTCGAGTCTTAATGCTGTATTGTGGTTAACCCTCATGTATATCATCCCCTCTTACGATAAGTAACTGACTAAAATGCACTTCTATCCCTGCTGTTTTATTCAAACATCGATGTCTACTGATTGGTCTTTTGATTATCCGGGCAATAGTTTGGCTGGGGTACAGTATACTTTTTCTTGAGCTGCTTATCAATTCTTTTATCATCTGACATTCCGTGAGCACCTTCCAGCTTTACCCTTGCCCAGGCTGTTGCAAGCACATACTGACTTGCTGCAACTAAATCTTGCAATACAACAGCTACATCTTTCTCGCCTATGTGATTATCACAGCACACATTGATGGCTTTAATTAGAGGAGTATAGAATTCATTACACTCTCTCAAATACAAAAAAATATGCATGCGAAGTCGCTCTAACTGAGCTTTTTCGTTTGGTAAAAAATAAAATTGGATGCAAAAATCCGTGATCAGTTCGCGGACATCTTTAATCCAGGTAATTCGACTTTTTGTCATAGATGTTACAATTTCATGATGCCTTATTCCGCATAAAGAGATTATAGCAGCTGAGATTGAGACAATCGCTGAAATAACAGCAACTAGCACAGAAGTATCCATAGTTTCTAAATTAAGCATCTTGCTTTTCCATCCTTTGTTCTTGGTTGTAATGTGTGTAGTTTTAAGAAAGCCTTTTTGATTAAAAACGCACAACACGCTAAAATGTAACAAAGAAATTTGCAATCTTCCAAAATGTTTTTTATTGTGACAAAGCATCATTAATATGTAATGGGCCTTCACCTAGAAGGTTAATTATAATGGAGGCAGGTTGCTCCTAATATAAGAAAGAAAACGAGGTAAAAACAGTGAACGCCACTGCTGAAGAAATAACAAAACAAATAATCTTTGGATCTGTAATCGTAGCAGTCGCTGCACTGCCATTTGTAGGGATGCTATTTGGGGCTATCGCATTGCGAAAGTGCAAAGGAATCTGCAGAACAGAAAGCCATGATTCGGTACTTATTTTGCATATGAAAAAAGGGTACATATTCCGTGCGCTATGGAATAGCGGTGACTGCGGATACAATACTGTCAACTGTTGAAATCTCCTCTACGGCTATTGGTGCTTATATTATTCTTTTACAAGAGGATAGCACCTATATTATAGCTGCTGTTGTTTTAATGACTTCTTTTGTCGCGACAACTTTCAAACATATGCTCAATCTCTCAACCTGTAGAAAGATATACGCCGCGGCTTTTCGGATTATGGAGTTTTCTGCAAATCGCTATAGAGCATCTGAAAAAAGCATTATGGATAAAGAACAGTTGTTGCAAGCCAATATTCTTGCTGAGACAATGGTCAGCTTTATGCTCGAATAAATTAATGGCCTTTTTTCCAAGTGTGTTTACATTTTTCTGTTTAAGCCTTCTTTCGTTAATGAAGAGGAGGTAATAAAATGAATAACGATCTACTGAGCTTTTTCGTAGGAGATGGTATTTGGGCGTTGCTTAGCGGGATACTTATTTTCTATATCTTAAAAGCACAAGAAAAGCGAGATGATCGGCAAGACGCTAGAGATATTCAGTATCAGACAATTATTTCAAATTTAAGCGAATCCTTAAAAAACATTGAAGATATTCGTGACGCACTAAGAGATAAATAATTCCAAACAAAAATACGGTGTGTACCTACACTGTATTTTTGTTTGCATATAATAGTCAATAAATCACCTATGCTATTTTATTTTGTTTGCAGCCTTAAAAAGGGGCATGATTAATATAAAAGAGGTGATTTATCTATGAATTGCAGTCATGCTACCTTGGGGAAAAATATACGAACACTGCGCAACGCGCGAGGCCTTAGCCAAGAAGCATTAGCACAGGATGCGCAAATTACACAGTCTCATCTGGGATGTATAGAGCGCGGCAGAGGAAATCCAACGGTAGAAACTCTTTTTTCTATCTGCAATGCTTTGCAGGTAGACATAGCGGAACTATTCCAAGATACTTCAGCAATCCCCAGTGCTCCAACCACTCCCCAACTCTCATCTTTACAAGGGAAATTTGAACTGTTGTCCCCCAATAAACAACGAATTGTTCTTAATACTCTACGCGCCCTTATCTCATGGGATGATTTAACCGAGGAATAAGTAGAAATATGATAATGACATTTGATACAGAACAAGATAAACAAAAGTTTGAAGAGGCTTATCGTAGGTATAACAAGGTATGCTACAATTTTGCACTTGATATTCTAAATGATTCGAAACTTGCTGAAGATGCTGTACATGATGCATTTTTAAGGCTATATAATCACCTCGATAAAATTGATGATGGATCCAGTAGACGAACAGGAAATTACATTATTACAATAGTTAAAAACCTATGTTTTACACAACGCAAGAAGAGGGGATCCCAAAATATTCCATTGCAAGATTATGATTTAGACAGCGATGGCCTTTCAACAGCTTCACTCATGGATGAAGTCGTTACATATATTGAAATTGGTCGTATGCGCCAAGAAATAGATTCTTTGCCTGATTCTCTAAAAGAGCCATTGGTCTTAAAATATTACAATGATCTCTCCAATTCTGAAATTGGGGAGATTTTAGGTGTAAGTGCGGATGTTGTTGCTGTACGGCTTTTCCGCGCAAAACAGAAACTGGCGGAGAAAATGAATAAAAAGGGAGGTGTTTCTGTTGGCTGAACATCGCAATTTGAACGAAAAGCTATTTGAATTAGTGGTGAAAAAAGCAGTTATTGATAAAACGGACGCCGAATGCGAGGCAATTTATGAAAAGTATAAAGATTCAGCAGAACCGCACTATTCTGAAAGTCATCAGCAGCGTATGGAAAAGCTGATTCGAAGCAGCATTAAAAAGGAAAAGCGTTATGGACACTGGGTTCGTAATGTGGTTGCTGTATTTATTGCAGTTGTCGCCATAGGGGCATCTATGCTCTCCGTGGAAGCAGTGCGTTTTAAAATCGTTGACTGGATTGCATCACTCTCCGGAGGGAATATTAATATAAGCTCAAATTATCAAAAATATATTCCGACTGACTGGGATGGTGCTTGGTTTTTGCAAAGCTCATCAATTCAAATGGATATTCGAGAAAGTACAAATACTTCGGAGGTTCTATACCTCTTTTATGTGGATAATGACAATAAAGAAACCATTCTTTTTCAATCTACCAAAGCTAGGAACTTTGTTTTAAATGGTGGAGTGGAACAGCAAACAGCATTTATCCAGGATAATCCGGCTGTTATTACATATGAGAATGGTCAGTACAGCGTGTATTGGACTGTTGACGAATGGCAATTCATTTTAGTTTCCCCCTATGACTATGAAACATCACTACGCTTAGCTGGTGATTTAGAATATATAAAAGCATTGTAATTTCTTTAGCTTTTAGTTGTTACCTCTTAGGAGGTGTAAATAATGAAAAGAAAACTATGCTTTATCATCACTTTTTCTTTACTTTTATGTATTTTCTGTCTTCCGGCATATGCTGATCCCGTTTCCACGCCGGATAATGTCTCCGTTCTTCGTTTTTCTTCTACTCGATTTGTGGAGTACAAATTTGAAATTGGTCAAAACGGAGACGCCTACATTGGCGCAAGCATTGTACCCATTGACAGGAGCCATTCATGTAAAATAGTCGCAACGGTTCAAAGCAAAGTAAATGGTAAGTGGAAAAACATATACAGTACAAGTGCGCAAGGAGATGGAATAGCCCTACTGGAAGATACTTCACAAACTTTCTCTGTTGGGGGGACCTATTGCTGCGTTTATGATTTTTATGTCTACGATGGAAATACTCTTTTGGAACATATAACAAGAACAGAATCACAATAATGTAAACAAAGAGCCTCTTCTGGAGGCTCTTTGTTTACAAATAGCCATAAGGCCACTCTATATAAAACGAAGAGACAACCTGCTGCAGAAGGGTGTCTAGTCAAAAAACAAAGGAGTGATTTTATGGATATTGAAATTAAAGATGGTGGTACTTATAGAATTTATCCTATCCGTTTGCAGGGTGTAGCGCTTAATGCATATGGTTCTAGCGCCACAACTAGTGGTCAGAATGTATGTCTATATAAGGATACGCCGAGTGATACTATGCAGGATTGGATTATTCGAGCTGTTGATCTTGATGAAGGGTCTTATCAAATCCATAGCGCCAATAATACTGATTTTGTATTGGACCGTAGCAATGGAGCCCTTCGTACTTCCCGCAATAATAACGCTCATCTTTGCAAGTTGAGAGGAACCAACCTGAATGATAGTGAGGTAATGATTACTACACCTGCCGGCGACTCCCAGGGACATGTCTTTATCAAGCTTAAGGCAGCAATAAACGGTCAGGTGCTGTACCTCACTTCTACCAATTATTCATCTTCGGACTCGACGCCTTCCAGTATTACATCTTCTATGGCACTTGACACCAACGGCAATGTGTATTGGGCTCCCAAGTCTAGTGCGACTCGGGCCTATCAGTATTGGTGTCTCGAAAAACAAGGTGATAGCGGTGAAACCCCTACTCCGGAACCCACTGGAGAGGTCACGGTAACAAATATGCCCGCCAATGTGTATACTGATGATACGGAAAAGTTTCATCCGAAGTCCGGAATGAGAAATGGCACATGGGCGGCAAATGGTGGTGCCGATATCGAGCAGAAAATGAGAAATTACTATCATACGGTGTATAAGGCAAATCCTGTCAGCAATAGCCAGTATTTGTACAACTTCTATGGTGCAAAGGTTAGCGGCACAAAGAAATATCATCTTGGCGTAGATATTTGCCACGGTCAAGGCTCTCCCGTTTATTCGGCGCACTCAGGAGAAGTTATCTATATCCGACCGGAAAATGGTCAGGTGGCTATTTATGATGGCACATATACCTACCATTATCTCCATATGACAGATATCAAGGTGAACCTTAATGATCCAGTTGTAGCAGGTGAAACGAATATCGGCCTGGAGGGCAAGGAAGGATGGGCCACTGGATCCCATGTCCATCTTGAAATCTACAAGGGCGAACATGCCTCGGCGGCACAAGACGCAGTGCTGATCAATCAGAATATTCCAACTGTATGTCCCTATGATTTGATTTAAGCTAAGCAAGACCCCATTACAGAAACAATCTATAATGGGGTCCTTTTTAAGAGAAACTAATGGATATACTGGAAAGAATTTTCTCTTGCTGAGGGTGGTCATAGCTATCTGCATCGATTTCTACTCCGCTGTAATAGATGAAAAAGTCAAAAACATAATTATCCACACAAAAATAGTACACATTTGCAAAAGTCCATACATTAGATGGGAGCCCGGCGCTTTTGGAATCTATCTGGATATTGTCCCTACGATATGTGTTGTCGCCAATTGCGATGTACTCGGTGGATAGGCACCCAAAAGGATAGCAGGCGTCTATCTCTGCATCTTGCAAAGATTGCCCATCGTCAAGTACAGCAACGATGCCGTGGCTTCCTGCCTGCTTAAGTCCGTTTTTGTCGTCAATGTACAACTCGCCAGAAAAGGTCTCGGAATCACATCCTTCTTTTCTAACGCTGTCTTTGTCCCACTCTTCAGGAACAGTCACCGATAGGGTCAATTTATCACCATTCTCTTTTGACCAGACAAAGTCAATAACCTGCCACCCCGGTTCCGGTTGCACAGCTTCTTTCTTGTCGGTGCAGCCACTAAAAGCTAAAAGGGCAAGGCAGACAAAAACCAGAAGTAGTTTATTCGTTGTTTTCATTGGGATTTCCTCCTGTATGGCTTTTTCTGTTACTGCATGTGCAGTTTGGTAGCATATTTTTTGTGAATTCGTTCAACTGAGACAAAGAATGAAATGATTATTGCCGCGATTTCGTAATGGCTTTTCTTACGGCACAAACGCATATGGTTTACATATATCCATAAAGTCACTCTATATAAAGCGAAGAGGCAACCTGCTGCAGAAGGTTATTCTTTCAAATAAATGCAATTGGAGTGATTTTATGGCTATTATTACCGGGTTTAAAAGCGGCAAATCCTACACTTTCAAAAACCTAACCACAGAAAAAATGCTGAATCTTTATGGTGGGCGAACCGATAAAGGTACAAATGTGTGTCAGTATACCGCAGATGGCAGCGATGATCAGAAATGGACTTTCCTTGGCGATAAGCTTTATGCATATGGCAGCAGTACCAAATGCTTGGACAAATTCACCTCTTCCGGTAGTGCAAAAAATAACAATGCTGATATTTGGGACAACGATGATGACAAAAACCAAATCATAGAAATTAGTCAGTTGAATGCTGGCAGTCCGTATGTAACCATTAAACTAAAACAAGGTGGCTATTACTTGACTGCATATACGGGGAAAGATTATCCGGGAGATCGCAACATGAACTTGACGGCAAATACAGATGCGGGTAAAACGCCCACTTCTGCTGGTAATGTATATTGGGCCAGCAACGGTAAGGGGGCCTGTACTTGGATTGCAAATGAGGTGGGTACTAGCACTGGCGAAGAGACTTCACACTTTCCTAGCAAACAATATCTTGTGGCACCATATGATAACACTGGAATAACAACGGCTTATGATGAAGAGTGCGATATGATTAAGGAAGCGAAAAAGGAGGATAAAAAAGTTTGTGCCATGTATCCGTATAGGGTTCATTATGGGATCGATCTAATTGGAAAAGATCTGAACAACCAAAGTAACAGAAATATTAAAGCTAGCGGAAAAGGCACCGTTCTTTCTATTCGCAACAATACGACTGATAATACAGGCACATATCTTGGGCATACCATCTTGATTAGATATCCCAATTCTGCGTATGATACAGGTGTATCAAAGCGGGATGTATATTTTTTGTACTGTCATTTAAATTCTATCAAGGTTCGGGTGGGAGATATTGTGACGCCGCAAACAGTTATTGGCGAAGCCGGGAACACGGGAAAGGGTGCAGACCAAGTACACCTGCATCTTGAAGCCTATACATGTGAAATTACGACTTCTGCCTCTGAAAGTGGTGGAACTGCAAAATACTGCGTAAATCCTCTTGATTATCTATTTAAGAGTAATAGCGCGACAGCAACTGTAGGAACTAGAAATATAATGCCTGACTGTGATGCCCCGTTCTCTGGAAGCGCTTATTGCGATGGAAATAAAACTGGCTGCACACATGACAATCGACTGTATTTTTACAATTTGGAAAAAATCAGAAATCGCCCCATGTTTTCTGAACCTTTAAACTAATGCACATCAAAGGGGGCCAATTTAGGCTCCCTTTGATATTTATTCTTAGTTAAAGGCTTTTATTGATAATGACTCGATAAAGGCATCAATTGCTTTTTCGGAATAAGGACTGTTTTCATAAATACAAAAGTTAGCCATGATGACAACCCCGTTAAATTGGATTTGGTACAGTCTCATATAATACTTTTCAGCTAGGAAACCATTATCAATCTCTTTCTGCGGATATCTTAATTCAACATAGCTGCACTCCTTTGCAGCAGGACACTTACCGTTTTTTAGAGAGTCCGGAAATAAACCAAACATATTTGAATGTATCAATTTCTCATACACACTACCGTCATCGAGAAATACTTCAAAAATACCCAGATAGTATTCTTCATCATTGGCTCCATTTTCATTAGCATTTTGTGTAAATGAATTAAGAATTTTCTCCCCATTACCAGTATCTATCCAGACCCAATCCTTTGGGCAAGAAGCATGAACAATAACATGGTTTTTAGTTGGACGCATACTTTTATACTCAAGAACAGGGATCTCAATATAATGCCTGTGGAAGAAGATGCATACTCCGAGTGCCGTCAAAACAAGAGCACCAATCAAGCAAAAACAAACAATGCGTTTCCCATTATATTTTATAATTTTTGTTGTTAACCATCGTGCAATTCTCACTTCTTTTTCTCCTTGAAATATTCATTTTACATTTATAAACGACGGACTACAAAAAGTGCAACACAGAAAATTGTCGAAAAAGTGAAATATTAATAGACTTAGCTGCGTTTACATATTAACTCACTTTTACTCTTTCTCCTTTGGAGAGAGGGTGAAGTGGTGTATCATCAAAAGATTGCCGAGAAAATAAATGCCGCGCAGAGCGGTAATAAGGATTCTATACTAGACCTAATGAATATGTTTCGGCCCCTACTTAGAAGCTTAGCGACGCATCTTAATTATGAGGATGCAATTAATGACTTGGAATTAGAGTTTATTCAGCTGATCAAAACAATAAAGCTTTCCTTACTACGCAGCTGCGATGATGGTAGTATTATACGGTACATACAGCAGTCACTTAAGTATAAATCATATCAACTTTCCAATACCCATCGTGCCAAAATGCGCACGGAGATACCGCACTGTTCTTACTCTGAAGAACAGCTCTTTGCTATAGAAAACCAAAATGCCATTTGTGATGACTATGGGAGTTTGTTGTTAAGCGAGGCAAAGATGGTTCTTACGAAGAAAGAATACGAGATTATTAAAAAGCACATTATTGATGATGTCCCAGTAGAACAACTGGCGCAGAAAATGGGAACTAGTAGACAAGCTGTAAATCAGTCCAAAAACCGTGCACTTAATAAGCTAAGGATGCTCTATCAGCACATGGAAGAAGAGAAGGCATAGCCAAACGCTATGCCTTCTCCATATGATTATGTTGGATTCGAATATGCCGTACCGGAATCAATCACGGATCCACTACTATTGTACACCTTTACAATTACCTTCGTTCGATACATATAATCACCACTTAAACCTGTTGCTGTTCCGAAAAGCTGGTGTGAACCATCACTATAGAATACATCTCGTGCAACGACTTTGTAATCGGTATAGGAACTGCCTCCATTAGAAGAACGCTGAAGGTATATAGTCAGTTCAGCTTTATATGCGTCTACAAATTGCACTGCCCCTCTACAACTTACGCTGCTCCCATTTTTAATGATTCCTGCGTCTAATGCGACGATATTGCTATATCGTCTAGCAATTGTGTTTTTTTCCATTGGTTGTGCCATAACTATGGTACATAGCAGTAGAAGCGCAATTAGAACCGATAAAATTTTTTTCATTTTTTACTCTCCTTTATAATGTTTTGTCCATAGGACTATTAAGTAAACTACAGTAGGAAAGATTTCTTTCAGGTTTTTAGCTTTTTTTCTGTTACATTTTCTGCTTTTGAACGATTGTATAAGTGAAGCGAAGAATAACCGAGCTGTTGAATTGGTATTTGCAGTATGGTATGGTACAAGGGAACAGTTTCATTGACATGGGGAGGAGACATATGCTGCCTGTATTTATTATGGCGATCGAGGACGACAGCGATCGTCAATTCGCGGCTGAGCTATATCATTCTTATCACTCGATTATGCATCAAAAGGCCTTGTCCATTTTAAAGAAAGAGAATTTAGCCGAGGACGCTGTGCAGGATGCCATGCTGAAGATCATTTGTCATCTGGATAAAATTCGTGAAATTCCAAAGCGAGAGATCCCATTTTATTTGATTGCTATTACACAAACCACCTGCATTGACCGCTACCGTAAAATACAAAGGGAAAAGCAAGCCTGTGTCATGGGCTATGAAGATGATGGGGCCAAAGATTTTTCAGATCCAAAGACTCCGGAAAAAGTATTTATTCATACAGATCAAATTAAGCTGCTGAACTGCTGCTTAAAAGAACTGCCGCAGCGGGAAATTGATTTGCTGTACTATTTTTACACTATGGAGCTTTCCGGAAAGGAAATTGCCAGGTTAATGGGAATGACCGAAAATGCAATTCGGATGGCTCTGACACGGGCCAGGAGAAAAGTTTTGTTTGCTTATCGAAAAAAGGGAGGCGATGATTATGAGTAAATATCCCCTGGATGACAATGTACTGCAGGAAGAATATGAGGCGCTTCTTATCAAATTGGCACTAAAGGAATATGCCGCTGAGCAATCAGAGGCGCTGATGCGGGAAAATATGGAAGTGCCCCAGACACAGCCAAAACAAAAAGATCGGGTAATAGCGGCAGCTTTCCGGCAGGCCGCATGGGAGGATACACGCAGCCGGGTAGCCCATGGGATGGGGAAAGCGGTTACCCGGGTGGCGGTGGTGTTTTTGGCGGCGGCACTATCTTTCACTACTGCTTTTGCAATCTCCCCGGAGGTCCGGGAGACTGTCTACCGACTAATTATGAACACAACCGATAGATATACGGAAGTTTCTCTTGACTCAAATCCATCAAATCAGTTTATCGATCCAGAGCTATATACTTGGGAACACTGTTATGCTCCGACTTGGCTACCGAATGGGTATGAAGTTAAAACATATAGTGCAGATGTATGGGGAGTTTCCGTTGTTTACCAAAATGGTTCATATAATCTCTCATTTGATCAATTCCTGTCAGATACAAATCTTACACTGCAAACGGATTCGGAGAATGCCCTTGAAACCAAAATGATCTTTATAAATGATTCAGAGGCCTTGATTAATACCAAAAAATATTCCGAGGATACTTATACAACGATTATATGGCGAAGTGGTAACGCGCTGTTTCGGGTTATCACAAATGATACCGCTGAGGTTGCTGTCCAGTTTGCAAAGAGCATTAAGGCCCTTCGATAAGATACTCACACAAGGTGGTGGCAGTGGTTTTAGTCTTGCTTTTATTCTTATACCTACCCTATTCTGCATTCCAAAGCTACAATATGATTTTCCTCAAAGTGATTAGCACACCACCTTGCGAGCAACGACCGCTAGTAAATAGCGGTCGTTGCTTTTTTATAGTATTCTGTAAAAAACGAAAAAATCGTGTTACAAATTTGACTGTATTGCATTAGATACAAATGAGAAACATTAGAAGGTGGAACCAATAGATGAATAAAAGAGAGTTTATCCTATGATACAACTAAAGCAAAAAAGGATGGTGATACCAATGCAGTAAGTATAGATATTGTAAGCATGACACTACCGAACAACCAATATCGTATTGTATTAGAAGGAGAAACAAAATGAGAAAACTGACTACACTCTTAATGGCTATTACGATAATCTTCACCTTAAGTTGTCCGGCATTTGCTGCAACAATTGAAATGGCAAAAACAACAGCGGAAACGATGAGGGGAAAACAGATCGAAGCAAACATTAATGATCTATTGGAAAGCTACAAGACGACCAACGATGCGGCTAAGCAAACAGCCATTTTCAATGAACTAGTAGCGTATTACAATGAACTGGATGAGATGGAGTATTACCATTCTGATATTACCCCTCTTGCCAGTAATTATGTCACCTTCATAAAAGCAACAGTCAACAATAATAAAGCAACTATAAAATACAAAGTAAACATGGCAATTCCTAACGGTGCCACGATTAGAATCGGGTTTGATTATCCAAGTTCTTGGAGACAGACCAAAGCGTCTTTTTATCCCATGTCTACTGTAGGAATCCATTCAAATACCATTTCCACCAATATTATGATGGGAGCTAGATATTTCGTCAAATTAACGGCAAATTCCTACACTGAAAAGCAACCATATGAAAAATACTATGGTGGGCTAAAAACCGATGGCCAATGGAATGAATTTACACATATAGTAGATAACGATGAGGTGCTGAGTAACGCAATTGCTACTGATATCGCTTTTTCACTAATATCCGAAAAGGTGTTCATTTCTACCGGAAGCACTACAACATGTCAAATAGCTCTATTTTTGGCTGGCCAGGCAATCGATACTTATCGTTCTGTTACACCTCATAAATTAGCGGTTGGCCAGTGCCATGTTACAGGAATCCAATTCTATGGCGATACTGTACGAATTAAAAGCAGCATGTATTCGTCTGCTTCTGATTTTTATGCAGGGAGAACACCAATGGAAACCAACACCCATAGTTTCTTACTTACAGGGTACCCAACAAACTAATAATTGCCTCCCGATTGGGAGATTGGCTTGGTTGCCTTTTGCAGCCAAGCCTCACCTCATTAATCCAAAAGAAAGCAGGGACCGATCAAATGAAAAAAGATATTAACGGGCGGCAAGTTGTTCGAGAGGCATTGCGAATTACTACTTTGGTACAAATGGGTGCCTATATCCTAATGTATCAATTGGGCCAATTGCCGGAGAATAAGGCAGTCAATATCCTTTTAAGTCTGGCCTTGTGGGCAATATGTACGCTTGATTTGTGGTTTGTCATTCTTCTTCCAGATCCAATTGATTCCTGTGCCGATAAGGAAAATGCGGAAAAAGATCGAAAGTCAGGACTTGTTCTGTGCGTGCTGGGCACAATTGGTATTTTTGCTGTTTTTGTAATGCAAATCATTTCTGGCAGTATTATTCCGTTTGCATAAAATCCGTAAAATAGTGACGGTGATATTGCATCAGTCTATACTGCCTTTTCACATCACTAGCTGATGATAAAATGCCTTCACTCTTCAAACATGTAGTATACACCAAATTGTAAATGCTCAACTTTAGCAATAAGATGGTAACAACTTAGTTATCCCGGCCTCCGCTATGGATTGCAGTTTTTCGATGTTGGCCTTTCTGCATGCAAAACTCCCACAAGATTCTTTCGTACATATTCAGATTGCTTTCCATAAAAGCAATATTGTAGGCGGGCCCTTTAGGAAAGGCGGCTATTGGGAACTTGACTTGCAATAGTCGACGGTATAGTATTTCCTCCACCACCCGATAGATGATCCTCGCACCCTTGCGGTTGGCGTCAGCTTTTAGTTTGGCATAGTCCGCCTTGGCATCTTGTCCAATTCGCGTCTGCCGCTCGGCAGCGTAGTCCTTGTCCAGTATGGCACAAATGCGGTACAGGTCCTCTGCCAGAAAGCAGGCATCGTACATACCGACTGACGATTTACTGCACCAGAAAGCGACGGTCAAACCGGACTGCCGGAGCAATCGCACTTCGGCGGGCGAGACCGGCATCCGCCAGATGCGGGTGTGCTTCTCTACAGCCTGTTTTCGTAGCTCCTCCATAGTATCCGACTGCCGTTCCCAACCAGTTCGGGCAACGACAGGGTTCAGCAAGTCGTTGACGCTGACCCCAAGCAGCATGGATACCTTATCGGCATCGGCTTCCTTGAAGGTCACATCGGCTTTTCCGCCTTTCAGCAAGCGCGCAGCGAAGAAAAAGTCCGCTGCCTGCATTTGAATCAGCTCTGCAGCAGACAATCGGACAGAGATACTTTTACCGTAGGCTTGGGTCAGTGTCCGGTAATCGATATTCCCGCAAAGCCGTCCGTTATCGCTTTCGCGGTGAACTACGGTCGCTTTACCGATGAGCTGCCCAATGGCAGCGCTTGTTTTTTGAGACTGCCGTTCCAACAGCAGCAGGGTAAGTGCTTTTGCGGCGGCGCGGGCAGGATCTCGGCTGTAAAATACCGTCTTTGCCATCAGCTGCGTCCGCTGTCGAAGATCTGAACGCGACGGATACCGGTCAAAAGCCCATGCCTGGTATCGGCTCCACTCGCTGGCTTCAGCGGGTGCCTCCGGCCGTTCCGGCGGTGCCGGCGGCGTCAGATCCTCTCCCAGCAGCCGCTGTTGCAGCGCCGGCAGCGAATACTGCCAGCCGAATTGCCTTGCGAGGGTGGAAAGACGGATCGCCTTTGCCTCCCCGTCACGGCGGATCGTCGCGTCCCGCTCCGTCCACCGCTCGACATGGAACTCCGTTCGCTCCAACTCGGTTCGCAGCTCCGGCAGAGATGTGACCCGATCGATGAGGTCGTCGAGGGTAACGGCAAGCTGGACTTTCCAGCTGCCGCCCCGCTGTGCCGCCTCCAGTGTCCGGCGATCCAGTCCGGAGCGGGCGCTGGGGTCAATGACCGACAAGCCATACTTACGGCACAGCCGGTCGCTCTCCTCACGCATGATCCACAGCGACTTCTTGTTGCCGTAATACTTTTCTCCGGTGAGGTAGCTTACCGAATTGAAAACGATGTGGGTGTGAATGTGGTCTCGATCCACATGGGTGCAGACGATATACTGATACTGTGATCTGCTCATCGGCAATCAGAGAAGAAAGACCGATATCCAAAGTCGCGGTCTCACCCTTCCTGATGATGAAGTTGCTGCGGGGCATCACGATCCACGCCTCATCAGCGGAAGCATAGATGCTTTGGGCATTATAGAGCCCGAAATAAACATCATTGGCGGGCTTATTGCCGCTCTTTGTTACGGCTTCCTTCAGCACCTTAAAGATGACATTCTGGCGAATGTTTTCGACCTCCAGGTACTTCGGGTAGATGGTCACCGCCTGGCCGGTATAGGCGAGCTCCACATCGATCGGTTCGCCATTAGTCAGATAGCCCCATGTGGTAGCTACTTCTTTAACCGTATAATGACCAAGCTCCAGCTCAGCGCTCTGCGCCATGCCGGTGCGGTCGGTCTTCACGGTATCGACCAGATCCCCTGCTCTGTAATACACAGTACCTTCTGGGGTGACGATATCCTCTGCGGCATATACCTCAAAGGTTGTTCCTCCTGCCAGGAGACCCACCTTCCAGATTGGCTTCAGCCCATTCATGGCAAGCAGAGTCTTATACACTTCGGCGCCAACCAGCAAGTCGCCGGACTTCTCGAAGACGATCCGGGCTTTCTGCGGCACATCCGCCTGCTTGATATTCAGCGTCAGATAGATTTTGCTGTCATTGGCGTCGCTCTTGTTGACAGTGAACGCAAACGGTTCTGCCTGGACATAGCCTTCCGGACTCTCAATCTCGTACAGAAGGTAATCACCATAGACCAGATAATCCGGTAAAATGAAAGTACCGGTTCCGTCCGTCTTGAAATCGATCAGGGTATACGGATTCGGATAGTCAATAGTCTGATGGATCCAGTGGCCATCGACTTTCCAAGTAACAGGCTCCTCCACGGCGGTCTCCGCGCCTTCTGCCACCGTTACCGTACCGGTAATGACTTGGTCGCCGGGGAGGGTGACACTGTACCGAGTCGTGCCGGCGGCAACGCCGGTGATGATCCAGCTGCCGTCTGCCTGGTGCTCCGCTTTCGCGATGCCGGTATCTGCGATACGGACGGCATAGGCATTGGCAAAGTCAGTTCTGATCTCTGCCTTTTCTGCATCGGTCCAGCTGAGTGCCTGTGTACCGTCTTTAAGGGTTACAGCAGCAGGAGCAACAAAGTCCAGAGAGATCCCAGGAACGGCCGCGCTCTCCCCCGGTGCAAGCGTGAGACTGCTGTAATCCATCAGGATGGTAGGCGGCACAACGGTATCTGCAGTTACAGTGCCATCTGCCGCAACGATCTTACGAGTATAGGGACACAGCGGGTGCTCAGTCGACCCGTTTGCGGAGATGTTATCCCAGCTCCAGACGCGGTAGGTCGTATTAGCTGCGGGTACTGTCTTACCAGACTGTGCATCGGTCTTACGGACAGTCACGGTCTGCTTGAGAGTCTTATTCTCAAGAATGTAGTTATAGTTGTAGTCGTACCAGCCGGAGGTGTAAGGATAGTCCTCGCCGGATCCGCTCTTCGTTTCCGTAGGTGCTGCCGTGGGATCCGAATCGGGGTCGCGTCCGATGAATACCTGGAACATATCCGGCTCCCGACCTTCATATGGGTTCAGCTCAATTACAGTGTAAAGACCGTAAGGCAGACGGTAGTCAATACCCGCGGTGCCGCCCTCTGCAGAGTTGGCAAGCTCACCCCAGCTGCAATACACCACGGTGGAAGGATCCAGCGTGGATGCGCGGCCTGTTCTATCGGTCCGCAGCACCATGTAAAGGTCCTTCATGGAGATCTTTGCGAGGTCCGTCTCTTCCTCACGACCGTCCTCTACGCTGGGATTGCCGTTGGGAAGCGGATTGTCGGCGTCCAGATCCCTCTGCTTAAACCACTCATCAGGCAAAGGAGAGTAGAAGTTATTGTTTACAAGGTCGAGGTAGCCCCAGCCAGCGGTGGAAGCGCTGCTGCCGGTGCCATCGCCCGCAGGGTCATCAGTGGTCGAATAGATGGGATTGTCGCCGGCTGCTGCCTTACTATTCAGGTATACCGCAAAGTACACGCCCTCTGCCGGCTCCTTGTTCATTTCATAGGCATTGCCGTCCATCTCGTTTTCGACGGTGCGGTTCTCATTGAACTTGGTAAGGGTCAGATCCGCCTTTATAACGGTGTTGCCGTACTGGTTCTTATTGCCGGTCTCGCCCGCCGCTTTGTCGTCAAAGGAAAGGATGTTGGTCCCGCTGCCGGTATAGGCATTGGTGATGGTATAAATCTGCCCACGCGCCTTGGCGCCTTGGAACACATAGCCGTCACTCGGCGTGATCTCCTGCAGGGTATAGACACCCTGCTCGATACCGTTGATGGTAAAGCTGCCGTCGTTGCCGGTCACTGCAGTTGCGACCAGGTCACCCTCGCTGTAGATCTTGATCCAGGTGGAGGGCAGGTAGATGTCCTTGGCTGCCCGCAGCTCGAATACGGCACCGGCAAAGGTAGCATCACCCTGCGGAGTGCGGTAGTTGCCGTGGTTGAGGGAAATTGTCTCATTATCGACCTTGGTAACGGTCAGCTGACCGCGCTGCCGATAGTCTTCAACCGATGCGTAGGAGGTGCCGTCGGTGCCTCCGCCGCCGGACACGGTAATGGTCGCCTCTGCTTCGGCTCCCTCAACGAGTTTCCCCTCCCCGTCCTTTTCCACCTCCACGGTGATCTCTGCGCTCCATGCGTCATTGAGGAGATACCCATAGGGAGGTGCGACCTCTCTCACGGTAAAGGTGCCTTCCCCCAGCTCCACCGTACACGGCAGCTCGTAGGTTCCTGCGCCTGTGCCATCGCCGGAGATCTCGATCACAGCCCCGGAGATATTATCGAAAGCAGCTGAATTGGAGGATGCCGGAGCAAAGGTAATAAGCCCGGTATTGTAATTGGCTGCATTAAATCTCTCCGGGTCGGTCTTTCGGAAGGAAATCGGGACGGTAGGGCCGTCGCCGTTCCCGCCGGTCCCGGGCTCGGGATCCTCCTCCGGGATGAAGCTGACAATACCCATACCGAGATAGTTGATGATATTGGTATCGTTCTGGATGCCGGTCTTGGCGCCGGACCACTTGGTAAAGCCCAGATCGCTCTTTTCAAGGTAGAGCGCGAGCGGCAGTTGCTGGTGGGTTGCGTTGCCCAGAGTACGCAGCAGCAGTCCGTTGATATTTCTATCAAAAAGAGCCGCCTCGGTGGCGGTCATGGCATACTTTTGCCCATCAAAGGTAAAGTACAAGATCGGCTCTATAAACAGCTTGTAGTCACCGTTAATAAGAGTGTCATAAGCCATGCCGGTTACATCACTGATCCAGCGGATGACCGTCTCATCAGTGAAGTAATTCTTGATCGCCTTGATATCCGGCGCGCCGCTTGTGCGGACAATGGTGGGGATGGATACTGCAGGAGTTTCCAAAGTATAATTACCTTGGCGTATTGTCAGTGTCGTACCATTACGGTAATCAAACTTATTGGTCTTACCATAATGCCAGTAGTTAGAGAGTCCCCCATAGTTAGATGCATCATAGGTAGCAGATACCACCGACTGACTAACTACATCAACAACACAAAAACGGATACCCCACTGCCCATTCCAAAAACTATCTCCCGTCACGGTCTCGGTCTGGCCACCGCCGGCCTCCATGTTACCCTCACCGACCGCCCAGACTGTGCTGGGCAAGCCGGTAATGAGAAACAGCACAGCCAGCAGGGCCGATAAAATGCGTTTACTCATGCTTTCTGTCTCCTTTTCATTTTGAGATATAGAAAAGCAGCCGCATCGCTGCGACTGCTTGCTCACCCGGTATTCGATTGCCTTGGAAATTACATGGAACCGACCTTGTTGCCGGAAAGCTCGCTGGGTCCGTCCCAAATAGTTCTTCCTGCATCTGGATCTTCGCTGTAATGATATTCCACCCAACCGAAATACTTGTTATAAATATACTTCTGACCGTTTTCCTCTTTAATGTCTCCATCTTTGGGACCGGTCTGGATCTGCCCCTGCTGCTGACCGGCGGTCTGTTCCTGCTTGCGCTCAGGCTCCTTGGCAGGAGTTTTATCCTCAGTCTTTTCGGGCTCCTTGGTATCTTCCGCATCCTTCCCCTCTTCGGTCATGGTCGCAGGGCCAGTGGACTCCACCGGGTCGACCTCTTCGCCAGCCGGATCAGAGACCTCACTGGGTTCCTTCACAGCGGTGGATGGCTCTTTATTATCCTGACCGGGATCTTCGGTGTTGATCAGCGGATCATTCGTGCCCGGCTGATCTATGTCTTGGGTTCTATCACCACAGGCAACGCAGCACAGTAACATCAGTACACTCAAAGTCAATGCTATAAATTTCTTCATAGTAATTCCTCCGCTTCTTTTATGCTTTTCTAATTTTAGTCTATCATTTTATTGGGAAAAGGGCAACAGAAAAGCCCCCGGAATGGGGGCATTTCATCATGTACCTTTGCGAAGGATAGCAAGATAGTCCTTATAGGCAAAGGTTCTGTTTCTTTTGCTGGTTGTGGTCTGTGTCAAAATTCCCACAGAGGCAAGCCTTTCTACCGCACTGGAAGCGGTCCCGAAGGAAATTCCCAATGCTTCCGCTGTTTTCCCAATTTCGATGATAGGGTTTGATTCCAGATAATGAAACACAAGCATCGCGTTTTTCGAAGCGCGTCCCATTCCGGCAACAATGCCAATATTCTTATCATGCAGGGCTATCAGCTCATCAATGGCCGCTGTTGCATCTTTTGCCGATTCTACAAGGGCCTGGAGAAAGAACTTCACCCATTGCTCATAATTTCCCTTGTTTCGCACTTCCGTCATACGATCATAGTATTCCACACGGTTCTTTTTCAAAAAGTATGAAATATACAGAGACGGTGTGGTCAGAACTTTTTTCTCCATCAAAAACAAGGTAATAAGCAGGCGCCCTATGCGTCCGTTTCCATCCAAAAATGGGTGTATCGTTTCAAACTGGTAGTGGATCAGTGCAGCGCGAATCAGATTGTCCAATCTGTCCTCGGCATTGATGTACTTTTCCAGATCGGACATAGCTTCTATCATGTCATCGGGAGACGGGGGAATGTATCTCGCATTCCGCAGTGTACTGCCCTGCCCACCAATCCAGTTCTGAGAACATCGGAATTCCCCCGGACTCTTTTCCTGTCCTCTGACACCCTCCATAAGAACTGTATGGGCCTCCTTGATCAAGCGATTACAGAGGGGAAGGTCATGGAGCCTCCTGATGGCATATTCGGTCGCTTTGATATAATTAACAACATCTGCAACATTGCGGTTTGTATTGGCTTCAATCAGTGGATCAAGAACATCCTCCAAGGTAGCCTGTGTGCCTTCGATTTGGGAGGACATAAGTGCTTCTTTCCTTACATACATGGAGACAAACAAATTGACATTCGGAATGCGTGTTGCTACACTTTCCAAGATGGCTAACTGTGAATTCGCCTTAATCAGCAGCTCAAGAATATCCTCTGTCATCTCCAGAGGGGGCGTCGGCGGCAGGGGAGAAGGAACAAATGACTGATATGCCATTTCTCCAGATAAGTTTGTCTTCCAGTGACCGGCGCGGTTGTTCATTTCCCTTTCACTCACTTTCCAAGATTGAAATACCAGTTCAATCATACTGCCACTATTTTAATTTGTCAAGTAAACTTGAAATAATACGCAAGTAATCATCTCCTTATTTCAAGTTTGCTATCCTGATGATCGACTTTTGATGTCGAATATCGTATTCTTCGCGCATAGAATGGCATCTCACATAGACTCTAGGTATTCACTAAACGAGGGAGCACCCAGCCTTCGGTGCTTTGCTATCATATTTGCCCAAATTTCATTTGCCTGCTCTTCGCTAATCAAACCAGAGTGGTAGGCATTTACCATTATTTCACCAGTTGTTATATGCCGTACTCCAAACTCAGTTACATAATCACGAATATCCCGGAGATTGTTACTGGCAATAATACCATTTTCCGTTTTCGCAAGTGCCAAACAGGCAGCCTCACCTTTTCCGATAATTCGATGGCCGTTCGTTGGTGCTTCCGTTAGGCGATAGTAAAGTTCGTATGCTTCTGTATCAAAATTAATATCTACAATCTGAGCTTGTCCGCCTTCAATCAGTTGATCAACACGGCTTTTCAGATGAGGAATTTCCGGAATACTTAGCTCTTCATATGTTTGGCGTGGAATTCCAATTCGCCCTGGGAACATTTTAACTAAAATACTTTGCTCTTTGACCCATAGAAAAGCGGAAATACAGTCTGTGTCAAAAAATAGGGGTTCAGTCAATAGCCTCGCCTCCTTCGTCCTCATCGCCAAACACTAGATCAGGACGAAATGCTTGAAGAAGAATCTCTTCATATTTTCCTTCAGAGATTAGGTCCTGCGCAAGAGCAATAGACGCTTGTTCAATAAGATATCCGTTTGTTTGGTACTGTTTATCCGCGGGTAATTCGCGATAGAGATCGGTACTAAACCCATGTGCTGCTGCTGCTCGAGTAACTCCAGTTTTCATAGCTGCAGCCTGTATTTTAGTAATAACACCGATGTCAATTAACTGATTAAGCATAGCTTGGTGGCTGACACCATAATACTGTTCAAGCTGAATTACATCCTCCAAGTTAATATGCGGATCCTCATCTTTCCGCATAGATGCGACTTTGCTTTTTAATGAAGATGGGGGCATAAGGAAAAACGCTGCAAACATATCTGCAGATCGCTCTGTTTCACTCCCTGTATTCATTGTCGCAGAGCAAATAGCCGTCATGTTCTCATCATAATAGAGGTGATATAGTTCGTGTGCTAACGAGAATCGCTGTCGCCCCAGTGACATTTTTGAGTTGATTGCTATGACACGACTGCCATCTGCCTTAATGCACATACCACTTAGATTATCACTCATAGGGTATCTGACAAGGGTAAGCTTTTCTATTGTTGTGACAAGTGCAAAAATATCTGTTGGGGAATTGATATCCTCGCCAAAATGCTGCCTTAGTTCCTGCGATTTTAGCAAGAGGGCCATTTTGTCAATCGCCATTTTTATCACTCTCCTTTGTCTAACAAGGTTTCTAAAAAGGTGCTATTGAGTACAATTTTGTTTATCGCACAAATTGTTTTCATGTCCTCGGCTGTTATATCATTTGCTCTAAAGGCATAGGTAAGAGGTCGGACATCTGTTCCTACAATAAAATCTTTTAGCTTTACACCAAATAATACAGCCAACTTTTCAAGCATATCGCTCGTCAGTACTCTCTCATTTTTTTCCACCTTTGAAATAAAACTTTGGTCTACACCGAGAAAATCGGCGATATTCTGCTGTGTATAATTACTTTCACTACGGAGCTCTTTTATTTTTTGACCCAATAAATTTTTATCTATCATTTGCAACTCCTCCTTCTATATATTATTGTATGTTATTGCTGTCATATTTTCAACTATATAATTGTAAAAAATAATGACAATTTATCGTTGCCTTTTGACAGTGAAGGAAGTAGCGCACATTATATTGTGTTTACAAGTGGTTGCAGTAGCTTTTGGAACATCTTTGTGTTATCTGCGTTCTTTATTAAAGGATCTGGGTTATAGGAAACTGTATATCCATGACACTCGCCATGACGCAAATTTTTAATGTAGGACTTTGTTTGTACCTCGTTTGCCGGCCATAAGAGGTACTTTATGGTATTGGCGTATTTGTTCCCACGCAGGAAATCTGTCAGGGTATCAATCTCCCATGCCGAAACACCGCAAACTAATAGCTTGAGGTTGGCCTTCAAAAAACAACTGGCATTATGGTCTGTCAGCCGACCCATATCCCGAATCACCGTTCGATGGCTGTTCATGATTTGTGCTTCATCGGTATAGATTGGGATCCCTTCTAGAGTGATGAGGCCGTTATTCTCCTTGAGCATATAGAATCCTTTGATCCGGTCATAGGTTTGCTGATCGGTCAGCAAGCCGGAATCTTTTTTGAGACGATGTAAATAGGCAGCCAGCTCCAGTGCTGTGTGAGTACTGCCTCCATGAGGAAAAAGGGAAGATACACCAATTATGACATTGCCAAGTACTGTAGTCTGTATTGTTTCCCGTTCTACAATTTTTTCCACAAAAAGTACTTCTAATTCTTTTTCCGGCGCTGGCTCTACCAGTGTTGGCGATGTGTTTGGTGTCGGATCTAGGACGGATTTTTTGGGGCCGTTTTCCTGATTAAGTTGGTACCCAACGATATCCTCCAGCGTATATACGCGTTCAATCACATCTTCCAATCTTTCGGCATCAACGGCACCGGTCAAAATATTGTAGATGCCTTGCTGTACGAGAAAATAAGAAAAGTATTTATATTCAGTATCGATCTCGCCGTAAATGAATACAACCCGACATTTCTCTTTTAGACTGCGGCAGCGCCGGATCACATCAGTCATTTCGATTTTACCGCTTAACTCTCTTGAAAGAACGACTACATGAGGATTGTAGTTAATGATCGCATCCAGAACGGCTTCTTTTCTTCGGATTGTCGTCAACACATCTATGGTGTCCATCTGAGCAATAAACCGTTCAATTTTCTTATTTCCGACAGCAACAACCACTTTTATACTCATCCGGCCACCCCTTCCCTAAATTCCCGAATATCCCTAATAATATCTGCAGTGGTATCTCCTTCATATGCTTCCCGGTGTTCTGTGGAAAGCACGACCAGAAGCTTTTTTGGCCCAGCCTTCGTACAGAAAACAAAACGGGAAAAGATATTCTCAGTTCCCATTAAGGGAAGCTGGCTCTCCGAAACGATATACTTTGGTCCCACATATTTGAGATATTGTTCCATCAGTTGATCTGAAATCTCCGCTCCAACCATCAGTTCCATCTGGCCATTGTTTTCCAAATAGATAGTACAGTCGGATTTATAGGTATTTTTAATGTGATCAGCAAAATTATTATAGTGTATTAAGTTCATCATATGATCCCTCTCTCTTGATTCTGTGCGATGCTTTTAGTTGTTGTTCAAGTTGAACAACAAGTGGAAGAAACCTTTTAGCTTTATCCAGGACGATAGTACTGCTGTATTAGGAGCTTGACCATTATTGATCGCTGTGACGATTACCGACACCGTCACGGATAAAGCAAGGGAACCTACTATAATCAGCACGATCTTTAAGATATTCAAAAAAGCTTCCGTTGCAAAGTAGTATATTGTGGATGACCTCTTTTTTCTTTTGCCTTGATCTTCCTCCTTGATTTGGTCAAACAGGACCTTTTTGTGCCTTTTCATGATAATCTCCTTTTAGTCTGGGAGCAGGTGTTCAACTTGAACACCTGCTCCCAGACTATCTTTTTTATGCGGCAGGTAACTGTTGATCAACAACCTTATCCGGCTGTCTTTCCTGAGCATACTCGGTTTCTTGACTATCCTCAGAGGACAGTGTGTTAATCAACTTCTGATTATCAGGATTGGGGTCAGACTCTAATGTCGTTGAGCCTTGAATACACTCAGGTTGAGCAGGTAATTCTATGGTCTCATTGTCGATAACAGAGATATCTGCTTCACCAACTTCAGCAGGAAGATTGGTTGTATCATCACTTAGAGCATTCGGCGCTGCCTTATAGGTAAAATAACCCGGTTGATTTACTTTATCAATACAAGCCATTGTTTTGTCTTGTGTAAGTTTATCCGCATATTTCGTTCCATTACCGCCTACGAGCGAATTGCAGTTGTAAAACATATTTTTGCCTGCAGTCGATCCAGTGAGCCGATCGCAAGTGAATAGGTCTGAAGCATGCTCCATATCCGGCAAAGTATTCTTCGTGGGAATGCACTCCAGATAGCTTGTGGATGCTCTGACTTTTCCATCAAACAGAACCTCAAATAACATATTTTTACCTCCTCTTTATTTTTCTCTTCCTTTGGAAGGAGGGCCACCGTCTGGCCCTCCTCCAAAAGAGAGAGGTAGAGGCCACCCATACGGGTGGCAAATAAAAAACCTCGGCATCCGGAATCGAACCGGCTACAGCATTTTGCTGTGCAACCTTGCAGCCAAGGATATAAAAAACAGCCCATTTTGGGCTGCTATCTTTATGTATTATATAGCTTTGTGGGAGGGGAAAAGGTTCATTTTCTCCTCCAGCTTCTCTCGTAGATCTTTCGCCGATGGGTGCAGATATACTTGCTTTTGCATACGGAGGTCGCGATGCCCTAAAAGATGGGCAATGGTCATATGATCGACTTTATGAAAACTCCAAAGTGTTGCCCGTGTGTGCCGCAGCTCGTGCGGAGAAAGAATTGGTACATCTGGGTGAGCCTCGTGTAAAGCCCGCATAAAAGGATCATACACACGGTGCGACCAGTTATGAGGGGAAAATGGCAACCCGGTAGGAGAGTGGAAGATATAATCGGGCCGGACGATCTTTCCACCTCTTAGAAACACCCGTTGGGATTGAAAGAGAATTACGCTTACCAGTTCATCGCTTATAGGAATCTCTCTGGCTCGGTGCTCGTTTTTCAGACCATTGTGCTCCAGCACCCATTTCCCGTCCAGTGGCATTTCTACCAATCCATTTCTCAGGATTAGCTTCTTCTCAGCAGGATCGAAGTCGTCTTGAGTGATTCCAAGCAGCTCACTGCGTGTAATACCAGTCTCCATAAGTGTGAGGATATGTGCCGCGTCCAGACGGTAACGAGCAAATGCCCACGCTTTGTCATACTGTTCTTGCGTCCACACCCTTTTCACCTGTGGTGGAACTGCGCTCTGAATGTAGATCCGTCTAGTTACAGGGTTTCGATCTGCTAGTCCTTCATCAATTGCGAAATCCATTAGCAGCGACATACAGCCTGTCATCTTTTTTATGGTTTCTTTGGCATATCGTTCTCCCTTGATATCTACGAACTGTTGCACCATACTGGTTTTGATTTCCCGTGGTTCCCATTCCCCAAAGTATGGTTGCAAGTGGAGATACAGCGGGATTTCATAGTTGTTGTGATAAGTATTTGCTTTCATGCGTGACTTTACCAGGGGTAAGCAGTAATCCGACCATTCGCCAAACTTCATTGCGTTTTCTCCTCGATAGATTTAATTTGCGGCAGTCAACCGCTCTCATAAAGTACGCCGACTGCAAATGCTTGTCAATTCCATCTATGGCTTAGCGTGTTTTGACGTGCGGAGGGTCACAGGTTCAAGTCCTGTATCGTCCACCAAAATAAGACGCCTATATGGGCGTCTTTTTTCTTTTGGTGAACCAAGGAGCGCAGGGCTCCGCATGGGGACTTGGATTCTATGTTGTATTTTTTCACTAATCCAGATTTGTGATAAGCAAACTAGCCGGTATAGTTGCCCTCTAAATGGATAAGACGATAATATTTTGCTGAATCAGATCCATAAACCTTTGTTAAGACCTTGCTTTTATTGTAATCATTTCGACCAGTTCGTGAGGTGATCAAAATAGTAGAATCTGAAAGGCTTTTACCGGTCACCATGGTTGAGTGTCCATAGATTTCGTTCCCATTGTATTTTATTTGGATGATATCCCCAATTCGGCAGGTTGAAAAAAGCGAGTTTAAACTGCCTCCAGTTGAATATTCCGTACTCTTTCCTTGTGGCTCGCGCGTGGGGCTGGTACTATCACGAACTAAAAAGTTGTGCAGATAAGTTACATTTGACCACGAAGGAGTTCGATCGGAAAGGCTGTTATAATACCAGCCATTAGTCGAAACATTTTTAGAAGCTCCTCCGGCAAGCAGGCAATGGGAAATAAAGTTTGTGCAATCATAATTTCCCGTTATTAAACTAAAATCATAATAGGGCGTTACCCCATCACCACTGGACGGCGATGCTTTAGCCGCATTATTGTAGGCATAGCTTGCCATAGCATTCGTGTCAAGATCATCAAGGTAAAGGTTAGATGTGTTCGGCTCCAAGACTGTTTCCGGTTCCTCTATATTTTTTAATTCTTTTTTCTGTTTCTCCATGACGGATTGAATATCTGCATCTATTTTCGCAAGAAGCTCTTCCGTTATGGGAGCAAAGCTATACCTTTCAGCACATTGGGTGCGGTGAACATAATCATAGTCATCGCCGCTGGCAATATCGCAGATCAGCCATTGACCGTTTTGACGCAGCAGCCGGAAGCAAAACCCCACACCGTATTCCGAGTCCAGGCCGACCCCTTCAAAAGTGTTCGGATCAAGAGCATAACGGTAGGTGCAGACCCATGCGACAGATACTTCTGCACTGTCCCCATCGATTTCCATCGCCTCCACCGTAAGCCTTTCGGCGATTACTTCATCAATTTCCACCTGCGCTCGGTTTAATGTGGCATTCCATTTCATGGTCTCCATTTTTTTTGCCTGGTACTCTGCCGCCAAACCGGGAGCAAAATAATCGGTGGTAGGTTCTTTGCCCAAGAGGTATGCTGCATCATAATCCAACAGGTATTGCCGGCAGACTTTTTCAATGGCCTCTCGGTCGGCGGGGGTGGCTTCAATGGCAAAGGCAGTTCCCAAAAGCAGAAAAACAGAAACTATTCCAAGCAACAAAATCTTAATCTTTTTCATTGTGCAGTCTCCTCTTCCATCGATTAATCTACAATTTCTCCATAGCCGTTATACCACCATCGGCATCACCCCCATTAAATTTTTCTATTATCAATCCCCCTCACTACTATATAATCGTATCACAAGCAAAAATGCAACATATCCCCCAAAAATTCTCCCGTTCCTACAAATTTTCCTGCAAAAAATCATCGGCTTTCACAAAAAAGGGCGCGAACGCCGCTTCATCCTTCCCGCTATGCCGGCAGCCCGCCCGGCGCTTTTTTCATCTGTGAATATTTCTTAAAAAATCGCTCTCTGTTATTGACGAACATCCGTTCTTGTGGTACGATATAAGATGAATCATTATGGGAACTCATGCCCTAATGCGATAAAAACAGGACTTCGGGAAAGGGGGCTTACGCGTGCGTATCATGGGCATCGACCCCGGCTATGCCATCGTGGGCGTGGGCCTGGTGGATTACGATAATGTCCGCTTTTCGCTGGTGGAATACGGCGCCATCACCACTCCCGCGGAGCTCCCCTTTGAGACCCGCCTGCGGCAGATCTACGATGACATGGTGGGACTCATCACCCAGTACCGCCCCGATGCCGTCGCCATGGAGCAGCTCTTTTTCACCACCAACCGCACTACCGCCATTGCCGTGGCGGAAGCGAGGGGAGTACTGCTGCTGGCCGCGGAGCAGCAGGGCGTGCCGGTATTCAGCTATACGCCGCTGCAGGTCAAATCGGCGGTGGTGGGCTACGGCAAGGCCGAAAAGGAGCAGGTGATGGAAATGACCCGCCGCCTGTTAAATCTCAAATCCGTGCCCCAGCCCGATGACGCCGCCGATGCCCTGGCCATTGCCATCTGCCATGGACACAATGGCGGAAGCCGCCTGCCTACCGCCGCCCTGGCGGAGATTCGCGGCGGCAACCGCCGCGGCAAACCCATCACCTACAAGGAGAAGAAAACATGATTTACAGCATTTCCGGGCTGCTGCGCCAGGTGGCCCCCACCTACTGCGTGGTGGAAGCCTGCGGCGTCGGCTACCAGTGCTCCGCCTCCACCCACACCCTTTCCAGTCTGCCCGGCCGTGGGCAGGAGGTCACCCTGCTGACCCACCTGTGGGTCAAGGAGGACGGCATGGAGCTGTTCGGCTTTTCCACCGAGCAGGAGCGCCGCTGCTTCCGGATGCTCATCGGCGTTTCCGGGGTGGGCCCCCGGGTGGCCCTGGCCATCCTCTCGGATTCCGCCCCCGACCGGCTGATGCTCTCCATTGCCGCCGGGGATGCCAAGGCCCTCACCCGCGCCCAGGGCGTCGGCGCCAAGCTGGCCCAGCGCATCATCCTGGAGCTGCGGGATAAGGTGAGCGATGAGGACATCAGCATGCCGTTTAGTGATGAGATCGGCACCATTTCCACCGTGGCGGAAACCATCCACAATACCGCTAAAAGCGAGGCCATCAGTGCGCTGGTGGCGCTGGGCTACGGCCAGACCGATGCCGCCGCCGTTATCGCCCCCATGGAGGATTCGCTGGCTGTGGATGAGTTGATCCGCCGGGCCCTCAAATCCTTTACCCGCGGCAAGTAAACAGCTTTGAATTTGTGCAGGGACCGGGATATGGGGCGCAGCCCGCCCCGCCCTGCGGGCGGGGCTAAAGCGGACTGCCGTCCGCTTCGGCGGTCTTCGGCCGCCGGGTCTGCGCCCGCGGCTTCCTGCAGCAGGCCGGTTCCGGCCGCAGGCAAATCGTCCTCCGGACGATTTTGGCGGGGCTGCGCCCCGCCTACGGCGGCTTTGCCGCCGGCCTGCGGCCGCCCGGCCCCGCGCCAACCACCAACTACTCCCAAAGAGAGGAGATCACACCATGTTCGATAGAGGCAAACAGCCGGAATACGAAATGGACCTGGAAAACCGCTTTGTCGCCCCGGAAGTGACCGAAAACGACCGGGATAATGAGCTTTCCCTGCGCCCGCACACGCTGGAGGAATACATCGGGCAGGAGCAGGTCAAGGAAAATCTCTCGGTCTTTATGCAGGCGGCGCGCCTGCGCGGGGAGCCGCTGGACCATGTGCTGCTTTACGGCCCCCCCGGTCTGGGCAAGACCACCCTGTCGCAGATCATCGCGGCGGAAATGGGGGTCAATATCCGCATTACCAGCGGCCCGGCCATCGAAAAACCGGGCGATCTGGCTGCCCTGCTGACCAACCTCAATGAAAATGATATCCTCTTCATCGATGAGATCCACAGGTTGAACCGCAGCGTGGAGGAGGTACTGTACCCCGCCATGGAGGACTACGCCCTTGATATCATCATCGGCAAAGGCCCCAGTGCCCGTTCTATCCGCATCGATCTGCCGCGGTTTACCCTAGTGGGAGCCACTACCCGGGCCGGGCAGCTTTCCGCCCCGCTGCGGGACCGCTTCGGCGTGGTGTTCCGGCTGGAGCTGTACACCCCGGAGGAGCTTTCGCGGATCGTTACCCGGTCGGCCGGGATCCTCGGCATCCCCTGTGAGGCCGAGGGAGCCATGGAGCTGGCCCGCCGCAGCCGCGGCACCCCCCGCATCGCCAACCGCTTTTTGAAGCGGGTCCGGGACTTTGCCCAGGTGCAGGGCAGCGGGGTCATCACCCCGGAGATCGCCGCCGAGGCGCTGGAACGGCTGGAGGTGGATTACCTCGGTCTGGACCGCATCGACCGCCGCATCCTCTCCACCATCATCCAAAACTATGCCGGCGGTCCTGTGGGGCTGGATACCCTTGCCGCCGCCGTGGGGGAGGAGAGCGTGACGCTGGAGGATGTTTATGAGCCGTACCTGATGCAGATCGGCTTTTTGACCCGGACGCCCCGGGGCCGCTGTGTGACCCGGCTGGCCTATAACCACCTCCATCTGGAGGCCCCGGACGGGGCGGCGGACGCTCAGATGACGCTGCAATGCTGATGCCGGCGGACACTGTGACTTTGACGCAAATAAGCCGCAGGATCGGTTCATTAAAGCAATTTGATGACGGAGATGAGAATGGAAAAACGGAAAAAACGCCGCTGGCCGTGGCTTTTGGCCGCGCTGGCCCTTGTGCTTATTCTGCTGGGACTGGACTATTGGAATCTTTTGCCCCATAGAACTTATACCGCGGAGCATTTCGGCATTGAAACGCTGCAAAGCCCGCTGGACGCCGACGGCGACGGCATCGACGATTACACCGACCTGATGCTGGGGGCCCGGCAGGATGCCGAAAATCACCCCACCTATGACCCCGGCTATTTTGCCGGGGGTTACCCGCCGGAGGACAGGGGCGTCTGCACCGATGTGGTGTGGCGGGCCTTCCGAAACGCCGGGTACGACCTCAAGGCGCTCATTGATGCCGATATTGCCGAAAATACCGGGCTTTACCCGCGGGTGCAGGGCACGCCCGATCCCAACATCGATTTCCGCCGGGTCCCCAATTTGCGGGTGTTTTTTGAGAGATATGCCGAAAGCCTGACCACCGACCCCTACGAGATCGCCGAATGGCAGCCTGGGGATATCGTGACCTTTGAGGGGAGCCACATCGGCATCATCTCCGATAAACGGAACAGGGACGGCATCCCGTACCTCATCCACAACAGCGGCCAGCCCCGCCGGGAGGAGGACGCCCTGCTGCGCTGCCACCGCAACCACCCCATTTCGGGGCACTTCCGCTGGAATGGCGGCACCGAGACCAACTGAGAAAGCGAGACGAATTGATATGGGCAGACTGTTTGGAACAGACGGTATCCGCGGCATTGCCAACCGGGATCTTTCCATCCGCCGGGCGGAGGAGGTAGGCATGGCGCTGGCTGAGGTCATCCGGGGAGAGCACCCCGAAAAACGCCCCACCGTGGTCATCGGCCGGGATACCCGGCTTTCCGGCGAGATGCTGCAGGCGGCCCTGGCGGGCGGCCTGATGGCTGGCGGCGCCGATGTGGTGCTGCTGGGGGTGATTCCTACCCCGGCGGTGGCCTACCTGACTGTGCAGAAAAAGGCCGCGGCCGGCGTGGTCATTTCGGCCTCCCACAACCCCTACGAGTTCAACGGCATCAAGATCTTTGGCCCGGAGGGCTACAAGCTGACCGATGACGAGGAGGACGAGATAGAGCGGATGCTGCTGGACCGGGATATCCCCATGATCCCGGTGGAGCCGGAGGAGATAGGCACCTGCCGCGAGGACCGTGAGGCGGCGGTGCAGTATGCCGGGTATCTGGCCTCCACCGTGCCGGAACGGCTGGAGGGCATGAGGGTGCTGGTGGATTGCTCCAACGGCGCGGCGGTAAGAACGGCGGAGGAGTTGTTTTCCCTGCTGGGGGCGGAGGCGACCATCCTGTGCGATGCCCCCGATGGGACCAACATCAACCGGGAGTGCGGCAGCACCCATGTGGAGCACCTGGCCAGCCTGATGGCCGAGGGAAAATATGACCTGGCGGTGGCCTTTGACGGGGACGCCGACCGGTGCCTGGCGGTGGATGAAAAGGGCCATGTGGTAAACGGCGACCAGATGATCGCTATTTTTGCCCGGCAGATGAAGGCGGAGGGCCGCCTGCCCGGCGATGCCGCCGTAGTGACGGTGATGAGCAGCTTCGGCTTTTTCCGGTTCGCCAAAGAAAACGACATCCATGCCGAGACCACCAAGGTGGGCGACCGCTATGTGCTGGAAAACATGCGCAAAAACGGCTACAACATCGGCGGGGAGCAATCGGGGCATATCATCTTCCGGGAGTATATGCCCACCGGCGACGGCGAGCTTTCAGCCATCCAGCTGATGCGGGTGATGAAAAAGACCGGCGAGCCGCTGAGCGTGCTGGCGGGCCGGATGCCCATTACCCCGCAGGTGCTGCTGAATGTGGCGGCCGACCGGGATATGAAGGAGGCGCTGCACGAAAGCCCAGAGATGGAAGCGCTTATCGAGGAGTGCGAGCACCGGCTGGGCGATACCGGCAGGATTTTGATTCGGGCAAGCGGCACCGAACCGCTGATCCGGGTGATGGTGGAGGGCGAGGACGCTGCCCTCATCCGGGAGCTGGCCGAGCGGCTGGCGGCCGGGTGTGAGAAGCTGCTGAAGTAAAAACAGGGGCAGGCCGAACCACCTGCGGCGGAATGTTAAGGTGATAATTTGCGATCACCTCCGGTGGGGAAAGCCTTTTAGATATCATAGTTTGTACGCCTACCCGGCGGGGGCATCCTTTTGTGCCGACAAAAGGATGCAAAAACGGTTTAGGGCTGCGCCCTAAAAACCCGACGCACCGGAACGCCCGCCCGGAACGGCTGCGCCGTCCCGGATCGTGGGCTAAACGGTGCTTATAAGGTATCGCAGATGCATCTGCCCCCTCCCGACCTCCCCCGCTTCGGGGGATGGGAACGCCCTCCCTTTTCCTGCAAACCGCCAGCCCCGCTAACCATAACCATGGGTCAGCGGCTTTGCACCTTGCAAGCCACAAATTAGAAAATATTTCGTTCCTTCCCCCATAGTCCCCCTCCTTTGAGGAGGGGACAGGGGTGGTGGTTCGCCGTTCTGCGCTCCAGCGCAGCGGCGATAAAATGCGCCGCAGGCTCTTTTTAAGCCCATCTGCGTGCAGTACGGATTTATTTTTAGGCAGCAGCCTGAAAATAAATTCGTATCCAGCGCAGCAGGGCGACCGGGTTTTCAGGGCGCAGCCCTGAATGACTTTTGGTTACTTTTCTTCACAGAAAAGTAACGCCCCGCCGGCAGGCGTACAGATTGTCACCCTCCGGTGACTTATCCCCGCCGCCGGGCGATACCCATTCACTTCACAAATCCTCCGCCCGCAGGCGATGCCCGACCATCCCCGCAGCGGTGATAAAACCCCAACTAATCCAAGGAGGTGCTACAATGGCACTGAGAAATATTGTGACCGAAAAAGAGGCGCGGCTGCGCAAGGTAAGCCGCCCGGTGGAAAAATTTGATGAGCGGCTGTGGACGCTGCTGGACGACATGGCCGATACCATGTACGAGGCCGACGGCGTGGGCATTGCCGGGGTACAGGTAGGCGTGCTGCGCCGGGTCTTTGTGGTGGATATCGGCGAGGGGCTGACGGAGTTCATCAATCCCACCATTACCGCCCAAAGCGGCGAGCAGGACGGCCTGGAGGGGTGTCTTTCTTCCCCCGGCGAGTACGGCCTGGTGGTGCGCCCGGAGAAGGTGACCATTGAGGCCTACGACCGGCACGGCAAGCCCTTTACGCTGGAGGCCGAGGGCTTTATGGCCCGGGCCATCTGCCACGAAAATGACCACCTGGACGGCCATATTTTTAAGGACATTACCCACCACATGCTTACCGATGAGGAGCTGCGGGAACTGGACGAGGAGTGAGAACCATGCGCATCGTATTTATGGGAACGCCGGATTTTGCGGTGCCCTGCCTGCAAAGGATCCTGGCGGATGGGCATGAGGTGCCCGCGGTCTTTACCCAGCCGGATAAGCCGGTGGGCCGCCACGCCGTCCTTACCCCGCCGCCGGTAAAGCAGCTGGCGCAGGAGCGGGGCATCCCGGTATATCAGCCCACCAAAATGCGGGACGGCACCGTGGCCGCCCAGCTGAAGGAGCTGGCTCCGGATTGCCTGGTGGTGGTGGCCTACGGGCGTATTCTGCCGCAGGCGATACTGGATGTGCCGCCCAAGGGCTGCATCAATATTCACGGCTCCCTGCTGCCCAAATACCGGGGCGCCGCACCCATCCAGTGGAGCGTCATCAACGGGGAGAAGATCACCGGGGTGACCAGCATGTTTATGGATGCCGGCATGGATACCGGCGATATCATTGATACCATTACCACCCCCATAGGGGAAAATGAGACGGCGGGCGAGCTTTTTGACCGGCTGGCGCCGCTGGGCGCGGAGCTTTTGAGCCGCACGCTGCGCTCCATCGCTGATGGGACGGTACAGCGTGCCCCGCAGAACAACGCCGAGGCCACCATGGCCCCGATGCTGGAAAAGGCGATGGGAAAGCTGGACTTTACCCGCAGCGCCAAGGAACTGCACGATCAGATCCGCGGGATGAACCCCTGGCCGGGCTGCCACTGCGCAGCGGGCGGCAAGGCCCTGAAGATCCACGAGAGCCGCCTGGCCGAAGGCCATGGCAAGCCGGGCGAGCTGATCGCTTTGGACCCGGTGACGGTGGCCTGCGGTGAGGGCGCTTTGCGGCTTATCACCGTGCAGCCGGAGGGCAAGCCCCGCATGGCCGCGGCCGACTGGCTGCGGGGGGCGCGGCTGCAAAAAGGCGAGTGTTTGGCGTGAGCTTGCCTACCCGGCGGGGGGTACTTTTCTGTGATGAAAAGTGGTAAAAGATTTTTGGGGCGAGTTTGTGGCCGCCTAACGGCGGGGCAGAGATTTTGCAGGGTGCAAAGCCCGTACGGCTCGCCGCCGGGGCGTTCCTTTTACTCGTGTAAAAGGAACCAAAACACGCTTGGGGCTGTGCCCCAAGACCCCCTACCCGCTAAGCTGCGGCTGGATACGAACGATGCTTTGGCATCGTCCGTACGGCGCCGCAGATACGCTCTCAAGGTGCCTGCGGCGCATTTTATTTTGGACCCAGCAGCCAGCAGGGACCGAATTAAAATAAACACCTTATAAGCGTCGTCTAGCCCCAGATCCGGGAGGTCGTAGACCTTCCGGTCGGGGCGTACCGACGCGTTGGGTTTTTAGGGCGCAGCCCTGAATGACTTTTGCCTACTTTTCTTCAGAGAAAAGTAGGCCCTCGCCGGGTAGGCGTGCAGGCTGTCACCCTGCGGTGACTCCGCAACGCCGAAGGCGAGATGAAACCGGGCATAGTTTGTGTCAGCAATCCCTCCGGTTCGCTCCGCTCACCACCTCCCTTTACACAAGGGAGGCTATCGGCTGGTGCGGCGCCGGCAGGCGCTAATGAAGCCTTAACCACAATTTACTTTTTCTTCATAATTTCGGAATCTCCGGGACAAAATATCCCGATAGAATAGAAGCTGAGATATTCTGTGCCTTTGGGCGCGGACGAAAACATAAGGAGGACTTCCACCATGCCGATGGGCTACTACTATGGCTACGATTACACCTGGTACCTGCTGGTGCTGCCGGCATTCCTGCTGGCGCTATGGGCGCAGTTCCGGGTAAAGGCCACCTATTCCAAATATTCCAAGGTGCGCAGCGTGCGGGGCCGCACGGCGGCGGAGGTCGCCCGGCAGATCCTGAACGACCACGGGCTGAGCTATGTGCAGGTGGACCAGATAGGCGGGGAGCTGACCGATAACTACGACCCCCGCACCAATATCGTGCACCTTTCGCAAGGGGTGTATAGCAGCACCTCCATCGCGGCCATAGGGGTGGCGGCGCACGAGTGCGGCCATGCCGTGCAGCACGCCGAGGAATACGGCCCGCTGAAGCTGCGCAGCGCCATTATCCCCATTACCAATATCGGGTCTTCCCTTTCCATTCCTATCTTTTTCATCGGGCTGCTGTTTAACTACACCCTGCTGATGAACATCGGCATTCTGCTGTTTGGGCTGGTGGCGCTGTTCCAGCTTATCACCCTGCCGGTGGAATTTAACGCGAGCCGCCGGGCGCTGGCCACCATAGAGGAGCGTGCCCTGCTGACCGAGGACGAGGCCCGGGGCGCCAAAAAGGTGCTTTCCGCCGCGGCGCTGACCTATGTGGCGGCGCTGGCTTCCACCCTGGCCCAATTGCTGCGGCTTATTATCATCAGCCGGGGCAACCGCCGGAGCTGACGCCATGGCAGACGCAAGACTGACCGCCCTGCGGGGCCTCAATGAGGTCTTTGGGCAGGGGGGCTACTCCAACCTGGTGCTGGAGAGCCTGATGCGGAAAAACGAGCTTACCGGGCAGGAGCGGGCCTTCTGCACCGCTCTGTTCTATGGCGTGGTGGAGCGGCGTATCACACTGGACTGGGTGCTGGGGCGGTACTCCCGGCAGCCGGTGGAAAAGCTGTCCCCTGCCGTGCGGGATATCCTGCGGATGGCGGTGTACCAGCTGCTGTATATGCCCTCCATCCCGGAGCGTGCCGCCGTGAATGAGGCGGTGAAGGAAACCCGCGCAATGCGTGTTTCCTCCGCCAGCGGGTATGTAAATGGGGTGCTGCGGGCCTTCCTGCGGGACGGCAAAAAAATTGCCCTGCCGCGTGAGCCGCTTGCCACCCTTTCCGTTCAATACGCGGTGCCCAAGGCGCTGATCACGCTGTGGCGGCAAGGCTACGGCGAGGAAACGACCCGGGCCATTCTGGAGGGCTGCCAAAGCCCGGCACCGCTTTTTATCCGGGTTAATTCCCAAAAGACCACCGCCGAAGCGCTGATGGAAAAGCTGGCGGAGGAAAATATCACCGCCGAAAAGACCCCCGTGGAAAACGCGCTGCGGCTGGAAGGCGCCGGGGATGTGACCCGGCTGGCAGCCTTCCGGGAAGGATTGTTCCATGTGCAAGATCTTTCCAGCCAAAAATGCGCCGCCGCGCTGGCGGTACAGCCCGGCCACCGGGTGCTGGATGTCTGCTCGGCCCCGGGAGGAAAGACCTTTACCCTGGCGGAGCGGATGGAGGACACCGGCAGCCTGCTGGCGATGGACCTGTATCCCCACCGGCTGAAGCTGGTGGAGGACGGCGCGGCCCGTTTGGGGCTTCGCTGCATCCAAACAAAGGCGAACGACGCCCAAATTTACGATAAATCCTTGGGAGTATTTGACCGCATCCTGTGTGATGTGGTATGCTCCGGTTATGGGGTCATCCGGCGCAAGCCGGAGATCCGCTATAAGGACCCCGCGGAGGGGGTGGCCCTGCCGCAGATGCAGCTGGCCATTCTTACAACCTCCGCCCGGTACCTAGCCCCCGGCGGGCGGCTGGTATACAGCACCTGCACCCTGAACCCCGCCGAGAATGAGGGCGTGGTGAATGCCTTTATGCGGGAGCACCGGGAGCTTGCCCTGTGCGGGGAGCCGGTGACCTGCCTGCCGGAACAAACCGGCGGGGATGGGTTTTTCTATGCCGTGCTGGAAAAAAAGCTGTAAATGCTTGCGGCTTGTTATGGTGATAGCTTGCTATCGCCTGGCGGCGGGGCGGAGCCTTTTAGATATCAAAATTTGTACGCCTGCCCAGCGAGGGGTTACTTTTCTATGAAGAAAAGTAACCAAAAGTCATTCAGGGCTCCGCCCTAAAGACCCGTAACGCGTCGGTACGCCCCGTATAATCGGGGCCCCCGCAAGGTCGCAAGACCTTGTGGGGAAAGGAGGATGCACCGCAGCGGGGAGGGCTGCCCGGAGCAAAGCGCAGGGTCAGCCCGACTTAAGCGAAGGTTGCGTCCGACGCGACGACGCTTAAAGGTTGATTTTTAATTTGCTCCCTGCTGAATCCAAAATAAAATGCGCCGCACCGCCGCTAGGCGACCACAAACCTGCCCTCAATTCGCATAACAAATCCCAGTTGTAATTTCCCAGTAAAATCCTCTATTTATGAGATGTTCACCCAATATTTTCATATGTTGTAAATCTTCCGTAAATAAAAGTGAAATATTAACCTTTCACATGCAAAAAAGCGGCCATTTTGCCGTATTAGTGAAAGGACTTTACTGATCCCGCCAAAATTCCACGAAAGGAGCCGAAAGGGTATGGAAAAAATCGATATCTCCTCGATGACACTCCCGGCCCTCACCGAATGGGTCACCGGCACACTGGGGGAGCCTAAATTCCGCGCCGGACAAATTTACCGGTGGATCCACCAAAAACGGGGCGGCTCCTTTGCCGAAATGACCAATCTTTCCACCGCCCTGCGGAAAAAGCTGGAGGAGCGTGCTTTTCTCACGGTGCTTACCACCCGGCGGCGGCTGGAAAGCAAGCTGGATGAAACCGTGAAGCTGCTGCTGGAGCTGCCTGACCAGAACTGCGTGGAAGCCGTTCTGATGCGGTACGAGCATGGGCTGAGTCTCTGCATTTCCACCCAGGTGGGCTGCCGCATGGGGTGCAAATTCTGCGCCTCCACGCTGGGAGGGCTGGTACGCAGCCTGACCCCAGCCGAGATGCTGGGAGAAGTCTATGAGGCGGAGCGGCAGGCGGGAGAGCCGATCTCCTCGCTGGTGCTGATGGGCATAGGCGAGCCGCTGGATAACTACCGCAATGTACTGGATTTTTTGACGATACTATCCTCGCCGGAGGGCAGAAACCTGAGCCTGCGGCATGTTTCGCTTTCCACCTGCGGCCTGTGCGACCGCATTGACGAGCTGGCGGAGCTGGGGCTGGGGCTGACCCTTTCCATCTCGCTGCACGCGGCCGATGATGAGACCCGCAGCGGCATTATGCCGGTGAATAAGCAGTACAACATTGCCCGGCTGATGCAAAGCTGCAAAAATTATTTTGCCAAGACCGGCCGTCGCATCAGCTACGAATACGCCCTGATTGCCGGGGTGAATGACAGCCCGGCCCATGCCGAGGCGCTGGCGAGGCTGCTGGGCGGGCAAAACTGCCATGTGAATCTGATCCCGGTGAACCCGGTGGCGGAACGCGGCACCAAACGGCCGGATAAAGGAGCGGTGCAGCGCTTCGCGGCCCGGCTGGGGGCGCTGGGGCTGAACGCGACCGTCCGGCGGGAGCTGGGCAGCGATATTGCCGCGGCCTGCGGCCAGCTGAGAAGGGCGGAGGCCGGGAAAGCCGGAGACGGTACGAAGTGACGAGGAATGAGCGCCGGGGAGCGGCCGCCCGGTGAGGGCCGCGAGACGGCGCGGAGGCTGCGGGGGTGCTGGGAGCGGCCCCCTGTAAAGGCCGGGCGGGGACAAAGCCCGGACAGACGGAAAACTTCCCGAGGAGGGGAAAAGAAAGATGCTGCATATCTACGGAGCGACAGACCGCGGAATGGTGCGGGAAACCAATGAGGATCGCTTTGCCGGGGAGGTATTTGACCAGGGAAGCGGCTATGCCGTCGTATGCGATGGCATGGGGGGCGAAGTTGGCGGCGGAATAGCGGCCGGCATTGCTGCCGAGGAGGTGCGCCGCATGATCGAAAGCAGCCTGCGGTCCCACATGGAGGAACGCAGCCTGCGGCTGCTGCTGGAAACGGCCATCGCCGGGGCCAACCGGGCGGTATACACCCGCAGCGGCCAAAGCGGCGGGGCCCTGACCGGCATGGGCAGTACCCTTTGCGCCGCCGTCATCAGTGATGGGGTGGCGCTGGTGGCCAATGTGGGCGACAGCCGCTGCTACCTGCTGCGGCAGGGGGAGCTGATCCAGGTGACCGAGGACCACACCGCGGTGGCGGTACTGCTGCAGCAGGGCCTGCTGAGCCCCGAGGAAGCCGCCCATCACCCGGACCGGCACGCCATTACCAGGGCCATAGGGGTGGAGCCGGAGGTCCAGCCGGACTACACCGTGATAGACCTGCTGCGGGGAGACGCCCTGCTGCTGTGCAGTGACGGATTGTATAATACCCTGCCGCCCGGGGAGCTGGCCGGCACCCTGCAGGAGATTCTGCAGGGTGGGGATATCCATACATTGATAGCGAAAGCCAATGCCGCCGGCGGACCGGATAACATCACCGCCGTACTGATCCACAACCGCTGAGAGGAGAACGAAACACATGGAAAATATACTGGGAACCAAGCTGGCAGACCGCTACCTCATAGAGGAGCTGGTGGGGGTAGGCGGCATGTGCAATGTCTACCGGGCCTTTGATGCCGAGGCGCTGCGGACCGTGGCGGTAAAAATGCTGCGGGATGAATATGCCGCCGATGAGGAGTACCTGCGGCGCTTCCGCAATGAGAGCCGGGCCATCAATGCCCTTTCTCACCCCAATATCGTCAAAATTTATGATGTGGTGCTGGATGTACCCAACCCCTACCTGGTGATGGAGTATGTCAGCGGCATTACCCTGAAGGAATATATCGAGCGGAAGAAGCCCATCCCCGGCAAAACGGCCGCCAATATCGCCGGGCTGGTGCTGACCGCCCTGCAGTGTGCCCATGAAAACGGCATCGTCCACCGGGATGTCAAGCCGCAGAATATCATGGTGACCGAAAAGGGCGAGGTAAAGGTGATGGACTTCGGCATTGCCCGCTTTGCCATGAGCCAGAGCCGCACCATTGACGGCAACGCCATCGGTTCGGTCCACTATATCAGCCCGGAGCAGGCCCTGGGCGACGCGGTGGATCAGCGCACCGATATCTACTCGGTGGGTGTTATCCTTTTTGAGATGCTGAGCGGCAGGCTGCCCTTTGACGGGGAGTCGCCCATCAGTGTGGCGCTGCAGCAGGTGGAGCAGAACCCCAAGGCGCTGCGGAGTCTGAATCCCAATGTGCCGGTGGGTCTGGAGCAGATCACCCTGCACGCCATGGCCAAGGACCCCGACTGCCGCTACCAGAACTGCGGTGAGATGATAGCCGACCTGCGGAAGTGGCTGACGGACCCCAAGACAACCTTCCCGGCGTATACCGCCCGGGCGGCCAAGCCGGCGAAAAAGAGCGGCGAGGGTATTGGCATTATGCCCAAAAAGCAGGGCGTCATGGCCTCCCAGAAGGCCGCAAAAACTGGTGAAAATAACGAAAAGAAAAGGCTGCGCGACCGGCTGACCACCCCACTTTCCAAGCTGTTTGCGGTGACCTGCGGCGTAGTGGTGGCTTCCCTGCTCTTTGTGCTGGTGATGTTCCAGATCTATCAGCCCTTTAAGTCAGTGGAGGATATCCCCCTGCCCAACCTGGTCGGGGTGGACTTTACCGCCGCCTCCGCCAACGGGGCCTACCCCGGCATCAAGATAAAGCTGGAGAGCGAGGACTACAACGCCGATTATGAAGAGGGGCAGATCTACCGGCAGAGCCCCAACGCCGGCACCAGTGTGAAAAAAGGCAGCACGGTGCAGGTGTGGGTAAGCGCCGGCAACAAGATGGTGACCATCCCGACCTTTACCAACCAGGAGGCGACCGCCGTTTACGCCAAGCTGGTAAGCCTGGGGCTTAAATATTCCACTACCGATATTGCCAGCGACACCATAGCCGAAGGCAGCGTGGTGCGTACCAGCCCCGATGCCGGACAGAGCGTGGCCGCCGGCAGCACCGTGGTGGTGTATGTAAGCGTGGGCAGCAATAAGGAAAAGGTGCAGGTGCCGGAGGTACTGGGCTACCCCGAGGAGAGCGCCGTGCAGGTGCTGCGGGACGCGCAGTTTGATGTGACGGTGACCTACCAGCTGACCGACTACCAGTATGACGGGCTGGTGATCAACCAAACCCCGGCTTCCCCCAGCATGGTGCCCATTGGGAGCAAGATTACCCTGGTGGTGGGAACAGTGGATAACGCCAATGTGAACGGCGAGGCCACCGTGACGCTGCAGACCACACCGCCTGATCTGCCCGGCACCGTGAATGTGACCGCCGTACTGAACGGCGAGACCGTATACAGTGAGGTAATAGAGCCCCGCAACACCCGGCTCATCTCCATCCCGCTGCAGGGCAGCGGCACCTGCATGGCGGATGTGCTGATCGACGGGGTGGTGTATAAGAGTGCTTCGGTGGATTTCACGACCGGGCAATACTACTGGACGGCCGACTATTCTTCGGCCTTTGGTGAGTAAATGGAGGGGTTGATCGTGCGCTCGCTGGGCGGGTTTTATACCGTCATCAGCGAGGACGGAACAAAAACCGAATGCCGGGGACGGGGCATCTTCCGCAGGGACGCAACCACCCTGCTGGTGGGCGACCGATGCCGGTTTGAGCCGACCGAGCCAGGCTGCGGGAGCATTACCGCCATAGCACCGAGAAAAAACACCTTACAGCGGCCGCCGGTGGCCAACCTGGACCGGCTGGCGATGGTGATCTCATTGGCGGACCCGGCCCCCAACGCACTGGTCATAGACCAGCTGACGGCGATTGCGGCCCGCAGGGACATCCCGGTGGTGATGATCTTTACCAAGCCTGACCTGGCCGACCCGACCCCCTGGGCGGAGATCTACCGCAGGGCGGGCTACCCCACCGCCGTGGTGAACAACCGCACCGGGAAGGGGCTGACCGAGGCCGCTGCGCTATTAAAGGGCGGGATCACGGCCTTTTGCGGCAACAGCGGCGCCGGGAAAAGCAGCCTGATGAACGGGCTTTACCCCGACCTCAACCTTGCCACCGGGGAGATCAGCAAAAAGCTGGGGCGGGGACGGCATACCACCCGCCATGTGGAGCTTTTCCCCGATGGGCACGGCGGCTGGCTGTGCGATACCCCGGGATTTTCGGCGCTGGAATTCGCGAAAGCGGAGCCGATGCCCGCCGCCGAGCTGGCGGAGTGCTTCCCCGAGATGGAGAAATACAAGGACCATTGCCGCTACACCGGGTGCAGCCACCGCACTGAGCAGGGCTGCGCCGTGCTGGAGGCGGTGCGGGAGGGGCTGATCCCCGAAAGCCGGCACCGCAGCTATGCGGCGATCTATAACGAACTGAAAGAGCTGAAGGAATGGGAGCTGGCCAAGATGGGACGCTCCCAGGGAGGGACATGATATGCAGGAAAAGGACCTGCTGCAGAAAGCGATGCAGCAAAAGAACATGATGGTGCTGTACCGGGATGAGCTGGTGGCGCCGGAATATGCCGGGGTGCCGGTAGCGGTGGAAAACGAGCTGGTGGTGCTGCAGCGGCAGACGAACTTTGTGCTGGACGGCTACTGCGCCCTGCGCACCGGGGATATTACCGAGGCGGAGCAGATGGACGATGTGCCGTTCCTGAAAAAGGTGATGGCCGGAGAGAAGCTGTACGACGCCGTAAAGGCGCCGGGCTTTGCCTGCCGCAGCTGGCAGGAGCTGCTGGAGGGCATTATGGCCCAATACGGCGGCTGGGCCGCGGTGGAGTGCGAGGGCAACCCGGAGGAATCGCTGTACTTCCTGGGGCGGCTGATGAAGGTAGACAGCCGCTACCTGACCATGAAGCGGGTGGACGCGCTGGGCAACTGGCTTTCTGATCCGCTGGTGCTGCCGCTGGACGATGTGACACTGGTTTCCTTTGGCGACCGGTATTTGGAGATCTTCCGGAAATACTGCAAGTGAGGCGGCGCGGGGGAAAATCGGATGATGGCAAGGCAGACCGAAGCAAGGCTGTTGCCCGGCGGAGACGGGCTGTTGCCTTGGGAGGGCAACGCAGCCAGCGGCGATTTTCGTCAAGCCGCCGTATGCTGCCGCAAGGTAGGTATAATATTATAAAATATATACGAATAGTATATTCAGGGAGGAATGGACATGAAGAAGTTTACCAAGGAGCTGGGGCCGGGGTGGATCACGCTGGTGGAGAATGACGACTACGCACTGAGCCGTTTGATTTTCGGCGATGGACTGGAGGTGGACTGCGATGAGGAGGAGACCCCGCTGCTGAAGAAAGGCTTCCAGCAGATACAGGAATACTGGACCGGGCACCGGGTCATCTTTACGCTGCCGCTGGCGCCCGGCGGGAGCGACTTTGAGCGGGAGGTATGGGAGACGGTGATCCGCATTCCCTATGGGGAACACTTTACCACCCCGACGCTGCTGGCGGCGCTGGCGCTGGAGGATACCGAGGAGAACCGCGCGCGGGTCATCAAGGCGGTGGACGACTGCCCCATTCCGATCTTTATCCCGACGCACCGGGTGGGCGACCCCGAGACGGAGCATGACGAGGAGTATCATTACCCGGCCGGGGAGGATGTGAAGGGGGCCTTTATGGCGCTGGAGCATCCGCTGGACTAAGAATAGAACTGGGCGGGAGGGCGGCCGCAGGCCGCCCGGGCGAAGCCCGGGCACCTCGCCGCGCAGCGGGCGGGGCCGATGCGGAGCATCGGGGCCTGCGGCCGAACCAAAGCCCTGCAGAAACGAGAAAAGAGGCACCCACAGCGGATGCCTCTTTTTTGCGTGCTATTTTATTGGGGTAAGTGAAAATCAGACGCGGCGGGTCTTTTTGATGATGGGGACCAGCGCACCGACCACGATGGCGGCGAGGATGATCTCCAGGAGGCCCTGCAGGCCGACAAAGGCGATGATGAACGCAAAGACATTGGTGGTGCCCATCATAGCGGCGAAGCCCTGAAGATAGTCACTTGTGTAGAAGAAGATCGCCAGCGTGCCCATGAACATTGCCGTATGGCAGATGGTGGCCAGTGCACCGGTGATGGTGCCGCTCCACTTGCCGGTGAGGTGATCGAAGCCGCGGTAGATGTAGGCGGCAACCAGTCCCAGCAGGATGCGGGGGATCACGCAGACGATAAAAGTGCCAGCGGGATTGATGCTGAACAGGGTGGTGCCGAAGGTGCTTAGGCCGAAGCACTGAAAGAAGCTGGTGAAGCCAAACACTGCACCTAGCACCATGCCGCCGGCGGGGCCGGTAAGGGCCGCGCCGAGGATGACGGGAATGTGCAGGAGGGTGATCTCCAGACCCATGGTTTTGATGTAGCCGAGGGGGGTGAAGGTCATCACCAGGATGATGGCGGTAAGAATGCCGAGTGTGGTAAGGGTACGGGTGCGGTTGGCGGAACTTGACATGATAATCCTCCTTGCTGCTATTCCTTTGCTAGGTACGGCGGCACACGGGACGCTTTATCATTGCGGCGGGTGGCGTTCCCTTCTGGGATACGCCCCGTGGCAAAAGCGTGACCGGCGGGGCCTGCGGCGGATGTGGGATACAGCGCAAAATTTTAGGAAGCGACTCCGCTGCCGGTGCGGTAGGGGCGGCTTCCGCGACATATCATAACAGATGAGGGGGCAAAATGCAAGGGGGCAAATGGGGCGAAATGGGTGGCTTGGGGAGAGGGGGTCACACAAGGCGATAGACAGCTAACCCATCACAGACCCCGCAATAACGAAAGCCCTTTTTTATTGCGATTCGATCCGTTGCCTTCTGCTCTGGAATGCACTCGATAACGATGCTCTTATGCTCCTGTTTTGCTCTGCAAATGAGCTGATCCGTCAGCGCTGACGCGTACCCGCGCCCCCAGTACGCTGGGAAAAGCACCCAGCCAATTTCGATGCTTTCCTCATCGTATGGATGATAAATGACATAGCCGATAAAGCGTCCGTTTTCTTCGGCGGCATACACAAGCGGCGGCTCGGATAATCCCGCGCGGTGCAGAAATGCCTCGGTCTGCGCCCTATCATAGAGCGGCTCCAAATAGCGCATTACCTCCGGATCGGACAACAGGCGGTACAGCGCGTCGGCATCGCTGCTTTTCATCCTGCGAATTATTATGTTCACTTGCTTCCCTCCGTAAAACTGATTTACCAATCTACTTCATCTTAATATAACATAATGGCACTGGCTGCCGCAAGGGAGGGGCGGGCTTTGGCCGAACGGATGGTGGGATAGGAGGGAAAGCGAAAGGGGCGCAGCCCGCCTGCAGGAGGCGGGCAAGCGGACGAAGTCCGCTTCGGCGGCGCGAAGCGCTGCCGGGGCTGCGCCCCTATCCCCTGCCCCGCGCAAGCCGTACCAGGAAAAAGCAAAGCCCCCACCCAAAGCGGGAGGGGGCAAAATGTACGGTTCAGTGCTGTTTGGGCGGGGCGTTGCGGCGGTAGATGGCCAAAAGGCCATCCAGCAGCAGATCCTGATCGAGGATGATGTTGGTGCGGCAATGCGGCACGATAGCCGGGGAAAGGCCGCCGCAGGCCACCACAGTGGGAACTTCGCCCAGTTCCTCTCGGTAGCGCTCAATAAGGCCATCCACCATACAGGCGGTGCCCAGCACCACACCGGAGAGCATACAATCCACCGTATTGCTACCGATGGTCTTGATCTTACCGGTACCGAGACCGATGGAGGGCAGCAGCGAGGCCGACCCTGAAAGCGCCTCCAGCGAAATCTTGACGCCAGGGAGGATAGCGCCGCCGATAAAGCTGCGGTCCTCGGTGACGACGGTGATTTTGGTAGCGGTGCCCAAATCGATGATGATGGCTGGCAGGGGGTATTTTTCCGCTGCGCCCACAGCGGTACAGGCCAGGTCCGCACCCAGGGAAGCGGGTTCATCAATGCGGATATTGAGGCCGGTTTTGACCCCGGGGCCAACCACAATGGTGGGGATATGGCCATTGCCGAGGATGCGGACGGCATCGTGGAATACGGCGGTGAGCGCCGGTACGACCGAGGAGATGGCCGCGCCGGTAAGCTGGGCCGGTTCGAACTGATGCAGGCGGAAGATCTGCGAGAGAAGGACGGCGTATTCCGTTTCGGTACGCAGGGGATCCGTCTTGGCGCGGGCAGTAAAGAGGGCATTTTTGCCCTCGTAGACGCCAAAGCAGATATTGGAGTTGCCGATATCAATGGTGAGGATCATAGGGTCAATCTCCTTTCAGCGGGGCAGCAGGGCACAAAGACGGTCGGCGGCGGGCTGCATAAAGTCGCCCTCAAACAGCTCGATGGTACCGGTATCCATCAGTGAGGCGAGCGCGGGCTGGATGGGCAGGCGGGCCAGCACCGGAATGTGGTGCTCCGCCGCGATGCTATCAAGGTGGCTTTCGCCGAAAATAGCATGCTGCTTTCCGCAATCAGGGCAGGTGTAGGTACTCATATTCTCGATGAGGCCCAGAACCGGAACCTTCATCATCTCGGCCATTTTTACCGCTTTTTCCACGATCATGCCGACGAGCTGCTGCGGCGTGGTGACCACGATGATGCCATCCACGGGGAGGGACTGGAATACGGTGAGAGGGACATCGCCGGTGCCGGGGGGCATATCGACAAACATAAAATCGACATCCTTCCAGTACACATCGGTCCAGAACTGGCCCACCGCCCCGGCAATGACCGGGCCGCGCCAGACGACGGGATCGCTTTCCCGTTCGAGCAGCAGATTGATGGACATGACCTGGGTGCCGAAGCGGGAGACGGCGGGCAGCATAACATCGCCGAGGGTTTCGATCTTTTCCCGAAGGCCGAATGCCTGCGGGATGCTGGGGCCGGTGATATCGGCATCCAGGATGGCGGTGCGGTAGCCCAGCCGCTGCATACTGACGGCCAGCAGACTGGTGACGAGGGATTTGCCGACGCCACCCTTGCCGCTGACGACGCCGATGACCTTTTTGACGCTGCTCATTTCATTGAGTTTTTTGGAAAAATCCTGCTCGCTGCCGCAATCGTGGCCGCAGGTACTGCAATCGTGAGTACAGCCCATGGGGATGACCTCCTTTTGATTTTGGACAAAAAAATTTGCCGGCAAAGCCGAAACCGACCATGGAAAGCGGGCGGGCCCGCGGGGCTGGGGCTTTGCTGCCGGGGAGAGTGGGTGCAGAAAGTGGGGCGCCCCGCAGGGGCGGCGGTGAAACCGCCGGGACGGGCGAAGCCCGTCAGGCCCGTTCCCGAAGGGAACGGGTCCCCTGCGGGGCGCCCTTCCGGCGGCTGTCACAGATTCTGTTCAGATATTAGTAAGCCTTACCCCAAATGATCATGTGCTTGGCGGGGCGGCCGCAGCAGACACAGGTAGAACCGAGATTCTCCTGCTCCAGCGGCATGCAGCGGCTGGTAACGCCGATCTCGTCCTTCATGCGCAGCTCGCAAGCAAGGTCACCGCACCACATGGTCTTATAAAAGCCGTTGGTGCCATCAGCGACCTTGTGCATCTCGGCCATATCGTGGGCAACATAGGTGTTGGCTTCGCGGTTGGCGAGGGCTTTCTGATAGAGGCTGTCGTGGATCTCCTGCAGCAGGCGGGTAATCTCGCTTTCGAGATTCTCCAGCTTGACAAAGGTCTTTTCACGGTTATCCCGGCGAACCAGCACGCACTGGCCGGCTTCGATATCCTTGGGGCCGATCTCCAGGCGAAGGGGTACGCCCTTCATCTCATACTGGGCGAACTTCCAGCCGGGGCTGTTCTCGGAAAGATCTATGTCTGCACGGAAGTTCTTTTTGAGGCGCTCACACAGGGCGGAAGCGGTCTCGGCAACGCCCTCCTTATGCTGGGCGATGGGGACGACCATGACCTGGATGGGAGCGACAGCGGGGGGCAGCACCAGACCGTTATTATCACCGTGGGTCATAATAATGGCGCCGATGATGCGGGTAGACATACCCCAGCTGGTCTGGTGAGGATACTGCAGGGTATTGTTGCGGTCGGTGAACTGGATATCAAAGGCACGGGCAAAGCCGTCGCCGAAGTAGTGGGAGGTACCGCTTTGCAGGCTCTTACCGTCGTGCATCATGGCCTCGATGGTGTAGGTTTCTTCGGCGCCCGCAAATTTTTCCTTATCGGTCTTGACGCCCTTAACAACGGGGATGGCAAGATATTTCTCACACATCTCTGCGTAGACATTCAGCATGCGCACGGTCTCAGCCTTGGCTTCCTCGGCGGTTTCGTGCATGGTGTGGCCCTCCTGCCACAGGAACTCGGCGCTGCGCAGGAAGGGGCGGGTGGTCTTTTCCCAGCGCATGACACTGCACCACTGGTTATACAGCTTGGGCAGGTCACGGTAGCTGTGGATGATATGGGAATAGTGCTCGCAGAACAGCGTTTCGCTGGTGGGGCGCACGCACAGGCGCTCCTCCAGCTTTTCCTCGCCGCCCATGGTGACCCAGGCGACCTCCGGGGCGAAGCCTTCCACATGATCCTTCTCTTTCTGCAGAAGGCTCTCCGGTATGAGCATAGGCATATAGACATTCTGGTGACCAGTCGCCTTGAACATGCCGTCAAGAATATGCTGGATATTTTCCCAAATGGCATAGCCATAGGGGCGGATGATCATGCAGCCGCGGACGCTGCCGTAATCGACCAGCTCGGCCTTTTTAACGACATCGGTATACCACTGCGCAAAATCGTCCTCCATCGAGGTGATCTCGGCTACCATTTTCTTTTGATCTGCCATAGTATTTCTTTCTCCCTTTCAGTAGGATATATACCTTTATATTATACGGGTTTTTGCGGCATTTGCAAGGGATTGCGGGGATTTTGTGGGGAATTGGGAGGCGGGAGGCCAAAAGAAGCGGGCGGGGGGAGGTACGGCCCGGACACGGCAGAAGCTTGCGGAGGATGCCGGCAAAAAACCCGCCGCGGGCAGGGGCTTCAAAATTTATTTACAATATTTCACCTTTTCGTCACGGCATTTTTACCGACCTTAAAAAAACAGGTCAAGCATTGTTCACAATTTAACGGTATACTAGGAAGCAGTCAAGGGGCCAGGCACCCCACAGAAAGGCAGGTCAGTTCCATGACATATCCGAACGACAACTTTAATGACCGCAACTTTACCACCGGCAATACCGATCTTCCCACCGGGGAGTATCGCTATGATAAAGACAGCATCCATCAGGATGCCGCGTCCGGGCAGGCGCAGCAAACGGCTGCTTCGGGGTATCATCCCTCGGACGCAAACAAAAAATCCACAGGACGGGGCAAAAAGGGTACGGCGCTGCTGCTGGCAGGCTGCCTGGTGCTCTCGATGGTGGGCGGCGCAGGCGGCGCTGTGATCGCTGCCAAAAGCGGCCTGCTGGGCACCGGTTCCACCGTTCTGTATCAAGGGGTAGAGGTCCCTTCCACCAACGGTTCCACCGTCGGCGTCAGTTATTCCGGTGTGGTGCAGCAGGTGGAGGACAGCGTAGTGGCCATCACCACCGAAAGTGTGGCGACCAACTACTTCTTCCGGCAGTATGTCACCCAGGGCGCAGGCTCCGGCGTGGTGCTGACGGCGGATGGCTACATTGTGACCAACTACCATGTGATAAAAGGCGCACAGCAGATCACCGTGACTGCCAATGACGGCAGCACCTATGCCGCCACTCTGGTGGGTACTGATGAGGATAACGACATCGCGGTGCTGAAGGTGGACGCCAAAGACCTGACCCCGGCTATTCTGGGCGACAGTGACACCCTGAAGGTGGGCGACGCCGTGCTGGCCATCGGCAACCCGCTGGGTACCCTTTCCGGCACCGTCACCGATGGTATCGTCAGCGCGCTGGAGCGCCAGGTAACGATAGACGGCAACAACATGACCCTGCTGCAAACCAGCGCGGCGGTCAACCCCGGTAATTCCGGCGGCGGTCTCTTTAATGCCAGCGGAGAGCTGATCGGCATTGTCAATGCCAAATCCACCAGCGATTCCAGCGGCAATGCCGTGGATAACATCGGCTTTGCCATTCCTATCAACAGCGTCAAGACCATCATCGAGGATCTCATCAGCCACGGCTATGTGACCGGTCAGATCGTACTGGGAGTCAGCCTGGTGGATATCACCGATGAGCGCACCGCCCGCTATTACGGGCTGGACAGCACCGGCGTGTATATTCAAAGCGTGGAGTCCGGCTCCATAGCGGATAAAGGCGGCCTGCAGGCCGGCGACCGGCTGCTGAGCTTTGGCGGGGTGGAGGTTTCCACCGCGGATGAGCTGAAAGCGGCGCTGGCCAGCCACAGCGTAGGCGACCGGGTGGAGATCAAGGTCTCCCGCAACGGTCGGGAATACACCCACAGTGTGGTACTGACCGAATATGTACCCAGCAGCGCCACCAATTAACTTGCCAACTTCTCCATACTCCTTTTCAATATCACAGCGAAGCCTCCCCCCGTGAAGAATGGGGGAGGCTTCGCTGGATTTTGTACTTTTCCTCGGCAAAAAAATATGTTAGAATAAAACCAGAAGAAAGAGCTGCCGTGCGGCAGCGCAACGATAGGAGGAATCCCCCATGAGATTTTGCCCGAACTGCAACAGTGCCGTATATGATGACCGGGCGGAGCTTTGCCCAGAGTGCGGCAAGCCGATGAACCAAAATGTATGCCCCAGCTGCGGCCGGCGGCTACAGCCTGGCCAGAAATGTCCTCACTGCAGCGACTGCCGCGCCCACGGCGAACGCTATACCGTGCGAAACCAAAGTCCTGAACAGACTGTCAGCGGCGGACTGAGCATGTGGGCCTATATGGGGCTTATTCTGCTGGCGATGGTGCCGGTCATTGGGCTTATATTTATGATAGTGTGGGCGTGCGGCGTGAGCAGCAACCCCCAGCTGGCCCGCTTTGCCCGCGGCATGCTGCTGGCCAAGGCCGCGCTGTTCCTCATCGGGATCATCTTCTTTTCTGTGATGATGGCTGCCATGCAGCCGCTGCTGAATGAGCTGGAGGACTGGCTGAGCTACTACGGCGATGAATACGGCTACTATGATAACTTTGATGATTCCTACAATTACAATTTTGGCGATGACTATAATGCTGGTGATAACGGCGATCTCTTTGGCGATGACTGGCCCGATTTTTACGGGGAGGAGGCCCCGGCTGCCAATGCCGCGTAAATCATAAAGCAAAAGCCCCCTCCGGGTGTACCGGAGGGGGCTTTTTTATGTGGGATCACTTTTTGAGGGTCTCGCGGCTGCCCTTCCTGGCAGCGGCAGCTACCAGCCCGCCCAGTGCTACGATAGCCAGAAAGTTGGGAATAACCATCAGCTGGTTAAACATATCGGAAAGCTCCCAAGCTAGGTCATTGGATACGCAGGAGCCGAGGAAGATGAGCGCCACAGCGATGATGGAATAGACCGGGACGGCCTTTTTGCCAAAGAGGTATTCCACATTGATACGGCCGAAGAAGTTCCAGCCCAGGATGGTGGAGAAAGCGAAGAACATAAGGCAGATGGCCACGAACAGACTGCCGGCGGTATTACCCATGATGCTGGAGAACGCCAGCTGCGCCATATTGGTCTTGCTGACACCTTCGGCTGCGCCGGAGGCAAGGATCCCGTTGCCGGCATACAGGGTGGAGATAACGACCAGAGCGGTCATGGTGAGGACGACAAAGGTATCAATGAAAACGCCAATCATGGCCACAACGCCCTGCTCGTGCGGGCAACTTACCTTAGCCATAGCGTGGGCGTGGGGAGTGGAGCCCATACCGGCCTCATTGCTGAACAGACCGCGCTTGACGCCCTGGCTGATGGCCTGCTTGAGCGCAAAGCCGAAGCTGCCGCCGATGATGGACTGCGGCTGGAACGCATAGCAGAAAATCATACCAAAGGTCTCCGGGATGAAACGAATGCGGGCCAGCAGCACCACCAGACCGCCAATGAGGTACAGACAGGCCATCACGGGGACGATCTTTTCAGCCCAGGAGGCCACCCGGTGGCTGCCGCCCAGGAATACAAAGGCGGAAAGAGCAGCCACAACAATACCGATGACCCAGGTGGGAACGCCGGTGGCATTGGAGAGCGCCTCACCGATGGAATTGGACTGGACCATGCTGCCGATAAAGCCCAGCGCAAGGATGATGGCTACGGCGAAGAAGCCGGCCAGGAACTTGCCGAAGCCGCCCTTAAAGGCACGCTTGATGTAATAAACTGGGCCGCCGTGGACGCTGCCGTCCGCATTGACCACACGGGTCTCCTGCGCCAGCACCGCTTCCGCATAGATGGTAGCCATGCCGAAGAAGGCGATGATCCACATCCAGAAGATGGCGCCGGGACCACCGATGAGGATAGCGCCGCAGGCGCCGACGATATTACCGGTACCTACCTGCGCGGCAATGGCCGTGGCCAGTGCCTGGAAGGAGGAAAAGCCGCCCTGCTGCTTTCCGCCATGGAGATTGATGTTGCCGAATACCCGGCGCATACCCTCGCCAAAGCAGCGCACCTGCACAAAGCGGGTACGGATGGAGAAATAAAGGCCCGCGCCGATCAGCAGGATGATGAGGATATAATCCGAGAGATAGCCGTTGATTTTTTGTACGATGTTGAGCAATACTGCTTCCATTTGTTTCACTCCTGATTAAAATATTGCAGTGAAAAAAGGATAATAAAAAGGCTGCCCGTCTTTTTTAAGCGGCAGCCTCTGAAGAATAGCGAGCGATCAAACAAAAGATGCTTTGATGACCGCTCTGTCCTTTTGCCTGAGAGATTCGGCGGAAAAACCGCCTTGCACCTTCGGCACTCAACTCAATGAGATTCTCCAGAGCCCCCTCCATATTCAGTCTCTTACGATTCTGAATGTTTCTGCGGGGTCGCTATCGTTATTCACTTGATGTTATTCTACACCATTTTGCAGCTTTGTCAAGAGAAAAATGCAAAATGCGTTATTCTTCCGTGCGGATGCACCGCACCGTTACTCGGGCACGGCCATCGTAGGTGCAGGTAAACAGGGTAAGATCCCACTCCCCAGCCCGCATTTCCTCCACGGCGGTCTCCGGCAGGGTCTCCACCCGGTCCACCGTATAGCGGTAGGTCTGCCCGGCTGCATCGGTAAATAGGACGGTATCCCCGGGACGCAGGGTGTGCAGCGCGGCAAAGTGCCGCCGGTAATTGTGCGCCGCTATGATGATATCATCCCCGGCCAGGGTACCGGCATAGCGGCAGGGTGCCTGGCGCAGAAAATCCATCTCCCATTCGGCCCCCACCGGCAGCTCCAGCGCCAGGGTAGGTAGAGAAAGGATGCCCAGATACTCCTCCCCCTCCAAAGAGACCGTCAGCTCTCCGGCGGGCAGGGTAGGCATCGGCGCTGGAGACTGTCCGATGCTATCTGCCACAGCAGGCAAAATCTTTTGGGTGGCCGCCGCGGCACGGCGTTCCTCCCGCAGATTAAACCCCAATAGGAATGCGGCGGCCAAAATGCACAGGCCGCCCAAAATGATGCAGAACCGGCCGATACGCTCTCGTGTCATGTCGGTTTCCTCCGGCGGCGCAGGCGGCAGCCCACCGCCACCAGCAGCACCCCTATGGCTGCCAGCAGCGTGATAGGCCATTGCAGCAGGCCGGTCTGAGGCAGCTTATCCCCTGGGGTGGGGGCTGGGTTATCCGGTATGATGATGACCGGCGGTTCGGGGGTACCGGAGCGCTCCAGCTTGGGCTCTACCGTTGCAGCGTACTGCCACCCGCCGCCCGCCTGTTGGGCCGGCAGCTCCAGCAGCACCGGGGTGGTGGTATAGGTGCAGCCGCCCTTTTGGTAGGGAGCCGCGCACAACAGATACAACCCGGTGGGCAGCCCCTCTAATGCAGCTTTGCCATCAGCCGCGGTGGTAAGCTGCTTTTCTGGGGAAATGCTTTGCTGCTCCACCCATTGGTCCAGCAGCCCGGCCGCCTGCCGCCAGTCGGCGGCATCCCGCAGGTTCCCCAGCACAATACCGCTATCCTCATAGGCCGGCAGCAGGGTGTGCTCTCCCTGCGGAGAAAGCGCCGCCACCCGGTACAGCGAAAAGCCCATGCCGCTTACTGGCTTATTCTCATAGTGACAGTCAATGGTCAACGCGCACAGCGCGTCAGGATCGGCTGTCTGTGCTATCGCGGGGAGACACAGCAGTATGATCAGGATCAGGGCCAGAACGGCTCTGAGACGCTTTTTCATCAGTTCTCCCCCTTTCTATCACATTGCCCTCTTCGGGCCCGGTTTTCTTTTTCTTGCGGCGCAGCAGCGCCAGGATGAGCAAAATAAGCAGGAACAGCAGCAGCGCGCCGATCAGCAGCTTGCCCTTCCAGCCCAAGCTGTGCACTACCTGCTGGGTCACGGTCACTTCCACCGTTTCCTCCACGGTCTCCAGCGGGATGCGGTGCCCGCGCACCAGCAGCCGGTGGGTATTTACGCCGTAGGGCGTACAGGTCACCAGGGTAACAAGGTCCTCCCCTTCCACCGGGTACAGGTCCTTTACCTCATCCGGCTCCACCACCAGGATCTGATCCACCTCATAGAGGAGCTGCTCCCCCAAAATGCGCAGGGAAAAATGGTCGCCCAGCTGCATTTGGTCCAGATCGGAGAAAAGCAGCGCCGAGGGCAGCCCCCGGTGGCCGGAAAACACCGCGTGGGTGCCCTCTCCACCCACCGGCAGGGAGGTACCGCCTAGATGCCCGATGCCATGCTGGAGGACCTCCTCCGTGGTGCCGTGGTAGATGGGCAGCCGCACGCTGATGCGCGGGATCTCGATGTAGCCCATAATGCCGCTGCCATCGGGATCCAGCAGGCCCCAGTAGGGGTCCCCCGCGGGCAGCTGCCGCCCGGTAAAGGCATCCCGGAAGGTGGGACTGAGGTTTTTATTGTATTCCTGCGCCGCTTCCCACAGCGCGGAGTGATCCTCCGGGGCAAGGGTAGTGGTGCTTTGGGTGTAGTGGGAGATCAGCTGGTTCTGCCGGTGCTGGTTCCACAGGTCGCTGGCCACCGGGTAAAATAGAATCCCCAGCCCCAGCAGAAAAATGAGGATGGCCAGCACGGTGCCCAGCCGGTTTTGTCTTTTTTGTTTGGCTTGTTTTGTTGTCACGAATGGTACTCCTTTGGCAGTAATGCAGCAGGGAAAAAACCGCAAACCGTTGCAGCGGGCTTGCGGCCTTTTCCTTGCCGCCCATCCCGCCGGGGAGAGAAAGAGGAAAAACCCGGCGGGACGGCAAGAAAATGAAGAGGATGGCAAATTACAGGGTGGTCTTATTCTGCTCCTGCTCGTCCTCACGGCGACGGCGGGCAAACAGGAAGAACCACAGCGCCGCACCCATGCACAGCAGGCCGATCACCGTGAACATCACGGTGCCGACACCACCGGTGGTGGGCAGTACGGGGGTGGAGCTATTGAGAAGGTCGGCTTCAAAGCGATTTTTCTCAGCATTCAGGCTCTTTTTCTGAATCAGTGCGCGATCCGCTTCTTTCGTTTCAGTAAAACCGCCACTGGCCAAATCCTTGACCAGACTTTCGCTGGCATCCCGCTCTGCGGTCAGATCCAGCTTAAAGCCGCCCTTGGGGGCATAGTAGCCGGAAGGAGTCTTGGTTTCCTTCACATAGTAGGAACCGACATCCAGGCCGCGGATGGAAAGGATATTCTTATCATTGCCCATATTGGCATCCATCTGCGCCACGGCGCCTTCCTCGCCCGCCAGTGCGGGACGGTAATAGGCCCCGACATCTCCATTGGCTTCCACCTTTACCATATTGATGGCTTTGGTCATCGCTTCATCGGCATACAGGGTGAAGCCCGCACCGGCCAGGGGCTGGTGGCCGGAACCCGCGTTACTGGGATCAATCAGCTCATTGGATTTCTTAAAGAGGGTAAAGTCATAATTATAAACCGCAGCGGTAGAGTCGGCGGTCGTTTTGGTCTTGTCCGCCTCCATGGAGAATACATATTCCAGCTTGGCAGTTGCGGAAGCCTCAGATTCTGCAACTGCATCCGGGGCTACGGTGGCCTGGAAGTGGAGATAAATCAGCCCTCTGCCGGTGGCAGCATTGCGGATCTTGCTGTAATCCAGCTCAACGGTCAAATTACCGTCGGCACCTACGGTAGTCTGTATAATGGCATCCTTTACGGCGTCGCTATCCGCATTGGGCAGGGCAGTCGCCTTCATGCTGCCCTCCACATACTTCAGCCCGGCCAGCTGGCAATTTGCAGTCAATTTGGTGATGTTGAAGGAGTTATCGGTGTAGGCCGGAGTGGAAACCTCCATATAGAAATCCATCGTTTCGCCAACCCGGCCACCGGCGGTTTTCTTCCAGTCATCTATATCGCGGCTGTCATCATTTACCCGTACATTGATAGCTGGACCTTCCTCGTGCTTAAATACAGCGGTCAGGTCATCGGCGAGCTCACTGCCGGCGGCATACACCTTTACATTCCCGTTCTTCACCTGCACAAACACGGTAACAGGCATATAGGTACGGTTATTCGCAGCAGTGGTAGATACCAGCAGCAGATAATAGCCGGGCTCCAAAGTCATCTGAACCTTGTTGTTGGCATCGGCAACCTTTTCCACCGGATTGGATGGCAATGTAATAATAGGACTATCCAGAAGTGAGTGACCATTCATCAGGACATAGCTAGCCATCATGCTGGTCAAGCCTTCCTTGGTGGTATCCTTCAATACATTTTCCGGCAGCTTATCGGGCTCCTGATGTTGCAAAAAGTTTATAAATCCATCGTGAAATATGTATTTGTTGTAGTTTTCATCATACCACCCCAGCTTGTACGCCTTCACGGTATCGCCCTCGGCCACCCCGGTAAAGGTGATCTCACGGGAATAGTTCTCCTCCGCCACGGCGGGTACCGCCATGGCCAGCAGCATGGCCAGCGCCAGCAGCAGCGTCAGGCACTTTTTCATTGTCTTTTTCATGTTACTTTCACTCCTTTGGTATCATTGTTATCCACAGCGGCTTCCCTTGGCAGGGGGCGCGCTTATTTCACTTTCTTTCGGCCTGGCAGCAGTACCGCTACGGCCATCAGGGCCGCGCCCGCCAGTGTAAAGGGCACCGTTCCGGCGCCGCCGGTGCTGGGCAGGATATGCAGCTCCTTCAGCTTCAGGGTCAGCAGATAGGTGTATTCCTCCCCCTCGCACTGTTCCAGCTGCCATGCGGTATTCGCTGTATCCAAATAGGTCAGTGTGCCGTATTCGGCCTTTAGGTTGGGGGCGCTGTCCTCCGGCACATAGCCCGTGGGGGTGCCCGCCAGCTGGATGATATAATCCCCGGCAGGCATCTGCTCCAGCAGGGCCGCGCCGGCTTCATTGGTTTTATACAGCATCGGGCTGCCATTATCCCGCGTCACCCGCAGCACCGCCCCGGGGAGTTCCTCTCCCAGTGGGCCCAGCACTTTCAGCTTCAGCCGCAGCCGGGAGGTATTCTTCACCTCGGTAACGGTGGTGCCGCCCGGTGTAGAAATGGTCGCCTTCCCCGCCGCGATCTTCACCGTCCAGGTGAGCTCCGCCGCAGTGTAGCCCACAGGGGCGGTGGTCTCCCGCAGGTAATAGGTGCCGGCCGGCCACTTATCCTCAAACTGCACATCGCCGTTTTCATCGGAGGTGGCTGTTGCCAGCCGCTTGGTACATTCCGCATCAGCATACAGGGTAAATTCCGCGCCCTTTAATGGGTAGCCCTTTTCATCCACCTTTTCAAAGGCGATCTCGCCCCGGATGCCCTCATTATTGACCACCAGCAGAGCCTCCCGCGCAAAGCATTGCGTTCCATCGGCCTTCTGCCACCAGTGCTCCTCCCGGTATTCCTTATCCTCGGCCTGCCGGTACAGGGCCTTGGCATAGGTCACCAGGTAATCCGCGAAGCCATCCTCGGCCACACCGGGGTCACGGTAGGTGTCCCCTATTTCGATTTCCCGCAGCGTGTAATCAGCCACCGTGCCATCCGTAAAAAGCGGCAGATTTTCCCAGGTGTATTGCCATTCGTTTTCCTTGTTCAGCTCCACGGTATAGGCATCACCCGTCAGCGGCGCGCCATCGCGCCACAGCTCCACCGTCACAGGCAGCTTATCCCCCGTGGCGGGCCAACTGCTGCGGGCCGTCACACTGATGAGCATTCTGGGTACATTTAGGATGACCACATTGTCGGCATCGGCATTCTGCAGCCAGCTGCCGGTCGAGGGTGTTATCCCTTCCGGCAGCGCTTTTGCCTCCGCATGGTAACTGATATTCCCTCCAGTATTTTGGGCGACCGTCACCTGCACAGTACCGGGGCCAAAGTACCCCGTTGGCAGTACTTCGGTCAGAGTGTAGGTCCCTTCCTCCAGCCGGATGGTAAAAAAACCGCTGGCATCGGCAATGATCTTGCAGTCGGCGATCTGCTCGGTATAGCCCTCCTCCTGCACCACGCTGTAAAGGGTGGTGTTCGGCTTACGGTACAAGACCACTTCAGCGCCGCCCGGCCGGGACAACTTATACTCTACCTTTGCCAGCCCGTTGCCGGTAATGGAATCCTGCGTTTTTACCGTCAGGGTACCTATCCCCACATATATGTTCTGCAGAGCCACGGTCTGCACCGCAGTGTTCGGCACATCGTTGCCGTAGGCCGCCGCCGTAATAGTAATGCCACTTTCCTCCGGGTAGTCCTGATATCCCCCCGAAAGTCCCTGCGGGTGATTGCGGATGAGATAGCGGTTGTTCACCCGCCATTTGTCACCCTGCAGCGTATGGCCGGTTTCTTTTATCGTGTAGTCCCGCCGCTGCTGGGCCGGGACTTCCCAGGTGTAGGTATCGGCCTCGGCATCATAGCGGGTATAACCCAGCTTGCCCTGTTCCGTTACCGCCTTCGCAGGCTGCGGCACCAGGGTAAAATCGGTCACGCTGCTGCCGTTTTCGGTGTGGGAGACAGTAATGAGGAACTTATCCCGTACCTGTTTTATCGCCTCAGCATCCCCCGCAAAGGTCTTTGCCACAAAAAAGCGGGCGCGCTTGGCCACCAGCACACCATCAATATGCCAGCCATCGGAATGCTCAAACTTGACCATGTTCCAGCGGATCTGGAAGTAATCCGAATTGAGCATCTCCGCGGGGATCTCCACTCCGTCCACCTTCATGGTAATGGTATCGCTGTGGGCCCGCAGGTAGGCAAAGATCGTTTCCTCATTGGGGAGATCCTCCAGCCTACCGCCCTGCACCGGGTTATTCACCATGTTGCGGATCGTGTCATCCACCGCGTAGGCATTGTCGCCATTGGTTGCCCGCGCTACCAGCGGCTTTACCACACCCTCCGCATTTTTATTGGAGTACTCCGCCGGGATATTGTCCGCCCCCAGCATCCGGATGGTATATAGGGCGGGCGTATAGTCCTTTTGGTCCTCCCATTGCACACCGTCATCCACCGAGCCCCTGATCTCTCCATTGAGATGCAGGAAAAAATGTGTGGTAATTGGGCGTTTCAGCTTATCCTCGCCGCTCCATTTTGCCCGCAGCGTCACTTCGCCATCGCTGCCGGTATAGTGCTGCAGGTCTGCGGCAGTCAGCTTTGTACCGGGCTGCAGCAGCACCTCTTCCGTTATATTGGCCACCCGCCAACCTAAAAAGGAATAGAACAGTGAGCGGTTATTGGCTTTTTCGCCGGTCAGCTTTACCTCTATCCGGTCAATATCCGGGGCCAGCAGCGTGTAGTCTCCGTCACCCGGTTCCACCAGCAGGGTTTTTTTGCCCTTTACCATCGCGCTTTGCTGGGGCGCCTGCACCGAAGGCTCAAACTGGCCAATCTTGTGCTGCCAGCCGTCCGGCTCGGCCTCATATTTTATTACCAGGGTATCGGTATGCGGGTAGAAAACCACTGGCTGGCTGATTTTCTCGATGGTATAGGTCACACTGGTTTCGGTCTGCTTGGTCGGCTCCAGCTCCAGATGCGTTCCGGTCAGGCCATCCATGGCGTCCCAGGCCATACTGGACACGGTATTTAGGGTAATGCTCACATTCTCCCCATGGAAAGCGATCTTCGGCGCGGGCGGCTCCTGGTACACCCTGTTCAGGTCGTCCTCCACCGTCACCGTGTAGAACATATTCTCCGCCAGCAGCGTTTCGTTGCTCAGTTCTTTTTTATCAAGGAAATAGCTTTCGGCACCTTCTTTATTCGCGGGCAGGTAGTACAGCCGGATCTCGGTCCGGTGGCTTAGCGGAATCTGCCAGCCGCCGTCCTCACTCTTTATGGGAGCGGCATCTGCCCACATTTTGTTGGGGTCATAGCTATCGGTGTGCGGGAAGAACCGCTCCCCGTGATAATTCGCCGCCTTAAAGCCGTAGGCGCCATATACCTCCTCCAGCTCCGCCGCCGTTATATAGTAGCGGAGCTTTCCGCTGCCATCGGCATATTGCGCGGCGGTTTGCACCGTGGTCACCGGGTACCAGATGCCATCCCGTGCCGCATAGCATTCCACCGTGGCGGCCGCCGCACGGGCCTTGTCTTCAGCGGGCTGCGCTTCGGCCGGCTGCTCATCCGTCTCTTCCTCTTTTGTCATGGAGTCTTCCGGTTCGGGCAGGGCCTCCTCCGGAGCAGGAACCAGAGCCGGTTCTTCCTCCGCCGGGGCGGCATCCGCCACCGTGTAAAGGCCCGTTGGCAGCATGGTAAACAGCAGCGCCAGCACCACCAATAGCACCGAGGCCCTGCGGGCCCGGTGCCGGCGATGTTCCTTTCCGCTGCTGATTTTGGTATGCATTATTTATCCTTTCTGTTCTAATTTTTGTAAATATAAAAGCTGACTGCGTTCTTTTACTCAAGAATGCAGTCAGCCGGTCATGCGGTTTCCCGTTTAGACGCTTTACTTTGCGTCCCTGCCTTTCAGCAGGTTTGCCAAGGGTTATTCAATTTATGGGAATCGTTCCTATTTCCTTAGCGTTATCTTAACATCAACTCACAAAGAATTCAATAGAATTTTTCATCAAAATCTCATTTTTCATTATTTTTGTTCAATTATTGCATTTTATTTGCTGGCGCTCATCTTACAATTGTGTGTTTTCCTATATTCTCGCCTTTTTCTCCTTCAGATATTATAAAAAGGAAATAATATCCATGCAAAAAAGCCCGCACTCCCCACATCCTCCTCCACCACAAAAAAGCCGCAAGCAAACCTTCCTCCCCGCAAGGAAGGGGTTGTGTGAAGGGGGAACCTTTGCGGGGTCCCCCCTCGCGTCAAATCAGGGCAGCGGCTCTCGCCTTTTAGAAAAGCCCGCGCTCCCCACATCCTCCTCCACAGCAAAAAAGACGCCCTAAAGGCGTCTTTTTTGTGGTGGAGGAGGATGGATTCGAACCATCGAAGTCAGTGACAACAGATTTACAGTCTGCCCCCTTTGGCCGCTCGGGAACTCCTCCATATTCGGTTATGTCATGCGGTGGTGGAGCTGGTGGACGGATTCGAACCCCCGACCTGCTGATTACAAATCAGCTGCTCTACCGGCTGAGCTACACCAGCGTATCCGCTGCGACTATATTACTATACCATTCACCCGGGGCAAAGTCAAGCCCCAAAATACAGTTTTTTGCGGCAAAACAAGACGGCAGCCGGCCCACTGGTCAGGGGGCTGCCGTCTATTCGCCTTCTGGCCGTTCTCAGCTGTCGATGTGCTCCTCCAGATAATGGGCCAGCTCGCCAACAGTGTGGATCTTCTCAATGTCCTCATCGGGGATCTCGATATCGAACTCGTCCTCCAGGGTCATCACCAGGTCCACTACATCCAGCGAATCCGCGCCCAGGTCATTGACGATATCGGTATTCTCATTCACTTCGTCCGCCTCAATATCAAGCTGTTCGCACAGCAGTTCAATCAGTTTCTCCAGTACCATATTTGCCTCCTGAAAAAGTATATACATATTTTTTACGGTAAATTTTACAGTGACTATATGATAGCGTGTTTTTGGGGGGTTGGCAAGATTTTTTCTTCGGCAAATGGCACAAATATTCTGTGAATACCTTGTGATAACCGCACCAGTCCGTCAAAAAGCTCTCCTAAAATCCTCCCCTCCACTCCTTTCTCCCCGTTGCGCCGCCCCACGCGGCCTGTTATAATAGAA
>ERZ857480.28981-NODE-44726-length-73598-cov-23.9872_pt1 | contig 73598 bp, 71 predicted proteins | sample MGYA00519767_ERZ857480 | MGnify/ENA primary metagenome ERZ857480 (study PRJEB31778, sample SAMEA3449210) | human gut metagenome | biome: human gut; feature: human-associated habitat; material: faeces | place: United Kingdom | collected 2010/2012 ...
ATACTCCTGTAAAATCAGATGACGCAACTGACGCGGTAAATAATGACGTGATAAGTCTGAATTCGTTTTTTGCTGCATAAGATTTACTCTTTTCTGTAAACCTTTTTCAGGACGGGACAAACTTTTTCAGGACGGGACACTGGCACCGGGCCGCCCCTTGCCGACAAACAAGGACAGAAACAGACAAACAAAGAACTGGGCAAGTCCGACTAAGGCTTGCCCGGTTTTCTATCCGGCAACGGGTTCCGCAGGGATGACGCTATTTCCGGAATTCGAGACGCACGACGACCGGAAAATGGTCCGACGGCGTGCGCGCCTCGTAACTGTGCAGTGAAACCTCCTTGGGGAAGGCGCCCGACTTGATCTCCTCGCCGCTGGCGGCGGTCTCCGTACGGTAGGTATCGGTCAGCACCCCGTAATCGTGCACGCGAACCGACGGCGTCACGAAGATATGGTCGATGCGGCTGTCGGTCTTCAGCGAAGGATTGAAGTTGTTGAACGTACCGTTCGGGGCGTAGCGTCTTCCGGCGGTCTCGTACGAGTCGGCCAGAATGCCCGACGAGACAAAGGTCGTATAGATATGATTGTTCTGGTCAACGTTGAAGTCTCCGGTCAGGATCACGAACTCTTTGGGTTTGCACATTTCACGGATCTTCGCCACCACAAGCTTGGCGCTCTCCTCACGGGCCTGCACCCCGATATGGTCCATATGCAGGTTGAAGAACCAGAAGCGGCGCTTGGTCTGCAGGTCGAGGAAATGCCCCCACGTGCAGATGCGCGGCAGCGCGGCGTCCCAGCCTTTGTTCGGACGGTCGGTGATCTCCGAAAGCCAGAAGTGGCCTTCGTCCAGCAGGCGGAAACGCTCCTTTTTATAGAATATGGGCGCATACTCGCCTTGCGTCTTTCCGTCGTCACGGCCGACGCCGATATAGTCGTAGTCGGGAAGCTGCGCCAGCATGTCGTGCAGCTGGCCGTCGAGCACCTCCTGACTGCCGAAAATGTCGAAGCCGTGGAATTCGATCAGGCGGCACACCCACGGGCCGCGACGCTCCCAGCCGTTGCCGCGTTCGGCGTCGCCCCGATTGGCGTTGCGGATATTATAGGTGGCCACGGTCAACTCCTGAGCGGCGGCACAAAAGGTCACGGCGGCAAACAGCGCGAGAATCAGCAATTTCTTCATTTCAAAGGATCGTTTAACGGGTTAGAAATCGAACAAAGATATAAAAAACGCACGAAATCCCCTCCGGCCGCACTTCCGCAAGTAAATTTTTCTGCCGGATTAGTACACTTTCAGGCTTGAGGATACGGGGTTCGCCATATTTTTACTATCTTTGGGGTGCAAAAAACCAAACTTATGGAATCAGCCCGTAAAACCTCCGTAACCAAAGTAATGCCCATCCTTTTCAGCTTCTTCGTGATGGGGTTCTGCGACGTGGTCGGCATCTCGACCACTTATGTCAAAAACGATTTCAACCTCAGCGAAGCCCTCGCCGGATTCATTCCTTCGATGGTATTCCTGTGGTTCCTGCTGCTCTCGGTCCCCGTAGCGCTGGCAATGAACCGCGTCGGACGCAAACGCACCGTCCAGATCAGCAACGTCATCACGATCGTCGGCATGCTGATTCCGTTCGTATCGTATAATTTCGCGACCTGCATGGTGGCCTTCGCGCTGCTGGGAATAGGCAACACGATCCTGCAGGTGTCGCTCAATCCACTGCTGACGAATGTCGTGTCGGGCGAATCGCTTACCAGCTCGCTCACGGCTGGACAGGTCGTCAAAGCCGTCTCGTCGTTCATGGGTCCGATTATCGCCGTCTTCGCGGTGAACGTCTTCGGCAACTGGCAGTACCTCTTCCCGATCTTCGCCGCGATCACGCTTCTCTCGTCGCTTTGGCTGATGATGACCTCGATTCCCAAAGAGGAGGTTTCCCTACAGTCGGGCAGTTCGGTCGGCGCAACGTTCTCGCTGCTGAAGGACAGCCATATCCTGCTCTTCTTCATCGGCATCCTCTGCACCGTAGGTCTCGACGTGGGCATGAACACGCTGACGCCCAAACTGCTGATCGAACGCTGCGGACTCGAAATCACCGACGCAGGACTCGGATCGAGCGTCTATTTCTTCTGCCGTACGGCCGGCGCATTCATCGGCGCATTCCTGCTGGCGCGTCTCTCGGACGTCCGCTACCTGCGCGTAAACCTCATCGTGATGCTCGCGGCGCTGGGCGTGCTCTATTTCGCCAACAGCTACATCGAGATACTGATTTGTGTGGGCGTCTTCGCCTTCGCCCTCTCGTGCGTCTTCTCGATCGTCTACTCGCTGGCATTGCGCCGCCGCCCGGACAAGGCCAATGAAATTTCGGGCCTGATGATTACGGGCGTCTGCGGAGGCGCGATCATCCCCCCGCTGATGGGGCTGCTGACCGAAACCGTCGGATCGCAGGTCGGCTCGCTCATCATCCTGACCGTCTGCGCCGTATACCTGACCTTCTGCGCATACAGCATCAAATCCAAAGCCAACAAATAACCAAAATACCATGTACAGATACGACAACCGTGTGGTCATCACACTCGACGCAGGCGGCACGAACTTGGTGTTCGGCGCCATGCAGGCCAACAAATTCATCGTCGATCCCATCACGTTGCCGTCGAACGCCGACAACTTGGACAAATGTCTGGCAACGATGGTCGAAGGCTTTCAGGCCATCATCGACAAACTGGAGGAGAAACCCGTCGCCATCAGCTTCGCGTTCCCCGGCCCGGCCGACTACCCGAACGGAATCATCGGCGGCTATCTGCCCAACTTCCCCTCGTTCCGCGAAGGCGTGGCGCTGGGGCCGTTCCTCGAATACAAATTCGGCATTCCGGTTTTCATCAACAACGACGGCGACCTCTTCTCCTACGGCGAAGCGCTGGGCGGCGCACTGCCCGAAGTGAACGCCCGGCTCGAAGCGCTGGGCAGCCCCAAACGCTACAAGAATCTGGTGGGATACACCTTCGGCACGGGTCTGGGCATCGGTATCGTGGTGAACAACGAACTCAACCGCGGCGACAACTCGTGCGTCGAGACCTTTTGTCTCAAGCACAAGAAGATGCCCGACATTATCGTCGAAGACGGCGCCGCGATCCGCGCCGTGAAGCGCGTCTACGGAGAGTTGACGGGCAACCCGAACCACGGGCTGGAACCGAAGGACCTCTGCGATATCGCCGACGGAAAACGCGAAGGCGACACGGAAGCCGCCCGCAAGGCTTTCGCCGAGATGGGCGAGATCGCCGGCGACGCCATGGCTACGGCCGTGACGCTGATCGACGGTCTGATCGTCATCGGCGGCGGCATCACGGGCGCCCGCAAATGGATCATGCCCAGCCTGCTCAAAGAGCTGCGCAGCAAGATGCACACCATCGCGGGCGACGAGCTGAACCGCGTGCAGATGAAGGTTTACGATCTGGACAGCGAAGAGGAGTTCAAGGAGTTCGCCAAAGGCGATCAGCGCACGCTGAAGGTCTACGGAACCGACCGTTACGTGGCTTACGACCCCCAGAAGCGCATCGGCGTCGCTATTTCGAAACTCGGCGCGAGCAACGCCATTTCGGTGGGCGCATACGCGTTCGCCCTGAGCCAGCTCGACGCGCAAAAAGCACAATAAAACTATTATGTATAAGTTCCAACCCATTCTCAAATCGACGATCTGGGGCGGCGAAAAAATCGTCCCCTACAAACAAATCGCATCCGGCCAGACGCAGGTCGGCGAAAGCTGGGAGCTTTCGGGCGTCAAAGGCAACGAATCGGTCGTGGCCGGAGGTCCCGAAGCCGGCACTACCCTGCCGGGCCTGATCGCCCGCCACGGCGCCGCACTGCTCGGCAAAGCCAACTTCGAACGTTTCGGCGAGGAGTTCCCGCTGCTGATCAAGTTCATCGACGCGCGGCAGGATCTCTCGATTCAGGTACACCCCGACGACCGGCTGGCGTGGGAGCGTCACAAGTCGAAAGGCAAGACCGAAATGTGGTACGTCGTGGACGCCGACAAGGGCGCACGGCTCCGGTCGGGATTCGCCAAGCAGGTGACGCCCGCCCAGTACGAAGCCAGCGTCGAGGACAACACCATCACCGACATCCTCGCCGAGTACGAGATACATCCGGGCGACCTCTTCTTCCTGCCGGCAGGCCGCGTCCACAGTATCGGCGCGGGCGCGTTCATCGCCGAGATTCAGCAGACTTCGGACATCACCTACCGCATCTACGACTTCAACCGCAAGGACGCCGACGGCAATACCCGCGAACTGCACACCGAGCTGGCGAAGGGCGCCATCGACTACACCGTGCTGCCCGACTACCGCACCAAGTACGAGCAGGTGCAGGACCGCGAAACGGAACTGGTGTCGTGTCCCTACTTCACCACGTCGCTCTGCGACCTGACCGCTCCGCTGACGCTCGATTACGCGGCGCTCGACTCGTTCGTCGTTGTGATCTGCGTCGAAGGCAAAGGCATGATCGCTGACGACAGCGGCAACGAAATGCCGATCCATCAGGGCGAGACGGTACTGCTTCCGGCTACCGTGAAGTCGCTCCGCGTCGTCCCCGAAGGGAAGCTCAAAATGCTGACCAGCTGCATCAAGTAAATGGAATGCACTCTGACAGATAAATCCGGCGGTTCCGACTGCCGGATTTTTTCATTTTCCGCGGCAACCCCGATAATAAATTTTATCTTCATCGGCTCATTGCATCGTAAAAATAATCGCCCGCCTCGGCAAATCGAGGAAAAAATTTTCTTTTAACAAAATTCCGTTGCAGGACTCCGTTCTTTTTAGTACCTTTGGAGGTGCAACCGGAACACTAAAAAACAGAGAATCTTACGACATGGAGAAGAAACTGCAAGAGATCGCATCGCACTTCGCTTTGGAGGGAGGCATCGCGGCCATAGACTCGCTGGGCGAGGGTTTTATCAACGATACGTTCATCATCCGCACCGAAGGGGAGGCCCCCGATTACATTCTTCAGCGCAAGAACAAAAACATATTTCCCGACGTTCCGGCCATGATGGACAACATCCGCCGGGTTACCGACCACATCCGCCGCGGAGTCATCGCGGCAGGCGGCGATCCCCGGCGCGAAGTGATGACCGTGGTCCCGACCAGAGAGGACGCGCTGTACCACATCGACGGCGACGGCGAATATTGGGCCGTCTCGGTTTTCATCGACGACACCGTCGCCTACAACAAGGCCGATTCGCCCGAACTGGCCCGCAAGGGCGGCGAAGGAATCGGCAAATTCCAAGCCCAGCTGGCCGACTTCACCGAGCCGCTGGCCGAAACGATCAAGGGATTCCACAACATCCGCCACCGCTTCGTGCAGTGGGACGAGGCGCTGAAGCGCGACGCCGCAGGCCGCAAAAAGGAGCTTTCGGAGGAGATCGGCTGGATCGAATCGCGGCGCGGAGAAATGCTCGGCTTCTGGTCCAAGGTCGAGGACGGCACGATTCCGACGCGCGTGACGCACAACGACACCAAGATCAACAATATTCTCTTCGACAGGCAGGGCGAGGTGCTCTGCGCCATCGACCTCGACACGGTGATGGCCTCCACGTCGCTCAACGACTTCGGCGACGCCATCCGCTCCTACGCCAACACGGGCGACGAGGACGACCGCGACCTTTCGCGCGTCGGGCTGTCACTCGAAATGTTCCGGGCCTACACCGAGGGCTACCTCTCGCAGCGGGCCAAACAGCTCACCGACTCCGAAATCGACCATCTGGCTTTCTCGGCCCGATACATCACCTTCGAACAGGTCCTGCGTTTCCTGATGGACTACATCGACGGCGACACCTATTATAAAATCAAATACCCCGGTCACAACCTTGTGCGCACCCACGCCCAGTACCGCCTGCTGCAAAGCATGGAGGAGCATTACGGCGAAATGTGCCGCATCGTACGGGAAACCGTGGACAAATACCGCAAGGCATGACGGAAATACGCAAAATCACGGGCATCGTCCCCACGAACAAGGCTGCCGTCGAAGCGGCTTTCGCCGGCATCGAACCGCAGGCCCTAGCCTGCTGCAACTGGCCGGACCAATTTCCTTACGCGCCGGAGGTTTCGTTCCGCATGTTCCACACGGGCGACTACCTGATGCTGCGCTTCGACGTCGCGGAACGCTGCACGATGGCCCGCGTCACGGAGGACAACGGCGAAGTTTGGACCGATTCGTGCGTGGAGTTCTTCATCGCCCCCGACGACAGCGGCTATTACTACAACTTCGAGTGCAGTTGCATCGGACGCCTGCTGCTGGGCTTCCGCAAGGAGCGCGAGCACCCGGCGCACGCCGCGCCCAAGGTGATGGCCGCCATCCTGCGGAATCCGAGCCTCGGACTGCGGCCGTTCCCCGAACACGAAGGAGACAACCGCTGGTCGGTCGTGCTGGCCATTCCCCCGCAGGCGCTGTTCATGCACGAGCTGAGCGACTGGAGCGGTCTGAAGGCATCGGTGAACCTCTACAAATGCGGCGACAAACTTTCGCAGCCCCATTTCCTTTCGTGGAAGCCGATCGAGACGCCGAAACCCGACTTCCACCGGCCCGATTTTTTCGAACAAATTAAATTTTCAGAGATATGAACAACAAATATTCACTTCCGAAAGACGGCGGCCTGATCGCAGAATCGACGCCGCGCGACATCATCCATCGTTACGAGAAAATTCACACGACGGTCTATGAAAACGAATATCTGGGCGTTCAGTACGTTGCCGACACCATCGTCAAGGCGATCCGCACCTACAACGAACTCCACTGTTCGAACGAAGTCTACGAAGAGCAGCAGCCCTTCGTGCTGGGCCTTACCACGGGCCGCACGCCGCTGGGACTCTACCGCGAGCTGGTGAAACGCCACAAAGAGGGTCTCGTCAGCTTCCGCAACGTGGCCGTATTCAGCCTCGACGAGTTCTACCCCATCCGCTCGACCGAGCAGCAGAGCCGCAACTTCCGCATCCACGAGGATTTCCTCAACCACATCGACATCCTGCCCGAAAACATCCACATCCCCGACGGCACCATCTCCGAGGACAAGGTTTCGGAGTACTGCGCCTCGTACGACCACTCGGTGCGCAAGATCGACCTGATGATTATCGGCGTGGGCGAAGACGGCCAGATCGGTTTCAACGAACCGGGTTCCTATGCCAAGTCGCGCACCCGGCTGGTGCAGCTGACCCACAACACCCGCAAAATCCAGTCGGGCGCATTCTTCGGACTGGACTACACCCCGAAGCTGGCCATCACGATGGGTATCGACACGATCATGCGGGCCGACAAGATCATCCTGATGGCTTGGGGCGAAGAGAAGGCCCAGATCATCCAGAAGGTCGTCGAAGGCGAGATCACGACCCAAGTGCCGGCATCGAACCTGCAGGCCCACCCCAACATCGAAGTCGTAATCGACGAGAACGCCGCCCAGCTGCTCACCCGCGAGCAGACGCCGTGGCTGGTAGGCCCCTGCAAATGGACGCCCAAATTCACCCGCAAGGCCGTGGTGTGGCTCTGCGGCGTGGTGCAGAAACCGATCCTGAAGCTCACCTACAAGGATTACATCGAAAATTCGCTGGGCGAACTGCTCGAACAGGGCCGCGCCTACGACCAGATCAACATCGACGTATTCAATGACCTCCAGCACACCATCACCGGCTGGCCGGGCGGCAAGCCCAACGCCGACGATTCGACGCGCCCCGTGCCGTCGAATCCGTATCCCAAACGCATCGTGATTTTCTCGCCCCACCCCGACGACGACGTGATTTCGATGGGCGGCACGTTCATCCGTCTGGTGCAGCAGGGACACGACGTGCACGTGGCGTATGAAACTTCGGGCAACGTCGCCGTACACGACGACGTAGTGCTCCAGAACATCGACACGGCCCGCGAACTGGGCTACGGCAACCACTACGCCGAAGTCGAGAAGATCATCGCCGGCAAGAAGAAGGGCGAACCCGAACCCCGTCCGCTGCTCGACCTCAAGGGCGCCATCCGCCGTGCGGAGGCCCGCGCCGCCGTGCGCTCGTTCGGGCTGAACCCCGACACCAACGCCCATTTCCTCAACCTGCCGTTCTACGAGACGGGCGGCATCAAGAAGGGACTGCTCACGGAGAAGGACATCGAAATCATCGTCAAACTGCTCCGCGAGGTGAAGCCCCACCAGATTTACGCCGCCGGCGACCTCGCCGACCCCCACGGCACGCACCGTACGGCCATGGAGGCCGTGCTCGGCGCGCTCGACGTGGTGAAGGACGACGAATGGCTCAAGGAGTGCCACCTCTGGCTCTACCGCGGCGCATGGATGGAATGGGATCTCGGCATGGTCGACATGGCGGTGCCCTTGTCGCCCGACGAGCTGATCATGAAGCGTCACGCCATCTACCGCCACCTCTCGCAGAAGGACATCATGCCCTTCCCCGGCAGCGACCCCCGCGAATTCTGGCAGCGCGCCGAAGAGCGCACGCAGAACACCGCCAAGCTTTACGACAAGCTCGGCATGGCGGAGTATCAGGCAATCGAGGTATTCGTGAAGATGTTCTGACGAGCCCCCGCAAATGAAAAAACAATCAATAACCCAATAATTCAACCATTCAATCTATGCGACTGATTATCGAAGACACGCAGGAAAACGCAGGCCGCTGGGCAGCGCGCTACATCGTAGAGCAAATCAACAAGAAACAGGCGGCCGGAGGCACCTTCGTACTGGGACTGCCTACGGGTTCGACCCCGCTGACGACATACAAAGAGCTGATCGCGCTGAACAAGGCCGGAAAGGTCTCCTTCAAGGATGTCGTTACGTTCAACATGGACGAGTACGTCGGGCTTCCCGAAGAGCACCCCGAAAGCTACCATTCGTTCATGTGGAACACCTTCTTCAACCACGTGGACATCAACCCGGCCAACGTCAATATCCTCAACGGCAACGCCCCCGACCTGCAGAAGGAGTGCGACGAATACGAGGAGAAAATCCGCAAGGCGGGCGGCATCGACCTCTTCATGGGCGGTGTCGGCGAAGACGGACACTTGGCGTTCAACGAGCCTTTTTCGTCGCTCAACTCGCGTACGCGCGTCAAAACGCTGACTTACGACACGCTCGTCGTGAATTCGCGCTTCTTCGACAACGACGTGAACAAGGTTCCCAAGCAGGCCTTATCGGTAGGCGTCGCCACGGTGCTCGATTCGAAGCAGGTGCTGATCCTCGCGCTCGGCCACAAGAAAGCCCGCGCCCTGCAGCAGTGCGTCGAAGGTCCCTACTCGCATGTCTGCACGATTTCGGCCATGCAGGTACACCCGCACGGAATCGTCGTATGCGACGAACCCGCGACCGTCGAACTGAAAGTCGGCACGTACCGCTATTTCAAGGACATCGAGAAAGAGAACCTGATCTGATAATGCCGGAGCGGCCCTTCGGACGGTCGTACGACCGTCCGAAACCGTATCCGTACATTCCGGAGGCCCGGATTTCCGGCGGGATTTCGCCCCTGCATCCGGACGCTCCCATACAGATAAAATTCCCCGTACGGCAAGGCAGTCCGTACGGGGAATTCGTTTGAGCTGTACTAATCTCCAAACAGCGCGGCTCAACTTATTTCGTCTGTTTCACCAAAGCGATCTCGTCGATGCAGAAATAGGAGGGGCAATTCAGAAATCCGCCGCTCACATCGTTCGACATCACACCGAAACGCAGTTCATCGACAGCACCGAGCGACGAGCAATCGACCTTCACCCAATCGGAAACGATGGATTTCCCGCTGATAAGCACCTGCTCGATCGTTTTTCCTTTGACACCTCCGCTATATCCGGTCACCGAAACCTTGAACCAGTAATCGCTCAGGGAGGATTGGGACTGTCCCGTTACGGTCGCATTGGCCATATACAGATGGGCGACTTCCCGCGTCTCGCTGAATTCGATCTTCGGCGTATTGTAATCATAAGCGCCGTAATCGTTGAAATAAGCGAGGGCGAATGTCGCGGTATTGTTGGCTCCCGACTTGGTCCACGCCGAAAAATGGCTCCCTTTGTAATCTGGCGACCCGTCGGCCGTCGGAGTCTGCGAATAGTTCTTCGAAAGCGCAAAACCGCCCCAAGTGTCATAGGCTCCGAACTGGTTTTTCGACATGTCGCAAAAATAGGAGCCGAAACCGATCTTTCGGTCAGCAGTCGTGAAGAGGAGTCCGTCGAAAAAATTACCGTTGGCATCCTCTTCGTTCATGTATTCCCTGCCGCACAACACATCGTCGAAGGAACCGCCGGCCCATTCTCCGACAATCGTCACGGTCCGGGGCGCAGCGGCGTTGCCTTTGAAATCGAGCATCCCCTCCGCGGGTTCGAAAGAGATCACATCGTACTCGACGGGCGGCGTCTTGGGGCCGTCATCGTCCGAGCAGGCGGCAAAAATGCAAGCAGCTATAAAAATCCAAACTAAATTTTTCATCACGATTCTATAAATAAAAATTATTCCGAATAAACAAGATCATCGATACAGAAATACGTCGGAGCCCTCTCGTCACTACACTCGACAGAAAAAATTATTTTTGTCACCACTCCCAATTTATCCAGTCCCACGGTATTCCAATCTGCAACGATTTTGTTATTCGCAGCAAGGGGGACATCAACTTTTCCGGTCTGGGTTTCACCGTCGAAGCCAATAATCGACACGCTGTAATCACTATAATCACCCTTAAGGTAGAGATAGGTCCACGTATTATTGGCAACACGAACCGAAACAGGAGAAACAGGCGTCGAAAACTCAACTGCAGGATTAAATGTATATCCGGGGCCCATTCCCTTCATATCGTATGCAACGGCAAATTTATTCTGACCGTCATCGACTGTCGTATAAACACTAAATTGATTATCTGTCCCCTCGGTCACCTTATCATGGCAGCCGGATATGGCAAACTTGCACCAAGTATCCCATACGCCGCCGAAATCTGAAAAATAAGACAGGAAGGAAGCCTTGCCTTCTTTATAAATAACCCCTTCGAACTCCAACGAGCCATCCTCATCAGAAGCCAGCGTCTTACCCCACAAGTATCCGTCAGCACCAAGTTCGGCATCACTGAAAGTTATTGTTTCAACATGGGGGGGGGTCGGCGTCTTGTCATCGTCCGAGCAGGCCGCGAATGCAAGCGCCGCAAAAGCGATCAGTAAAAGTTTTTTCATCTTTCGTTTGTTTAAGTTATCTGTATAAAATAAAAAAATCCGGTCCCGAACTCCCGGAATCGAATCCCCGTTTTACACAGCCCGGCGCATACCTATTATATATGCCGCCTTCACAACAAACGTCCGACACCCAGTGCCACCGTCCGAAGCGCTCCGTTCTCCGCAGAGCCTGTCCGAAAATCGAGAATTCTCCCACCGGGAGGCGCAAGGCAGGTCTTCTGGCTCGTTCCTGCCGCTACGCCTTCCCGGCCGGAGCCAGTGGCTAAAGAGTGTGCGGCAATTGACGGAACTTACAGCAGCGGGAACTGCTGCCGATTTACACGGCATTCCCATTTAATCACACGGGGCCTTGCCCGGCCCTTTGTGAACCATTGCGGTGCAAAGTTAGGAAATAAATTCGTATCTTTGCCGTCGCTAACAAAAAATTTAAGCAAAGATTATGAAACACGCATACGTATTTCCGGGTCAGGGTGCCCAAGCAGTCGGTATGGGCAAAGACCTTTACGACAACGTACCCGAAGCGAAGGAGCTGTTCGAGAAAGCCAACGAGATTCTCGGTTTCCGCATCACGGACATCATGTTCGCAGGTACGGACGAGGAGCTGAAGCAGACGAAGGTAACGCAGCCTGCCGTATTCCTCCACTCGGTAATCATGGCCAAGGCGCTCGGCGTGAAACCCGATGCGGCCGCAGGACACTCGCTGGGCGAATTCTCGGCGCTGGTCGTCGCCGGAGCGCTCTCGTTCGAAGACGGCCTGAAACTCGTATCGAAACGTGCTCTGGCCATGCAGGCCGCCTGCGAGGCACAGCCCGGCACGATGGCCGCCATCCTCGGTCTGGACGACAAGACCGTCGAGGATATCTGCGCGTCGATCGACGGCGTGGTCGTGGCTGCCAACTACAACTGCCCCGGACAGCTCGTCATCTCAGGCGCCGTAGAGGCTGTTGAAGTCGCCTGCGAGAAAGCCAAAGCCGCAGGCGCCCGCCGCGCACTGCGTCTGCCCGTGGGCGGAGCGTTCCACTCGCCGCTGATGGAGCCTGCCAAGCAGGAGCTGGAGAAGGCGATCAACGAAGCGCCGTTCCAAGCACCCGTCTGCCCCGTATACCAGAACGTGGACGCAAAACCCTATACCGATCCCGCTCAGATCAAGGCGAACCTGATCGCACAGCTGACGGCTCCGGTACGCTGGACCTACATCGTGAAGAACATGCTCGCCGACGGCGTGACGGAGTTCACCGAGCTCGGCCCCGGCACTGTACTTCAGGGGCTTATCAAGAAAGTAAACCCCGAAGCAACGGTCGAATCGAAATCGACGCTATAAAATAAAAAGGCGCAACGATAAAAGGAACGGTCTGATTGTCAGAGCGTTCCTTTTCGTTTAAAAACTTTTGAAACAAAATTTATTAAATTTTATTAAAAACATGTTGCGTTTTTTAAATATACTTATTATATTTGCAAAGGTTTAGTTAAAAATGGGATAGCACGGATGACATCACTCACCGAATTTTTCAACAAACACGAAGACGATACCCTGAAGGGTATTTCACACAAGAACAGTATCATCAAGCGCAACATCATCGCCCACATGGCGGTGAACGGCGAATGCACGCTTTCGGAGCTGACCAAAGAGCTGCATATCAGCGTGCCGACAATCACCAAACTCGTGCAGGAGCTGGTCGATGAGAACATCGTCACGGATCTGGGCAAGGTAGAGACCCCCGGCGGACGCCGTCCCAACATCTTCGGTCTCGCCAACTCGGCTATCTATTTCGCGGGCGTGAACGTCGGACGCGACAACATGACGTTCCTGATCACCGACCTGCAGAACAACATCATCAAGGAGGAGTACGACTACACGTTCGAACTGCTCGACCGTCCGCAGTGCATCGAACGCATCTGCACCAACATCGAAAACTTCATCGCCACCTGCGGCATCGACCGCGGCAAGATTCTGGGACTCGGCGTCTGCATGACGGGCCGCGTGAATCCCGACACGGGCCGCAGCTACAAATACTTCACCACCAGCGAACAGTCGCTGCGCGACCTGCTCGAAGAGCGCGTGGGCATCCGCGTCCTGCTCGAAAACGACACCCGCGCCCGCTGCTACGCGGAGTATACCTGCGGCAAGTCGAAGGACGAGAGCAACGTGCTCTACCTCCACATGGGCCGCGGCGTGGCCATCGGCATCGTCGTGGACGGACAGCTGTACTACGGCAAAAGCGGCTTCGCAGGCGAGTTCGGCCATATTCCGTTCTTCGACAACGAAATCATCTGCTCGTGCGGCAAAAAAGGCTGTCTCGAAACCGAGGTTTCGGGCATCGCCATCGAGGACAAGATGAGCCACCTGATCGAAAGAGGCGTGAACACGATCCTCAAGGAGAAGTACGACAAGCAGAAGAGCATCCATATCGACGACATCATCGCCGCGGCGAAGAACGACGACAACCTTTCGATCGAACTGATCGAGGAGGCGGGCGAAAAGGTCGGCAAGGCCGTCGCCTTCCTCATCAACACGTTCAATCCCGAAACGGTCATCGTCGGCGGCAACATGGCCGCGGCCGGCGACTATATCATGCTGCCCCTCAAATCGGCGACCAACAAATACTCGCTCAACCTCGTCTACAAGGATACCAAATTCCGCGTATCGAAGATGACCGAGAATGCCAACGCTTGGGGCGTGGCGATGCTTATCCGCAACAAGATCATCGGCATCTGATGAACCTCGAAGGCCGGACAACGCGGCTGCGAGCCTTGGAACCGGGCGACATCGACCTGATGTACGCTTGGGAGAACGACACGGCGGTATGGAGCGTCAGCGGCACGCTGGCCCCCTTTTCGCGCCACACGCTCGAACGGTTCATTCAGGAACAGCAGTTCGACATCTTTCAGACCCGCCAGCAGCGGCTCGTCATCGAAACCCTCGGCGGCATCCCCGTCGGGGCGCTCGACTTTTTCGAGCTGGACCCGATCAACCGCCGGGCAGGCATCGGAATCCTGATCCACGACGACGCGCTGCGCGGCAAAGGCTATGCGTCGGATGCCGTGGAGACGGCATGCCGTTACGCCCGCGAGGTGCTGAACCTGCACCAGCTCTGGTGCAACGTCGGTTCCGACAACGCCCCCAGCCGGAGACTCTTCGCCAAAGCGGGATTCGCCGAAGTCGGCGTCAAACGCGACTGGCTATGGCGGCCGGGCGGCTACGGCGATGAAATTCTGCTGCAGAAAATCCTCGGATAAACGATCGCAATACAATCCGCCCCATAAACGCTCCCCCCATGACAAACACCCGTATCCGGATTTCAGCGCTCCTGCTGGCAATATCGGGCCTGCTGACGCCGCACCCGGCCGCATTCGGCGCAGGCAAAGCACCCAAAACCCATGAACTCACCTTCTCAGGCAAGGCTACTCCCGAACAATACTATGTTCCGGTCTACACCTCGTTCACCGTACCCGAAGGCATCGTAAAGATCAGCGTAACCCAGCATCTCGGTTCGGGCGAAGCGCGTCCGGGCAATCTGGACCTCGGCATCTTCGACGAGCGGGGAGCGGGATTCGAAGGTCCGGGATTCCGCGGCTGGTCGGGAGGCGCACGCCGCAGTTTCGAAATCGGCGAAACGGAGGCCACGCCCGGCTATCTCGCCGGACGGATCAATCCGGGCCGGTGGACCGTCATCCAGATGCCCACGACGGCAGGGCGCACCACCGACTGGACGCTGAAAATCACCCTTACGGAAGGTCCGCGGGCAAAAAAACTCCCCGCGCCGTCGTACGCGGCTCCGCAATTGAACGACAAACCCGGCTGGTACCGCATCGCCCCCCATGTACATACGGTCCACTCGGACGGACGGCTGACGCCGGCCGAAGTCATCGCGCTCGGCAAGGCTTCGGGACTCGACGGCATCGTTTCGACCGACCACAACACCACCTCGGCCCTCCTGCACTGGGGCGAAGTTCAGGACCTGGAATTCCTCGTGATCAACGGCGTGGAAGTCACCTACGGACAAGGACACTGGAACATCTTCGGTCTCGATCCGCACGCATGGATCGACTTCCGGATTCACCACAACGACACGCTCCGCTACCGCAAGGTCGTGGCCAAAGCCCGAAAGGCCGGACGGCTGCTGGTCGCCACCCCCCCTACAACCTCGACTTCCTGTACGACGTAACCCCGATGGACGGCATCGAGGTCTGGAACAGCGCATGGAGTCCCGCCAACGAACGGGCCGTAGAATTATGGCATACCCTGCTCGTGGGCGGCAACCGCAAATTCGCCGTCGCTTCGACCGACTTCCACCGCGGCGGCAACATCGCCTCGCCCCACACGGTCGTCCGCGCCGAAGCGCTTTCCGCCGAGGCGGTCATCGACGCGATCGCCGCAGGCCGCAGCTACGTGGCGCGGGACACCTCGGCCGAGATCGGCATGCAGGTCCGCAATTCGGCGACGCCCGTACAGCATGCCGACATCGGCGACACCCTGCTCCGCAGCGGCGGGATGCAGGCCGAGTTCCGGAGCAACACCGCCGGCCGGCTGCGGCTGACGGACCAGCAGGGATGGTTCTCCGACACTTCGATCGCGCCGGGCACCGTCGTCGTCCCCATTCCAGAGCGTTCGCTCTGGGTCCGGGCCGAACTCCGCGCCGAGGACGGCAGCATGATCGCCCTGACCAACCCCATTTATATCCAGCATCCGCTGACCACGCAGTCCCTGCTGCCCGAATAAAACGATCGTACCGACATAAAAAGGCCCCATCTTCGGATGGGGCCTTTGCTTGATAGGTTTCGAGGGAATTACTCCAACCGGCGCGAGCCGTCGGAGATCACCACCTCATAGACTTTGGGTTCATGGCCGTACTTGGCGTTGAACTTCTCTTTGGCCGTAGCGATGAAGTTGTCGTAAAGCCCGTCTTTCACAAGATTGATCGTGCAGCCGCCGAAGCCGCCGCCCATGATACGCGAACCCGTGACGCCGCACGCCTCGGCGACCTCCGCCAAGAAGTCCAGCTCCTCGCACGATACCTCGTAGTCCTTCGACATGCCCCAGTGGGTTTCGTACATGCGTTTGCCGACGGTTTCGTAATCGCCCTTTTCGAGCGCTTCGCAAACGTCGAGCACGCGCTTCTCCTCGCCGATCACATAGCGGGCGCGCTTGTAATCCTCCTCGGAAATCTTATCCTTAATGGCGTCGAGCTGCTCCATCGTAGCTCCGCGCAGAAACTCCTGTCCGAGCATCTTGGCGACGCGCTCGCACGACGCGCGGCGGTCGTTGTAGGGCGACCCCACCAGCTCGTGCTTCACGCGCGAGTCGAGCAGGACGAGTTTGTAGCCTTTCGGATCGAACGGGAAATAGGCATATTCCAGCGAGCGGCAGTCCAGACGGATCAGGTTACCCTTCTTGCCGAACACCGAAGCGAATTGGTCCATGATGCCGCAGTTCACGCCGCAGTAGTTGTGTTCGGTGGACTGGCCGATCTTCGCCAGCTCAAATTTGTCGATCCCGCAGCTGTAGAGATCGTTCAGCGCAAAAGCGTAAGTCGATTCGAGCGCCGCCGACGAAGACATGCCGGCGCCCAGCGGAACGTCGCCCGCGAATACCGTATCGAAGCCGCCGATCTTGCCGCCGCGCTTCTGAATCTCGCGGCAGACGCCGAAGATGTAACAGGCCCAGCTCTGGGCGGGTTTGTCCGCCTCGTCCAGTCCGAACTCCGCACTTTCGCCGAGGTCCAGCGCATAGGCGCGCACCTTGTCCGTGCCGTTGAGCTTGATGGCCGCGACGATACCCTTATCGACGGCGCCGGGGAAAACGAAGCCCCCGTTGTAATCCGTGTGCTCGCCGATCAGGTTGATACGACCCGGCGAAGCGAAGAGGATAGCCCCGGAGCCGTAAAGCTCTCCGAACTTCTTACTGACTTTTTCTTTCATTGGTTATTGAAGTTTTTTAAGTTAATAAATCGTCTCTGCATCATACGAAGATAGAAAAAAAATCCTGAATTTCCAGCATTTTCCGACCGAAAAATCCATCTATTCGTCATTTTCAGTTTCGTTTCAAAATGCACCGAAAGAGACCAAAGCGGCCGATCATTACGAAAAATTACGCTTTGCAGGGCTTTCAGCTTGTTATTCCGGAAATGTTTTCTAACTTTGTGAAAGTTTCGTTTTATAAGCACTCAACCAACATTTCAAACGATATGACGAAAAAACTCATCCTTGCAGCCGCCATGCTCCTCACCGGAAGCGCCGCGGTCGCCGCACAACCCAAAGTAATTTCGCACCGCGGCTATTGGACCGCCCCCAATTCGGCCCAGAACTCACTGGCTTCGTTCACGAAGGCCGATTCGGTCGGCGTTTTCGGCTCGGAAATCGACGTATGGCTCACGGCCGACGACAAGCTGATCGTCAACCACGACCGCGTCTACAAGGGCACCGACATCAATATGGAGAAATCGACGCTCAAGGAGATCACCTCGATCGTGCTCCCCAACGGCGAGAACATTCCGACGCTCGACGCCTACCTGCGTTTGGTAGCCACCAAGCCCAATACGCGCCTGATCCTCGAAATGAAGTCGCTTTCGGACCTCAAGCGCGAGGATCTCGCAGCTGAAAAGATCATCAAAGCCCTGCGCAAATACAACCTGCTCGACCGCACGGACATCATCGCCTTCTCGATCAATGCCTGTCTTGCGTTCAAGAAGCTGATGCCCGACGGCCGCATCTTCTACCTCAACGGCGATCTGGCTCCCCGCAGCATCAAAAAACTCGGCCTGACCGGTATCGACTACTCGATGAGCGTGCTCCGCAAAAATCCCAAGTGGGTGGAGCAGGCCCATAAAGAGGGCCTCGAAGTCAACGTCTGGACCGTGGACACGGAGGAGGACATGCGCTACTTCATCGACCTCGGCGTGGACTACATCACCACCGATTACCCCGAACGCCTGCAGGCGCTGCTGAAATAACAATTGTGGCCTTATATATAACAGGAGCGGTCCGGGAAAACCGGACCGCTCCTGTTTTACGAGCCAACTTCCAGCCCGTCCGCCTTATTCGGCATTCCGCTTCAACCATTCCATTCGCCGCATATCGGGCAGATGTTTTACAGAAAAGTTTTCGAACTTCGCTTCGAATCCCTCTCCATCGGGACTGGCAGCCATAAGCCCCACCATAACCGGGGTGTTGTCCTGCAGCCATGCATTTCGCATCATCACATACTCCTTATCGTCGAACGAATAGAATATCTCCACGGCATCGAGCCGCCGTACGGCCTTGATCCACACAAACGGAACCGCTCCATCCTGCGGAATGATGCTCCAATCGCTGGTTCCATGAGTCACGACAGTACTGAGGTTGAATTTTCCGTCAACGAATTCGACGCCCGCCTTAATATAATTCCCGGCATCGATGCGCAGCATCAGTCCCGCTTGATCGAAACGGGTTTTGTAATCACCCGTCACTTTCACTTTCGCTTCGAACTCCCCGCCGTAGGTCGCATAACAGAACGGAGCGTCGTCAACCGTGAAACCGTAATGTGAAACCCGCCAGTAGTCGCAATGCGGCGGAACCTGCATCGTAAGAATTCCGTCCTCGGCCGTCCACCGTTCCGGCTCGTTGAACCATTGAATCTTTTCAAGACTCTGGGCGCATGTGACTTCTGCAACCGCCAAAGCCAAGCAAGCCAAAAGTATTTTCCTCATATGTTCGGATTTTTTGATGATTAAATTACCTTTGCAAAGGTACGGCATCCCAACGACCGGAGCAATACTGATTAGTAACCATTCCCAAACTATGAATATCGTAAGCACACTGAACGAAAAACTGCTACGTCAGAATTTCGACGACGAACACTCCGAAGCCCTCCTATGGGAGGAGTGCAGGCAGACGGCACTTGCATACGTGCGGACGGAAAACGCATTGGCCGTGTTGAGTGACCTGCAATCGAATACGAGCCGTATTTACAACGGCAGAACCGCGGTCCGGCTGGGGCTAGCCGAACACACTACCGAAGAAACGATTGCTTCGATCTGGGAAGAAAAAATCTTCGACCGAATACATCCCGACGACCTGCTGGAAAAACACACGCAGGAACTCCGCTTTTTCGGATTCCTGCAAGAAATCCCGATTGCGGAGCGAGTCAACTACTATGTCTCCGGGCAAATTCGCATGCGTGATGCAACAGACATCTACGTCCCGATCCGCCACCGCATGTTCTACATCGGCAGCACCCCGAACGGCAGCCTGCGCATGGCGCTCTGTCTCTACGACTCGGTCTGCACGGTTCAGCCGGATTACACGTTCGTCAATTCTGCCACGGGCGAAATAATATCACCCGAAACACGCCGGTCCGACAACCTGCTGTCGGACCGGGAGAAGGAGGTCCTGCAATTAATCAGTGCCGGCAAAATGAGCAAAGAGATAGCCATACTGCTCTCCATCAGCATCCATACCGTCAACCGCCACCGCCAGAATATCCTGAGCAAGCTGAAGGCCGACACTTCGATCGAAGCATGCCGAATCGCCGAATATATGCACCTTATCTCCTGAAACTCCATCAAGCGTTCTTCAAACACAACAAAAAACAACCGTGAAAATCACGGTTGTTTTTTGTTTTAACGAATCATACGATCATGGAAAAGTTGCCGAAAGGCTCGTCAGGCATCGACCACGATCACCTCGATTCCGCGCTCGCGGAGCCGTTCGAGGTAAAGGGGCTGAATGCCGCTGTCGGTGATGATGCGGTCTACAGCCTCCAGATCGCAGATCTTGCTGAAGCCGCGACGGCCGAACTTCGAACTGTCGGCCAGCACGATCACTTTCTGGGCGGCGTTCATCATCGCCCCGTTGAGCGTCGCTTCGAGCATGTTGGTCGTCGTAAGACCGAATTCCAGATCGATGCCGTCCACGCCCACGAACAGCTTGCTGCAATTGAAGTGGCGGAGCATCTGTTCGGCGAAAGGCCCTACGACCGACACCGAACTGCTGCGGGTGATGCCGCCGAGCTGAATCACGTCGATGTTGGCGTCCTGCGAAAGGATCGAAGTGACGGGCACCGCCGCCGTAATGACGGTCAGGTGACCTACGGGCTTTATTTCGCGCGCCAGAAACGCCATGGTGGTTCCCGACGCGATGATGATCGAATCGTCCTGCGCGATCAGGCTGGCGGCCTTGGCGCCGATGGCCCGCTTCTCCGCGACGTTCTTTTTTTCCTTCTCATTGACATGGCGGTCGCTGATATAGGGACTGATCAGAATCGCACTGCCGTGAGTTCGGTACAATTTTTTCTGTTGTTCGAGATAGGAGAGGTCTTTGCGGATGGTGACCTCCGAGACCTTGAACAGTTCGGCCAGCTGGGCCACGGAGATGGAGCCGTTCTGCTGAAGCAGCGCAAGAATCCGGTTATGACGTTCCGGAAGGCTCAAAATAGTCTCTTCGCCGGATTTGTTCATGTGAGTAAAGTTTAATCGTTTCGTAATGCAAGATAAGAAAAATAATTCGAAATCTGCCGAAACGGGCAGAAGAAATAACCATTCTTGCGCAAAGGAAGCATATCGAAACGGAATATTATGAAATAAAACATATTTTATTTTGAAATACAAAAAATCATATGTAATTTTGTTGCGAAACGAAATTCACTAACTATGGAAAGACTTGCACAAATCAAAAAACTATCCGAAAAAGACAAAGTTTGGGATATCGTCGTGGTCGGCGGAGGCGCAACGGGTCTCGGCGTCGCCGTCGATGCCGCGACGCGCGGCATGAGCGTGGCGCTGCTCGAAAAAACCGACTTTGCGAAATGCACTTCGAGCCGCAGTACCAAGCTCGTACACGGCGGCGTCCGCTACCTGCAGAAGGGCGACGTCATGCTGGTGCTCGAAGCGCTGCGCGAACGCGGCCGCATGAAGGCGAACGCCCCCCATCTGGTGAAAGACCAAGCCTTCGTGATCTCGAACTACAGGTATTGGGATAATTTTCTTTATTTCTGCGGTCTGACCTTCTACGACATGCTTTCGTTCGGTTTCGGCTACGGACGTTCGAAATACATTTCGGCGAAAAAGGTAATGAAATACATTCCGACTTCGGTCGAGAAGGGTCTGAAAGGCGGCGTGGTGTACCACGACGGACAGTTCGACGACTCGCGTATGGCCGTGAACCTCGCGCAGACCTGCGTCGAAAACGGCGGCACGGTCGTCAATCAGGCTACCGTCACGGGCATCGTGCATGACGCGGCGGGCCGCGCCGCAGGCGTGAAGTTCGTGGACAACCTCACCGGCGAGGAGCACACGCTCAAAGCGCGCAGCGTCGTAAACGCCGCCGGCTGCTTCGTGGACGACATCATGCACATGGACAGCCCGACGCACCGCAGAATGGTGACGCCGAGTCAGGGCGTGCATATCGTGCTCGACATGAAGTTCCTGCAGAGCGACTACGCAATCATGGTTCCCAAGACCTCGGACGGCCGCGTGCTGTTCGCCGTGCCTTGGCACGACAAAGTCGTCGTCGGCACCACGGACATCGTACGCCCCAAGGCCGAGGAAGACCCGCGCCCGCTCAAGGAGGAGATCGACTTCATCCTCGGCACGGCGGGACTCTACATGAACCCGGCTCCGACCTACAAGGATATTCTTTCGGTCTTCGCGGGCCAGCGTCCGCTGGCGGCGCCCAAGAAGGAGGGCAAGAACACGAAGGAGATTTCGCGCAGCCACAAGATCATCGTATCGGACAACGGTCTGGTTACGATCACGGGCGGCAAGTGGACCTCGTACCGTCTGATGGCCGAGGACACGGTGGACAAGGCGATCGAAGTCGCGAAACTTCCGGCCCGCAAGTGCGTCACCAAGAAACTGCACATCCACGGTTACCGCAAGAATCCCGATCTGACGGACCACATGTACGTATACGGCAGCGACGAGCCGAAGATTCTGGAGCTTATCAAGCAGCAGCCCGAATTGGGCGAAAAACTCTCGCCGAAGTACGGCTACACCTACGCCGAAGTACTCTGGGCCGTGCGCGAAGAGATGGCCATGACGGTCGAAGACGTGCTTTCGCGCCGCGTACGCCTGCTCTTCGTCGACGCCCGCGAAGCAATGGCCACGGCCCCGAAAGTGGCGCAGCTCATGGCCAAGGAACTCGGACGCGATCAGGCATGGATCGACGGGCAGGTAAAAGATTTCACGGAATTGGCGAAAACTTATATCTTTGCAGGAGAAGCCGAGGCTTAGACCGAACGAACGAAACAACTTTTATAGGGAACAAATCCGAAGAATCCCGAATTTCTCCTCTCCGCGAGGAGGGATTCGGGAGAATTTGGAAAATGACCGGGCGTAGCCGAACGCCCCGACGCGGGTCCGACGCAGGGACGCACGTCGCCATGAATGAACCAATACCAACTTCAACTCAATCGGGTTCCTGCGTCGAGCCCCACGTCAATTATGTGGAAAATTCTTCAACCCCCTGCCTATAAACCGGAAATGGAGGCCGACAAGGTCGATGCGAAATACAAACGCATGCGTCTGCAGGTGTTTCTCGGCATCTTCATCGGGTACGCCGGATTCTACATCGTCCGGAAAAATTTCTCGATGGCGATCCCGGAGCTCGCCCTGCTCGGCTTTGACCAGAGCGAACTGAGCATCGTGCTGGCAATGAACGCCGTGGCCTACGCCCTGTCCAAATTCCTGATGGGAAGTGTCTCCGACCGCAGCAACGCGCGCGTATTCCTGCCGCTGGGACTGGTGCTGGCCGCCCTGTCGATGATGTTCATGATCGTTCCGGTTACGCTGCTCGGCCCGGAGCACAAGCGGCTGGCCATCTTCATCATGGCGGTCCTGAACTTCCTCGTGGGCTGGTTCAACGGAATGGGCTGGCCTCCGTGCGGCCGCGTCATGACCCACTGGTTCTCGATCAAGGAGCGCGGCACGAAGATGTCGATCTGGAACTGCGCCCACAACGTAGGCGGGGCTTTGGTCGGCCCGATGGCCGTCTACGGCGCCATCTGGTTCGGCTCATGGTTCTGCGGCAGCCACACGGAACTCTATTTCCTGATAGGAACCTATCTTTTCCCGGCGGTCGTCGCGATCTTCATCGCCATCCTCGCCTACGTGCTCATCCGCGACACGCCGCAGTCGTGCAGCCTTCCCTCGGTGGAGAAATGGCGCAACGACTACCCGAAAAATTACAGCGCCAAGCAGGAGGAAGTGCTCACGACCCGCGAAATCTTCTTCAAATACGTCCTGAACAACAAACTGCTGTGGTTCATCGCCATCGCCAACGCTTTCGTCTACATGGTACGCTACGGATGTCTCGACTGGGCCCCGACCTACCTCCGCGACGCGCAGGGTTACGACATCAAGCAGGCCGGCTGGGCCTACTTCGCCTACGAGTTCGCCGCCATTCCCGGCACGCTGATCTGCGGTTGGCTGAGCGACAAGGTATTCCACGGACGGCGCGCCGTTCCCACGATCCTCTTCATGGCGATCGTCGCGGTATTCATCTTCCTCTACTGGCAGTTCTCGTCGAACTATTTCATCGTTACCATGTCGCTGATCGCCATCGGATTTTTCATCTACGGTCCGGTAATGCTCATCGGCGTGCAGGCGCTCGACCTCGCTCCGAAAAACGCGGCGGGAACGGCCGCCGGACTGACCGGATTCTTCGGTTACTTCCTCGGCACGGCCATTCTGGCCAATATCGTGATCGGCTCCGTGGCCGAAGCCGCAGGCTGGGACTGGACGTTTATCCTGCTCATCGCGGCCTGCTTCCTCTCGATCGTATTCATGGCGTTCACCTACAAGGGTGAAAAGGAGATACTCGGCCAGAAATAGGACTGCCGAGGCTCAACGGATTGCGAAAGCCCTTAACTCACGGTTAAGGGCTTTTTCATTGCCCCCGACCATGCGGTCCACGAGCGCATGGAAACGCGGCGAATGGTTGTGGTGGACGGTATGGCAGAGTTCGTGGACGATCACGTAATCGCGCAGGTGTTCGGGCAGGGTCATCAGAAAAAGGCTCAGCGAAATGGTATTACGCCCCGAACAACTCCCCCACTTGGTACGCGAAGCCCGAATCGTGAGTTTGGCGTATTTCAGCCCCGTCAGCTGCGACAGCCGCTCGATACGCGCCGGGAGATCGGCTTTGGCGGCGCGGCGCAGCTCTTCGATGCGGGCTTTGGCCTCGGCGGGCGGAAGCGGGGGTTCCACAGGCATCCGGGCCGCCATACGCACGCGGGCCTGCTCGACCCAGTCGGCCTTCAGGTCGAGGAACTCCATGGCCCTGCGGACCGAAACGCCGTACGGAAAAGAGACCCGCACGGCCCCCGTACCGCGCACGCTGATCGAGATACGGCGTGCGCGCCGCGTCCGGGAAAGAGTCACCTCGCCCAGCCGGGGATGCGTCACGGTCGAAATCATCGCATCAGCACGGCATTGATCGACAGTCCCTGTATTACAACGGCCGAATCCGTACGTTCCAACTTGATATTCTCGAACAGAATCCGGCAACGGTCGTCGCGGTAGTCCAGCAGCCGCAACAGTTGATCGGACGTCGGCTCACACCCTTCGGAGGGTTCGAATCCGCTCTCTTTCAGCTGGCGTTCGAGCAGTTCCCGGCAGGGAATCCGGTGCACGGCACGCTCCTCGCCCAGAAACAGCCGGAGCGTATCGCCACCGAAATGATAGCTGCAGTCGCTCCAGCCCCGGAGATTCATATAGTAATGCGGATATTCGGCATTTACCTCGAACCGGGCATTGACAGGCGCTTCCAGCTCGATGATATTATTGACGCAATATGAATTGCAGTAATCGTAACCCCACCTCACGTAGCTGCGCATCCGCTCCGGGAAAATCGCGGCAAACCCGTCGAGGTCGGTCCCGAACCGGGCAAAGACCGCAGTATCGCGCCTCTCGACGAACTTCAGCGATTCATAAAGTCCGTGATAGGCCTCCCGATATACGCTGTCAGCCGGCGGCACGGGGGTCAGGATCAAACGCCCGTCGTCGCCGAGCCGTCCGAGGGATTCGGCGATGCGGACGGCGCGGCCGACCTGCGAGCGCACGGCCAGCCGTTCGGGTTCGAGCGACGGCACGTAAGCGAACGCCGCGAAGACCGCGAAAGCCGTCAGGCAGACATACATATAGCGTCCCGCGCGCCGGAAGAGGAACAGCACCACGCAAAGGGTCATCAGACCGCCGCAGACAAGCAGGTAGATACGCGGCGAGGTAAGCCCGTATTCGCTCGTACGGCGAATCGCACCGACCCAGAACAGGAGCTGCGTCGGCAGCGAGATCAGGCTGAACCGGTCGAAAAACCAGTCGTAAAGCCGCTTCCGCATCAGGAACTGCAGCGCCTTCACGGCCAGCGCGAAAAGCGTGAATCCGAACACGAGATAGGCGACGCCGCCTTCGGGCAGCGACCACGTAACGAGGATTTTGGCCATGTAGAGGTAGAGAATGGCCGTATAGATCAGCAGCGCCGGAGCGACGATGTAGTTGAGCAGGATTTCGAGAATGCGGTTGCTCTCGTACCCGGCTTCCCGCCAGCGGTCCGCCATCATCAGGAAGAGTACCGGCACGGCGAAGGTCTCGAAAACGATCAGCGCATAGGTCCACACATGGTCGATCCACGCCCCCTCCAGCCCGAAGATATAGGTCGTGGAGAAGAGAATCGCCCCGAACAGTCCGAGGGCGACATTGGCGAAGAACACCGCCAGCACGCCCGACCGCAGCCACAAAAGCGCGTCGCAGACGAAACGTTCGTTGTGCACGGCGCGGCGGCACATCAGCAGCGCCAGCGGGACCAGTATGCCGAAGGTCAGGAAAGCCGGCTCCGAGACTATCCACGCTTCGAGTCCTCCCCAGAGCGACAGCGGGACGATCGGCGTCCAGCTTACCCAGTAGACGCGCCGCCACGGGCCGCGGCCCGCAAGGTTATTGACGACCAGCGCGACGGCGAAAAACAACGCCGCGAGGGCCAGTTTCGGAAGGGAGTGGTCCCAATCCAACTCATAGGTGAGCAGGCATCCGGCGCAGGCGTATACAGTAAGCGCACTCTCGACGGGATGCAGGCGCAGCATCTGCAGAAACCCCTCGCGGAGCCAGCGCAGGTAACGTTCCAGTTTCGCTTTCATGGTCTTCGGTCAATTATACGGTTCGATGAATTATTCGGCGATTCGCTGGCGCACCGCTTCGAACAGCATCACGGCGGCGGCCGCCGAGACGTTCAGCGACTCGATATGTCCGATCAGCGGAATCGCCAGCTGCTCGTCGCAGAGTTTCAGCACCTCTTTCGAGATGCCCGTATCCTCGGCGCCCATCACCAAAGCCGTCGGCTTGCGGAAATCGGCGTCGTAAAGCAGTTTGCGGCTCTTCTCGGTCGCGGCGACGATCTGGAATCCCTCGGTTTGCAGCAGTTTGACCGTATTGCGGATCGAACCCACGCGACAGACCGGAATCGCCGTCAGCGCCCCCGCCGACGAGCGGATCGCCTCGGCGTTCACCGGCGCCGAATTCTTCAGCGGCGTAATCAGCCCGTGCGCCCCGGCGCACTCGGCCGAGCGGGCGATGGCTCCGAAGTTGCGGACGTCGGTCACCCCGTCGAAAATCACCACCAGCGGCGTTTCGTCTTCGGGCACGCGCTCCAGAATATCGGCCAGCCCGACATATTCGATGGCCGAGATCTGCGCCACGACGCCCTGATGGTTGCCGCGCGTCAGGCGGTTGAGTTTCTCGACCGGCACCTCCTGCACACGCACCTTATGCCGGAAGCAGAGGTCTCTCAACTCCGACATCAACTGCCCCTCGGCGCCCTTGCGGATGTAGAGCTTTTCGATCTGTTTTCCGGCCTCGATCGCTTCGGCCACGGGACGTATCCCGAAAATGATATTGTCCATATCCGTATGATTTACTGTTTTCCAATCGCCTATCCCGCACACCGGAGATGCGGCCGAGCAGGCTATCCCTGCTCTTCGACTATTTCAAGTTCGTACGACGCCTTCTCCCACTCGTGCATCTGGTGGTCGTAGCGGGCTTTCAGGTCGTTGTAAGCCTTGTAGTCGGCTTCGTTGTATTCGGTCGCGGCGGCGAATTTCGCATCATACGCCGCGATCTGCTTCTCGATTTCGGCCAGCTCCGCTTCGACCGTCTCGACCGCCCGGCGCAGTTTGCGGAGCTGCTTCTCCTGCTCCTTGCGCTGCTCGTAGGTCAGTTTCCCCGACGCCGCGGCGTCCCTGTTCGCAGCGGGCTGCGCGGCGGATTTCGCCGCGGGATTCGCCGCGGGATTCGCCGCCGGTTTTGCCGGAGCGTCGCGGCGTTCGATCTCCTGCAGGGATTCCAGCTTGCGCTTTTCAAGGAAGTAATAGATACCGCCGAGGTACTCCTTCACCCCGCCGTCGCGGAACTCGTAGACCTTCTGCACCATGCCATCCAGAAATTCACGGTCGTGCGAAACGACCACGACCGTGCCGTCGTACTTCATGATGGCACTCTTCAGGATGTCCTTCGAACGCATGTCCATATGGTTCGTCGGCTCGTCGAGAATCAGCAGGTTGCGCGGTTCGAGCATCATGCGGGCCATCGCCAGACGCGCCCGCTCGCCGCCCGACAGAACCTTGACCTTCTTGTCGATGTCTTCGCCGCGGAACAGGAACGCACCCAGAATATCGCGCAGGCGGGTGCGGATATCCCCCACCGCCACCCGGTCGAGCGTATCGTACACCGTGAATTCGCCGTCCATCAGGTCGTCCTGATTCTGGGCGTAGTAACCGATATTGACGTTGGCGCCGAGCCGCACCGAACCCTCGGTCGGCGTCAGCTGGCCGATCAGCATGCGCGCCAGCGTGGTCTTGCCCTCGCCGTTGCGCCCTACCAGCGCGATCTTGTCGCCCTTTTCGATGATGAAATTCGCACCGCTGAAGACATGCTTCGTCCCGAACGACATGCCGGCCTCGTTGATCTCGGCCACGATCTGTCCCGAACGGGGCGCAGGCGGGAATTTGATGTTGAGCGTCGAAAGATCCTCCTCCTCGATTTCGAGCCGCTCCAGCCGCTCCAGCTGCTTGATGCGCGACTGCACCTGATTCGATTTGGTGGGTTTATAGCGGAACTTCTCGATGAACTCTTCGGTCTTCTCGATCATCCGCTGCTGGTTTTCGTAAGCGGCCATCTGCTGCGCCCGGCGTTCGGCGCGCAGCACGACGTATTTCGAATAGGAGACCTTGTAATCGGTCACCTTGCCCAGCGACAGCTCGACCGTGCGGTTGGTCACGTTGTCCAGAAAAGCGCGGTCGTGCGAGATGAGCAGCACCGCCCCGTTGTAGTTTTTCAGGTACTCCTCCAGCCATTGGATCGACTCGATGTCAAGGTGGTTGGTCGGCTCGTCCAGCAGAAAGATCGAAGGACGGCGCAGCAGCAGTTTCGCCAGCTCGATACGCATGCGCCAGCCGCCCGAAAACTCGCTCGTGGCGCGGCCGAAATCCGTGCGCTTGAATCCGAGGCCCAGCAGCGTCTTTTCGATGTCGGCTTCGCGGGTGTCGCCTCCGAGGATATGGTAGTGGTCCTGCGCGTCGTTCAGACGATGCAGAAGCTGTTCGTATCCGGCGCTTTCGTAATCGGTGCGTTCGGCGATCTCGCGCGTCAGAGAGGCGATTTCCGCCTCCAGCCGCAGCACCTCATCGAAGGCTTTGGCCGTCTCTTCGGCCAGCGTCGTGGTGTCGGCCACGCGCATCGTCTGCGGCAGATAGCCGATCGTACATTCGCCGTTCAGGGTCACATGGCCCGACGTGGGCTGCTGTTCGCCCGTGATGATGCGCAGCAGCGTGGTTTTTCCCGCACCGTTGCGGCCCACCAGACCGATGCGGTCCTTCGGGTTGATCAGAAATGAGATATTGTCGAAGAGGGTCCAGCCCCCGTAGCTTACAGTAAGGTTGTCTAACGAAATCATGGCATCTGTAAAATCACCGCAAAGTTAATGATTTAATCCGACATATCGCTATCTTTGCAAGTCCTAAGATAGGATACTCCCCGGAGAAGCCCGAAATAAATTCCGCCTTGTCTCCCGGTTTTCGCTATCTTTGAAATCCGAAACGAAGTCTGTCATGGAAAAATTGATCCGATACCTGCGCTTCATCCGCGAAGCCGAGCGGCTGAAAAACGTACTGCGCACCGCCTACACCTCGGAAGGACGGCACGAAAGCACCGCCGAACACTCGTGGCGGCTGGCGCTGCTGGCCGCCGTGCTGACCGGCGAGCGGCCCGAACTGGACATGCAACGGGTGGTGCTGATGTGTCTGATTCACGATCTGGGCGAAGCCTTCGACGGCGACGTTCCGGCCATTGCGCAGACCGCGCCCGGAGTCAAAGCCGCCTCGGAGCTGGCGGCCATGGAGCGGCTGACACGACTGCTCCCGCCGGAAGCGGGAGCCACGATACGGGAAATATGGGAAGAGTACGAAGCCTGCCAGACGCCGGAGGCACGCTGGGTGAAGGCCCTCGACAAGGCCGAAACGATCATCCAGCACAATCAGGGCGCCAATCCCGCCGGATTCGATTACGCATTCAACCTCACCTACGGAAGCGAATACTTCGACGACGGAGCGCTGCTAAGCGATCTGCGGCTGCTACTCGACGAAGAGACCGGACGGCACGTCAGGCGTTGAGCATCTTCACGATCTCGGCCTGCGGGTCCTCGGCCCCGAACACGGCGTTGCCGGCCACCAGCACGTCGGCGCCCGCTCCGAAAACCTCGTGCGCGTTGTGCGACGAAATGCCGCCGTCCACCTCGATGATCGTCTCCGTCCCCAGCTCGTCGGCCAATGCGCGCAGCTGCGCGATCTTTTCGAGCGACGCGGGAATGAACGCCTGCCCGCCGAAACCGGGTTCGACGCTCATGATCAGCACCAGATCGATCTGCGGCAGAATGTCGCGCAACACCTCGACCGAAGTGGCCGGCTTGATCGACACCCCCACCTTTGCACCCGCGTTGCGGATCATTTCGATACATCCCTTGGGGTTGTAGGTGGCTTCGTAATGGAACGTCACCACGTCGGCGCCCGCCTCGGCGAAGCGCGCCACGTAACGTTCCGGCTCGACGATCATCAGATGCACGTCGAGACACTTCGCCGTCGCCTTGCGAATGGCTTTCAGCACGGGAAATCCGAAAGAGATATTCGGCACGAAAACACCGTCCATCACGTCTATATGGACCCATTCGGCCGCACTGCGGTCGATCATCTGCGTATCGCGCTCCAAATGGCCGAAATCGGCCGACAGCATCGAAGGTGCTACTATTCTGTTCATTGCTCGGTTAATATCGTGTTCTACAGACAAAGATAGTCATTTTTCGCAGATTCCCGCACTCCGGAGCGGGATTGCGCCGCGGAATATACAATTCGGCAGGCTCTGCGGCCATGCGTTTCCGGACAAACCGCCCGGACTGCCGCGCCTCAGCGCCTCACCCGATTCAGGCTATTGATTTTCCGGCGGATCGCCGCCCCGTTGAACAACGAAAGCAGAAGCGCAAGCGCAACGCCGCACAAAACCGTAAGCCCCAATCCCGCAGGCCGGTAATCCTCCTGCAGGGCGGCCAGCGAGGGCAAATAGCAGAGACGCACCAGCCACACCGCCAGCAGAGCCACGCACAGCACGCCCAGATTCAATCCGAGCGTCAGCAGCTGATAGGGCCGCGCCACACGGGAGGGGGCATATCCCAGCAGGAGCAGGTTCTCCATTTTGCCGCTGTTCTTCTGCAACAGCAGGAAGATACTCAGCATCAGGATATAGAACGACATCGCACTGAACACCAGTCCCACGCCGGCCACGCCGCCCGCGGCGATCCGCAGGAAGCGGGCCGCCCTGCCGTCGTCCCGGCGGTCCCCCTCGGCTTCATAGCCCTTGCGGGCGAGGTAATCCGTCACGGCCGCATCGACCGGACGGTCGGTCTCGACGATAATCCGCGCCGGCTGTTTCGCGGCTCCGCTCCCGAAGCGCCCGTTCGACCAGCGGATGAACGCATCGGGCACCAGAATCGTATTCAAACGGTTGGACAACCCGACGATCCGCCCGCGGAACTGCTCCCGATGTCCGTTACCCGCAATCTCGATGCCGAGTGAGACCCGGCGGAAGATGCCTTCCGATATCTGCGGCAGTCCCTGCGACCGGGCGAATCCGTAATTATAGAGGTTCAGGTAGTTGCGCGGAATGATGATGGGGATGTCCCTGTCCCCGGCCTTGTAATCCCAATTTTCGGCCCCGACGTCGAGGAAGCGGTCGGGCACCGACTCGAAAAACAGGTAGGTCGAAAGCTCCACGCCGCCCATGCCGACCGTTCCCTTTATCCGGTAATCGGCAGGCGTGAAGGCCCCGGCTTCGCGCACGAAGGGCTGCGCCCGCAGGTCGGCCAGCTCTTCGGCCGTAAAGTCGCTGCTGCCCAGTCCGATCGCCTGAAGCGCCCCGACCTGCTTCGACAGCACCAGATAATCGCCCCGCATGAACGAATCGGGCCGGTCGAAAACCGGCAGGACGTCGCGGTATGCCTGCAAAGCCGTCAGCACGATCGCCATGCCGACCAATCCGGCGAGAGTGAATCCGACGGTCTGGGCCATGCTCAGATGACAGCGCAGCAATTTCCAAAGCAACCTCATAACGTAAAGATTTTATGGTACGGCAGCCGGAGCCGACTGCCGACCGAGGTGACGATCACTCCCGCTCCCTGCGCCTGCGCGCCCTCCAGCAGCAACGCCGAGAGCACCTCCCCGTTGGCGGCGTCGAGATGGCTCACCGGCTCGTCGAGCAGGATGAAATCGAAGGGCTGGCACAAACAGCGGATGAATGCGACGCGCTGCTGCTGCCCGAACGAGAGCTTCCCGGCCGGAGTATCCCGCTTGCCGGCGATCCCCGCAGCTTCGAGCAGGCGCTCGATCCGGTCCGGTGTCAAAAAGTGGGTAAGTTCGTTCTTCAGCGCGAGATTCTCCGCCACGGTCAGCTCCCCGAACAGACGCAGGTCCTGAAAGAGCATGCTCAGCGACCGGCGGCGCAGTTCGCCCCACTGCGCCACGGAAAGCGTCCGGCAGTCCGCAGCGTCGAACAGGATGCGGCCCGCATAGTCGGTTCTGGCCCCGTACAGAAAACTGCACAACGAAGACTTTCCGGTTCCCGAAGCGGCTTCGACCAGATAATACTCCCCCTTGCGGAATGTCACGTCATGCAGCCACAAGTCCGATTTCGGCGGCTCCGGATTGCCCGCAAAGGCGTCAGGCAGCACCTGCTGCAAAGTAATCGACTCCATACATCATCTGTTTCAGGAAAAGCGGCCGTTCTTCGAGGACGGCCGCTTTTCTCTGTTTCCACGGATATTACAAATTCGCTTCCGGCACGTACTGACGAATCAGCTCGCCGGTCTTGCCGCAAATGGTCTTGAACGAGTTCTGCTCCTTGTCCACCATGTTTACGATCATCGTGCCGCCCTTCATCGTACCATAGGCTTCCATGTCGTCGAACATGCCGAGCACGGAGAGCGCCGCTTCCGCCTGCGGAGTGACATTGCCGCCGAGCAGTTGGGCGATCATCGCGTTCAGCCCCTCGAAATCGAGGTAGAAGGTCGAGGACTGACCTTTGAAAATCTTATCCATCGACTCCATCGACGCGATTTCGCCGCCGTCGAGCGCCATCTTCACGACCGCGTCGGTCGTGCAGTAGAGCACGTCGCCCTTCACGCCGAACAGGATCGTCACGCCGCCCATGTTCAACGTGTATTCACCCTCTGCGGTCTGCCGAACCGGCATGCCGGCCATGTTGGTGACGATCGTCTGCAGCACGGCCGGGTCTTTCACCTGCGCCAGCATCGACGCCACGGGATATTTGCCGTCGATGCCCATTCCTGAGAAGGAAAGCAGGAAGTCGCCGTCGAAGGGTTCCATCACCTGCTTGACCATCGGATTTGCCATCAGCATGCCGTAACCGGGCATCGCCGAGAGCATCGAATAGAGCTTTTCGCCGTTGAGTCCCAGCGACATCGCGCCGATCGAAGCGGCCGGCACATAGCGCAGCAGCGCTCCGGTCTGGGGCTTGACATAGGCGTAGAAATCCATCATCTTGGCTTCGCTCTCCTTGTCCTTGTACGACACGGCGGCCTCCGTAACGATCCGGCCCTTCTCGAAATTGACCGAACCGACCATCGTCATCCCCTTCAGCGCATCCATCATCGGCATCGAGCTGAGCATCGGATTGTTCATCATGGGGAGTATCTCACCGTACGAAAGCACCATGTTGATGTCGTTCTTCCGGGCGAGCTGCTCCGCAACGGCCTTGTCGCCCATCAGGCTCTCGCCGCTCTGCTGGGCGAACAGCTTGCGCACGTCGCCGGCCAGATCGTCAACGCCGTTCTGCACGAAATAGACCATGAACGCGATGTCGTTGTAGGCGCACAAAACGCCGGCATCGCCCTCTTTACCCAGATCGACGACCGAAACGCCGCCCTTGGTTTCGGGCGCGACACCGCTCTTTTCGTTGATCCGCGCAAGCAGAGCGTCGAATTTGGCCTTGTCGCCGATCGGCAGCAGCAGACCGCCCCGCATAACGGGAGCATCGACAGTGCCTTCCATCGCCGCAAAGAAGAAAAAATCCTTTTTCACGTCGATACCCGATTCGCCCGGATTCTTCAGCAAGGCGAGCAGGTACTCCTTCTCCTCGGCGGAGAGGTTCTGGTCTTTATCCAGTTCGGCCTTGATCCGGACATAAAGCGGATGCTGGTCCAAATCGCCGGCTTCGCACTTCTGCATCAGCGATGCGGGATTGACCGACACGGTCATAAACGAGTCTGCGGGCAGGATGCTGCGGTAATCCGCGCTGCCGCCGCAGGAAACAATCAGCATGGACGCCGCCGCAAGGCAGGCCAGCTTCAAAGGTCGTAAGAAATTCTTCATATGCTTCAAATTTAAAATGAATCCGATTAAGGAACAAAACTATAAAAAATCGGCAAACCGCACGCTGTTTCAGGCAAATAAATTCGCATTCGGCGCCAAAATATTCCGCATGCGCCCCGAACGGCTCGTTTTCCGGGAATAAATTGCTATTTTTGCATGGAATAGATTACCGCACAAGCCATGACCCCGACCTCGCTTTTCATACTGACAACCTGCTGCCTGACAGCCATCCTCGCCATCGTCCTGCTGCTCTGGCACCGGGAATCCCGCCGTCTCGGCGCGTCGAACGCCGACGCCGAAGCGCGCGAACGCGACGCCGCCGCCCGTCTTTCGGCCGCCGAAGCCCGGCTGGCCGCAGCCGAGCAGGCCGTGTCGGCCGAAAGGGAGCTTCGCCAGCGGTACGAAGCGCAGGCACAAGCACTGACCGAACAGCGGACCCGCACCGAAGCGGAGCTGGCGGCGCTCCGGGCCTCGTCCGAGACGGAACTCGCGTCGCTGCGGGCGAAAAACGCCGAGGAGCGTGCGGCCGAGAAGGCCGAGCGCGAAAAGCTGGAGGAGACCTTCCGGGCGCAGTTCAAAAACCTCGCGACCGAAATTCTGGGCGAACACTCGGTGCGCTTCCGCCAAACCAGTCAGGAGCAGATCGACAGTCTGCTGAAACCCTTCCGCGACAACATCACCGACTTCCGCAAGCGGGTCGAAGAGATCTACACCACGCAGACCTCGCAGCGGGGCGAGCTGAAAGCCGAGCTGAAAAACCTCATGGAGCTGAACCGCCGTATCACGGCCGAGACGACCAACCTCACCAACGCGCTGAAAGGCAACTCGAAGGTGCAGGGCGACTGGGGCGAGATGCTGCTCGAAACCATCCTCGACAGCTCGGCACTCATCAAAGGCATACATTACCAGACCCAGTACAACATCAAGGACGAGGAGGGCCGCAACCTGCGCCCCGACGTAGTGCTGCACCTGCCCGAAAAGAAGGACATCGTCATCGACTCGAAGGTTTCGCTCACAGCGTTCGTCGGCTACACCTCGGCCGAAAGCGAGGAGGAGCGCCGCCGTCACCTCGCGGCGCACGTGGCCTCGGTGCGCCAGCACGTCGCCGAGCTGGGCCGCAAGGAGTACCAGCGGCGGCTCAACTCGCCCGACTTCGTCATCATGTTCGTACCCAACGAACCGGCATTCCTCGCCGCCCTGCAGAACGATCCGGCGATCTGGGCGGACGCCTACGACCGGAAAGTCATCGTCTCCTCGCCGACGAACCTGTTCGCCCTGCTCAAGCTGGTGGCCGACCTCTGGAAATACAACGATCAGGACAAGAACACCAAGGAGATCGCCGCCTGCGGACTGAAACTCTACGAACAGCTGGTAGCCTTCACCTCTTCGCTCGAAGGGGTCGGCACCGCGCTCGACAAGGCCCGCGATGCATACGAAGACGCCCACAAGCGGCTTTGCACGGGCAACGACAACATTGTCCGCGTCGGGGAACGGCTGCGCAAAACGGCGAGCCTGCAAACCAAGAAACGCCATTCGGCCCGCACGCTCGAAACCGCCGGAGCCGACGAAGACCCGGCGGCCCTCTCCGCAACGGAATCCGCGGCGGAAACTGCTGCAAAATCCGCGGCGGAAGCCGCTGCGACCGATACGACGGCGCAATAGCCCTCCGGCAAAACTTGCTTTCCGAAACCAATAATTTTCGTTTCGAAAGAAAAATATTTGCGGATTCGTTCCGAATTGCGTATCTTTACCCGGTAACCAAGCTAATCAAATTAAGATGAAACGATTTCTTGCCCTCTTGACAGCGCTCGCCTGCACGCTGTCGCCTGCAATCGCAGACAACCCGAAGGCCGACGCCAAAGCCGTCGTAACTTCGGGAAACGCCCGGTTTACGGTGCTCACACCGCAGTTGATCCGTATGGAGTGGAGTGCCGACGGACAATTCGAAGACCGTGCGACGCTGACGTTCGTCAATCGCGAGACTCCGGTTCCCGAATTCAAGGTCCGCGAAAGCAAATCGAAACTCACGATCACGACCCCGGCGCTGACGCTTACGTATCTTAAGAACGGCAAGTTCAGCGACAAAAACCTGAAAGCCGTATTCACGCTCAACGGCAAGGAGGTGGTCTGGACTCCCGGCATGGAAAATCCGCAGAACCTGCTGGGCACGACCCGCACGCTCGACGGCGCCGACGGTTCGAAACTCAAGGAGCCGATGGAGCAGGGCATCCTCTCCCGCGCGGGCTGGTCCCTGATCGACGATTCGCAGCGTCATGTGCTGACGCCCGACGGTTCCGAATGGGAAGAGTGGGTCGAAGCGCGTCCCGAAGGCGACCGTCAGGACCTCTACCTCTTCGCCTACGGACACGACTACAAACAGGCGCTGGCCGACTACGCGCTCGTCGCCGGCCGCGCGCCGATGCCTCCGAAATATACGCTGGGCTACTGGTGGAGCCGCTACTGGCAGTATTCGGACAACGAATTCGTCGATCTGGTGAACAAACTCAAGTCGATGGACGTGCCGATCGACGTGCTGATCGTCGATATGGACTGGCACGAGACATGGGGCCTGCGCAAGAGCAATTCGCCGAAGGACGAATACGGTCAGCGCATCGGCTGGACGGGCTACACGTGGCAGAAGGAGCTGTTCCCCTCGCCCGCGAACTTCCTCAAGTGGACCGAGAACGAAGAGCTGAAGGTGGCGCTCAACCTCCATCCCGCTTCAGGTATCCAACCTTACGAAGCTGTATACGACGACTTTACCAAGGAATACGGATGGTCTGAGAAGGGCAAGAGCGTACCGTTCAAAATCGACGAACGGAAATGGGCCGACGCCTATTTCAAAACCGTACTCGAACCGATGGAACGCGACGGCGTGGACTTCTGGTGGCTCGACTGGCAGCAGTGGAAAGAGTCGAAATACACCCCCGGACTGTCGAACACCTTCTGGCTCAACCACACCTTCTTCAACCATGCGGAGCGTCAGAACCCCGGACTGCGCCCCTTCATCTACCACCGCTGGGGCGGGCTGGGCAGCCACCGCTATCCGCTGGCATTTTCGGGCGACACCTACGCCACATGGCCCATGCTCGCCTACCTGCCCTACTTCACGGCTACGGCTTCGAACGTCAACTACGGCTGGTGGGGCCACGACATCGGCGGCCACATGTTCCACAAGACACAGAAGGCGACCGACCCGGAACTTTACACGCGCTGGCTGCAATACGGCGTATTCACTCCGATCTTCAAAACCCATTCGACCAAAGACCCGCGCATCGAACGCTGCATCTGGTGCTTTCCCGACCATATGTTCCTCATGCGCGACGCCATCCGCCTGCGCTACACGCTGGCACCCTATATTTATAATGCGGCCCGCGAGAATTACGACACGGGCGTCGGCATGTGCCGCCCGATGTACTACGACTATCCCGAATCGGACAAGGCGTACGAGACGCCCGAACAGTTCATGTTCGGCAACGACATTCTCGCCACGACCATCACCCAGCCGGTGGACAGCATAACGGGTCTGGCCCCCCGCACGATCTGGTTCCCCGAAGGGGCGTGGTTCGACTGCGCGACCGGCTCGATGTACGAAGGCGGCCGCACCGAGGAGCTGCACTACACGCTGGCGGAAAATCCCCATTACGCCAAGGCAGGCTCGATCATTCCGATGAATCCGGCGACTGTAAAGAACCTCCAGCAGCCGTGCGATACGCTGGTGCTGACCTTCATTCCGGGCGGCGACGGGCAGCTGCGCCACTACGAGGACGACGGCATGAGCCAGCAGTACAAGACGAACTACGCGGTGACAACAGTCAGCAAAAAGCAGGAGGGCAACACGGTGCGCGTACGCATTTCGCCCCGCGAGGGTTCGTTTGCGGGCGCGTCCGACAACCGCAGCTACGAACTGCGCTTCCCGGCCGTCTTCCCGCCCAAGTCTGTAAAGGTCAACGGCAAAGAACTGGCCTACTCGCGCTTTCCGAAGGCCGGGGAGTGGACCTACGACGGCTACACGCTCGCACCGGTGATCTACACGGGCACGACGGCCTGCGACGCTCCGGTGGAGATCGAACTCGCGTTCGACGACTATGCGACGGCGCATCAGGCCGACCTGTACGGCATGAGCGGCGTCTTCAAACGCTGTCTCGACCTGACCGTCGAATTCAAGACCGAGCAGGGCGCCCACAGCGAACCCTACCTGATGCTGCCCGAAGAGTACCTGCGCGTTTCGCAGTGCCCCAACTTCATCCTCGAAGAGCCGTTCCGCATCGCCGAATTCATCGGAGCCTATGCGAAGAACAAGGCCGCACTGTTCGAAAAGACCGATTCCATGACCATTATCGGCGACAACTTCAAGCAGCGCTTGAAGGCCGTGATCGGCAGCGTGAAATAACCGGACGACATACCGCAACAAAAATCCCCGCGAAGCAAGTTCACGGGGATTTTTGTTTTCCGAGGTATTACATGCTCCGGACTCATCCCGGGTCCGAATTAATCCCGGATTATTTTTTCAGGCTTTGTCACTCCGGCCCGGCTTCCAGCTCTTGCGCATCCGACATTCGATGCCCGGCGTCGCGCCGTGCGCCATCGTCTCGACAAGATCGTCCCACGCCTCCGCTACCCAGCCGACCCGCTCACGGCAGTGTTTCAGCACCTCGACGGCCCAGATCCGCACCGCGCTTCGTGCCGGGATCGGCGGCCCACTGCGCCGCCGTCTCGGCGATCCGCTCCAGCGAAGAGGAATCGGGCGTATAACGTCCCAGCAGGTCGGCCATGATCTTTGCGAAATGGCGCTGCGCGCTCCGGTCCGTACAAGCGGGGAAGTCCCTGTCGCAGAACGCTCCGGCGAAGGGCATGAACGCATCGGGAGCGGCGAAATAGATCTTTTCGAGCACATAGGCGCTCCGGAAAGCCGCTTTGTGTCTCGCAGGCTTCGGCAGGTTAGCATACGGCGAGGTCGCCACCCGATAAAGCAGCTCCACCGCCCCCGCATCGCGCACCCGCCGGGCCACCGTATCTGCGAAGTCCGAATAGAACCGCTCCGAAAGACTCTTTACCAGTTCCGCTTCGGTCATATGTCGGCAACGGAACTAAAACAGACTTTTCTTCGAGGTCGTGACGACGAAATCCTTCAGGTAAAAAGGTTCGAAGTAAGCGATATCCTCCGTACGGCCTTCGTCGAGCGCCTGCTGGGCCAGCCGCGCAAGACCGCGGGCCGAAGGGGCCACCTCGACGAACTCGGCGCCGGCAAGCACCTCGGCGCATTTGCGGGCGCCGCTGCCGAAAATCACGAACGGACGGCCCTGCTCCCGGAATTCCCGGAAGCTGCCGGCATCGATCACCTCGGCCGTAACCTCGTTCTGCGGACGGCCCTCCGCATCGAAGACCTGCGCATAAACCTCCATGCGGCGGGCATCGACCATCGGGCAGAGCAGCGCACGGTCCCAGTCGGAAACAGAAAGAATACCCGCTTCGTAATCTTCGCGGGCAACCTCCGTCAGCGCGTCGAGCGATCCCACGGCGATCAGCGGCTTCTGCAATCCGTAACACAATCCCTTGGCGAACGACACGCCGATGCGCAGTCCCGTATAGGAGCCGGGACCTTTGCCGACCGCCACGGCGTCCAGCTCGTCGGGCGCAATACCCGTCTCGCGCAGAAGCTCATCGACAAATACGCCGACCTTGCGGGCATGATCGCGCCCCTCGTCGCTCTCGCGCAGCGAAAGCAACTCCCCGTCTTTCGCAATACCGACCGAACAGATGTCCGTGCCGGTCTCGATACAAAGAATAAGACTCATATGATTTTGTAATTTACCTCACCAACTTCCGTTCCCGCCGGCGCATGCGCCGCCCCGTCAAATCACCCCCAGATGCGCCAACGCCTTTGCGATACCGTCGTCATCGACCGAAGCGGTCACGTAGTCGGCGGCGTTCAGCGCCTCGTCGCAGGCGTTGCCCATCGCCACGCCTACTCCTGCGGCACGCAGCATCGCCACGTCGTTGCCGCCGTCGCCGAACGCCGCGACCTCGGCCGCCGAGAAGCCGTAACTGCGCATAAACTCCTCCATTCCGGTCGCCTTGTCGATGCCGGCGACATTGACATCGGCGAAAATCGGGCACCAGCGGCTCGCCACGAGTGTCGGCAGCTCGGCCATGACCCGCCGCTGGGTCTCCGCGTCGAAATAGAAGCAGAGCTGACAGCATTCGACCCGGCCGAAAAGCTCGCGCAGGTCGGTCTGTTCGGGCACCGGATGCGCCACCATATGCGCGACCCGCTTGACGTCGGGCGTCACGCGATTGACGAAAACGCCCTCCTCCAGTTCCAGCCCCATTGCAAAGTCCTGCTCCTCGGAGAGCGCCAAAGCGCGTTCGAAATCGGCCCGCGGAATCGGATGCAGGCTGACGACACGCCCGTCGTTGGCCACACAACGGGCGCCGTTGAGCGACACCACGCCGTCGTAAGGAATTCCTTCGAGCGGTCCGAGATCGTTCGCGGCGCGCCCCGTGGCGATAAAGAGCCGTACGCCGCGCTCATGCGCCTGCGTCAATGCCCGGCGCGCCGAAGCGGGAATTTCATGCGTACTGAAACTGATCAGCGTCCCGTCCACATCCAGAAAAATCGCCCGTATCATCGTCTGTAGTTTTTCATCGCCTTGTCGATCTCCCGCTTGGCGTCGTTTTCCTTCAGGTATTCGCGTTTGTCGTAGGTTTTGCGGCCGCGGGCAAGTCCTATGACGATCTTCACCAGCCCGCGCTCGTTGAGAAACATGCGCAGGCCCACGATCGTAAGGCCCTTGTCCTGTCCGGCGCGCTGGAGTTTGTCCAGTTCGCGGCGGTTGAGCAGCAGCTTGCGGTCGCGGCGCGGCGTGTGGTTGTTGCAGGTGCCCCACGCGTACTCGGCGATATTGACGCCGCGGATCCAAAGCTCGCCGCGGTCGAAATAGCAGAACGAATCGGTCAGCGAAGCCCGGCCCGCACGGATCGACTTGATCTCGGTGCCGACCAATACGACGCCCGCAACGTACTCTTCCAGAATCTCATAGTCGAACGTCGCGCGCTTGTTGCGGATATTTATATTTTTCTGTTCACTCATATACTCGGAAACGGCACAATAATTGCCCATTTATTCGCAGGGGTGGGAATCGGTCAAGGTAACTAATTCTTTTATCTTTGATATGTTTTACACATCTTTCTGTTTATTTTCTGTTTGCACACGGTATGCGTAGTGATACGTGTACGACCCGATACCCGCCCCTTTTTTCGTTAAAAATTCAAAACACCACATATATTATTCCGGCGGCTACAAGATCAGCCGCTGCAATTTCCTTGCAATAGTCACCTTCACCTTGTTGAAGCCGGCCAGCCGCTGGATCACCTCGTTCTGCTGCTCCTCGGTCAGGCTCTCGTCGGCAAGTTTGGCCTGCCACTCCTTGATATAGCCCTCGATCACCTTCGACTTGTAGAGCGTCACGGCCTTCGGCACACCCACGGCCAGCATCTCGGCATCGGTGTCGATATGAATCTCCTTGCGCCGCCACAACTCGCTGGGAACGTAATTGTCGTCCGACGTAAGGATGTCCACCGACACGTTGCACACCTCCGGATCGGGGTGGTTCAGAAAAAAGTGCGCCGGCACCTCCGCTCCGGTGCCGAGCAGCTTCCACTGCTCCCGGTAGGTCGCCAGAATCTTGTCGTACAGCGGGTTGCTGAACGAGAGTCCGTCGCTGTCAAGTTCCATGAAGATCACCTCGGCGACGTTGCACGCCACCATCGTACGCCCCTCTTTGAAGTCGAACGAGCAGTGGCCGTACTTCAGCAGGTATTTCACCAGTTCGCGTTCGAGCGCCTCGACGCTGCTGCCGGCCTGCACCTGCTTCACAAACTCGACCTCCGGCTCCCGCACTTCGGCGCGCCGCTGGGCCGTCTGACGGCGGACGAATTCGTCCGTCTCGCGGTCCCCTGTGGTGGACATGCGCTTGCGGGCCACCTCCGAGATGAGGATGTTCTCGTCGATGTCCATGATGCGGGCGCACTCCTTGATATAAACCGACCGCTGGATCGGATCGGGAATCTGCGCGATCGACTGCACCATGTCGCCGATAAGGGCCGCCTTCTTGATCGGGTCGCCCTCGGCGTCCTGCAGCAGCAGTCTGGCCTTGAAGGCAAGGAAATCCTGCTCGTTGGCGCGGATATACTCCTGCAGCTCGGCGGCCGTATGCGTCCGGGCGAAGGAGTCGGGGTCTTCGGGTTCGGGCAGCAGCACCACGCGCACGTTCATGCCCTCCTTGAGGATCATGTCGATACCGCGCAGCGAAGCGTGGATACCCGCCGAGTCGCCGTCGTAAATGACGGTGATATTCTTCGTAAAGCGGTTCAGCAGGCGTATCTGCTCGGTCGTAAGCGAAGTGCCGGACGAAGCGACGACGTTTTCGACACCGGCCTGATGCATCGAAATCACGTCGGTATATCCTTCGACCATGATGGCGAAGTCGAGCTGCTGGATTGCCTTTTTGGCGAAATAAAGTCCGTAAAGCTCCCGCTTTTTGCTGTATATCTCGCTTTCGGGGGAATTCTGGTACTTAGCGACCGTCTTGTCGGTACGCAGCGTACGGCCGCCGAAAGCGACGATGCGGCCCGAAATATTGTGGACCGGAAAGATCACGCGGTCGCGGAAACGGTCGTAGAGCGATCCGTCACTCTCGCGCTGGAGCGAAAGTCCCGTCGCAACCAGAAACTCCTTCTTATACCCCGCCGCCAGTGCGTCTTTCGACATCCGGTCGCCTTTGGCCGGACAGAAACCGAGACCGAACTTCTTGATCGTGGCGTCGGCCATGCCGCGCTTCTGGCGGAAATAGGTCATGCCCACGCTCATGCCTTCGGTCTCGTGGTGGAGGTAATCGGCGAAGTAGTCGGCAGCCCAGCCGTTGAGCGCAAACATGCTTTCGCGGTCGTCGTTGCGGCGCACCTCCTCGTCGGTCATCTCCTTCTCCTTGACCTCGATGCCGTAGCGCTTGGCCACCATCTTCAGGGCTTCGGGATAGGTGATGTTCTCGTGCTCCATCAGGAAAGTGACGGCGTTGCCGCCTTTGCCGCAGCCGAAGCACTTGTAGACGCCCTTCGAGGGCGAGACGACGAACGAAGGGGTCTTCTCGTTATGGAACGGACAGCAGGCCTGATAGTTCACGCCCTTGCGTTTGAGCGTGACGTATTCGCCGATAATATCCACGATATTGGCGGCGGCGTAAATGCGGTCTACTGTTTCCCTGTCAATCATACCTGCAAAGATAGGAATAATTCGGGAAAAGGAGCGGAAGAGCGGGCCCCTCGGCGCAAAATTCCCGTAAAAAGGCGACGGCGCCGCACCCGGCCCGAATACGGGTATTTTAAACGAGTATTCGCTCAGGCCGCAATTTATTTCGGATTTTATCGTTATTTTTGTCCTATGGATTTCAAACTCGTATCGGATTACGCCCCGATGGGCGACCAGCCGGAAGCGATCGAACAGCTCGTCGGCTCGATCCGCCACGGCTCCAAACACAACACCCTGCTGGGCGTCACCGGTTCGGGAAAGACCTTCACCGTGGCCAACGTCGTCGCGCAGCTGAACCGGCCGACGCTGGTCCTGAGCCACAACAAGACCCTCGCGGCGCAGCTTTACGGCGAATTCAGGAACTTCTTTCCCGAAAACGCCGTGGAGTATTTCGTCTCCTACTACGATTACTACCAGCCGGAGGCCTACCTGCCTTCGACGGACACCTATATCGAAAAAGACCTTTCGATCAATGCCGAGATCGAGAAACTGCGTCTGCGCACCGTCGCCACGCTGTTGTCGGGGCGCCGCGACGTGATCGTCGTGTCGAGCGTGTCGTGTCTCTACGGCGCGGGCAATCCCGCGGATTTCCACGCCACGGCGATCGACATCAAGGTCGGACAGATCGTCAGCTACAAGCACTTCCTCTACAAGCTGGTCGAAGCGCTCTACACCCGCACCGAGCGGGAGCTGGAGCCTGCGACGTTCCGCGTGAACGGCGACACGGTGGACATCATGGCGGCGTTCGGAGAGTTCGGCAGCCAGTGTTTCCGCGTGATGTTCTACGACAACGAGATCGAAGCCATCCAGACCATCGACCCCGTGACGGGACAGCGCATCCATTCGCTCGACAACCTGACGCTCTACCCCACGAGTCTCTTCGTAACCACGAAGGAGCGCATCAACGGCGCCGTACAGCAGATATACCTCGACCTCGGCCGGCAGATCGAATTCTTCGAGCGGGCCGGGCGGCCGATGGAGGCCCAGCGCATCAAACAGCGCGTGGAATACGACATCGAGATGATCAAGGAGCTGGGCTACTGCCCCGGCATCGAGAATTACTCGCGCTACTTCGACGGCCGCAGCGAGGGTACGCGTCCGTTCTGCCTGATCGACTACTTCCCGAAAGACTACCTGCTGGTCGTGGACGAGAGCCACGTGACCATCCCGCAGGTGCACGCCATGTTCGGCGGCGACCGCGCGCGCAAGGAGAACCTCGTGGAGTACGGGTTCCGGCTCCCGGCGGCCAAGGACAACCGTCCGGTGACCTTCGCCGAGTTCGAACAGCTGCAGGGCATGTCGATCTACGTCAGCGCGACGCCCGCGGATTACGAGCTGATGAAGAGCGAAGGCGTGATCGTCGAGCAGCTGATCCGCCCCACGGGGCTGGTCGATCCGCCGCTCGAAGTGCGCGTAACGATGAACCAGATCGACGACCTGCTGGAAGAGATCGACAAGCGGGTGAAGAACGACGACAAAGTGCTCGTGACGACCATCACCAAGCGGATGGCCGAGGAGCTGTCCAAATATTTCGACCGCGTGGGGGTGCGCAACCGCTACATCCACTCGGACGTGGATACGCTGGAGCGCATACAGATTCTGGAGGACCTGCGGGCCGGCATGTTCGACGTGCTGGTGGGCGTGAACCTGCTGCGCGAAGGTCTGGACCTGCCCGAAGTGGCATTGGTGGCGATCCTCGACGCCGACAAGGAGGGATTCCTGCGCAACGTACGTTCGCTCACGCAGATCGCGGGACGTGCCGCACGCCATTCGCAGGGCAACGTGATCCTCTATGCCGACACCTGCACCGATTCGATGCGCTACGCCATCGAGCAGAGCAACCGCCGCCGCGAGAAGCAGGTGCGCTACAACATGGAGCACGGCATGCTGCCGCGCCGCGCACAGCGAAGCGGTTCGGGACAGAGCACGCTGCTGACCACGCGGACCGACGTACCGGAAATCGCGGCGGTCTACCCCATCGCCGAGGATCATTACATGGCTGCGGCGGACGTGCAGAAGACTTATGCCGCGAGCGAAAACCTCGATGCGCTGATCGTCAAGGCGCGCGAAGACATGGAGCGTGCGGCCAAGTCGCTCGACTTCCTCGCCGCGGCGAAATTCCGCGACCGGATGTACGAACTGCAAAAACTCAGGGAAGAGACCGGCAACGGAAATTCCCGCAAAACAGCACGCCATGAAACGCTGTAAAATCACCATTTTCAAAACGACGATCCACGAGGACCTCGCCCGCCAATATGCCGCGCCGGGATTTACGAAGCGACCGAGCCGTCGGAGACTCTACACGGCAGGAGACCGTCAGACCTCCGCATAGCGGAAGGTGAAGTATTTGGCGGCCAGATAGCTGTAGATCATCGTGACGAAAGTCGCCAGCATCTGCGACGGCGTGGCCCACAATCCGCAGAACTCCACGAAAAATTTCAACCCGGCATAATTCACGATCACCGAGCCGCCGATCGACAGCAGGTAACGGAACAACTGCGTCCCGGTCGGCAGCGGCGAGTGGCGGAATGTCACATAGCGGTTCAGCCAGAACCCGGTGAAGAACGTAAAGGGAAAGATCAGCAGCATCGTCGCGACATACGCAGAGACAACCACGAAACCGAGGTCCAGCTGCTCCTTGTCGAGGACGAAATTATAAACCAGAAAGTAGCACACCCAGCTGAACACCACGTTCGCACCGCCGCAGACGATATAACGGAACGTCTGCCGCGGCAGGATCGCCGCGACGGGCTTGCGGTAGAACCAGTCGATGAAACGGATTATCAGCTCGGAAATGCGCATCAACGGGCGGTATAGGTCCAAAGGCCCGGAAACCGGTCGCTGTAATTGCGGACGAAGAGCGCACATGCCTCCGTATCGGCCGATTCGAACGGCGAAACCATGAATTTCGTCCCGAAACGGTAGATTCCGCAGCGCACCGAAGGATCCTTTTCCGCCGCCGCATCGACGGCGCGCGCCGCATTCTCCGGCGTGCTGAACACTCCCAGCACGACATAACGGCGGCCCGAAACAAGCGATGCGGGCGCATCGGCCGTCCCTGCGGAACGGGTTTCGGGGCGTTTCGCCGGGGCAATATCCTTCTGCCCGGCAGGAGCGTTCCCCTGACCGCCAACCGACGAGGCGGCAGTACCGGCATTCGCTCCGGACGCAGCGGGTTCCGATCGCATTTCGGCGTTCGTCCCCGATGCAGTGTCGGCCGTCGTGCCCGCGGCCTTTGCGGCGTCCGCACTGGACGCAGATGCCGCCGATCCGGTCGTCGCACCGGAATCCGAAGCAGCCGGAATCGCGGCCGAACTGTCAGCCGTCGCCGCGCCGGCGTTTGTATCCGGTCCCGGAATACCGGTTGTCTGCGCGATCTCCTCCGGGCCTTCGTCATAGAGCTTCAGGAACTCATATCCCCCGAAACTGAGGGCGACCAGAATCGCCGCAATGCCGATCCACAAGGCCCAGTCGAACTTGCGGGCGGGTTTGATCCGCACCGGCTCACGCCCCTGCGGATTGAGTCGCCTGTCGAACGCCGCATCGGGCGTAAAATGTTTGAGTTTGAGCACGCCGACGCCCTCGATCGTCAGTACGCCGTTTTCGAGCGTGCGGGCCAGCCAGCGGTCGTATACATCCTGCGCTTCGGCGGCGTCGCACTGCACGGCGCCGGAGATTTCAGCGACCAGCGACACGCCCCGCTCCTGCGAGGTAAACGACACGGCCCGGCTCGGCGGCAACACGCTCCGCCGCGAAATGCGCCGCGCGCCGCGGCGTTCCGTATAGAGCGATCCCACACCCGGCAGGAACACCTCTCCGCCCCCGGCGAGCAGGTCGCCTACGAGACGGTTGATCTCGTTTACCATCGGATAATTACTCATTTTTTCTTCTTTTTGGCAGTTGCAGCCGGGGATTTCGGCACAACCGGAACCACATCCGGCTGCGTCGCGCCCCGGTAAATCATATAGATACCCAGCAAAATGAACGGAATGCTCAGCCACTGTCCCATGTCGAGCAGCCATCCCTGTTCGAACGCCTCCTGTTCGGTCTTGATGAACTCGATGAAGAAGCGCGTCAGGAAGATGCCGATCAGTCCGATGCCGAACAAAATGCCCGGACGGCGGCGGGCCATGTCTTTCGCATAATAGAGCCAGCAGAGCAAACCGAACGTCGCCAGATAGCAGAGCGCTTCGTAAATCTGGGTCGGATGCACCGCCGCCGGGGCGAACTCGTTCACCCATTTGGCTGAGCGGACGAACTCGAAACCCCACGGCAGGGTCGTCGCCATGCCGAAAATCTCCGAATTGAAAAGATTGCCCAGACGCACGACGGCGCCGCCGATACCCACCGCGATCATAATGCGGTCCAGCGACCAGATGTAAGGCAGCTTGTTCTTACGCGAGAAGAGCCAGAGACCGATCAACAGGCCGATGGCGGCGCCGTGGCTGGCCATGCCGCCGTCGCGGAAGCCCGTGATGATGGTCCACGGCTTGCTCAGGTACTCCATCGGATCGTAGAACAGACAGTGCCCCAGACGTGCGCCGAGGATCGTCGCCAGCGTACCGTATATGAATATAGACTCGGAGACTTTCGACGGAAGTCCCTCGCGTTTGCAGAAATTATCGAAGAATTTGGCGCCAATCAGGATTGCCAGCGCCCACATCAGGCCGTAATAACGGATGTCGAGCGACCCGATGGAAAAGAACACCGGATTGAAATCCCAGACGATGCTTAGCGGTTGTATCATATTACTTGGAATGGGTTCTATGGATTTCTGCCGTTATTTGATGTCCTGCAGATTTACTTTCTTGAGCGTGAACGAGAAGGTGCTTCCCACGCCCAGTTCGCTGCGGACGGTGATGCGCTCGCCGTGCGCCTCGACGATATGTTTCACGATGGCCAGACCGAGTCCCGTGCCGCCCTGCTCGCGCGAGCGGCCCTTGTCCGTGCGGTAGAAACGTTCGAAAACGCGCGGCAGGTCCTCCTTGCCGATGCCCGAACCGTTGTCCTCGACTTCGATCAGGATTTTGTCGAGCATGTCGCGGAAATGGACGCGCGTCTGTCCGCCCTCCTTGCCGTAACGGATCGAATTGATGATCAGGTTTACCATCACCTGACCGATATAGTGCTTGTCGGCCAGCACCCAGAAAGGCGACGGCAGGTTTTCGGCCCCTTTGACCGAAATCTTGATCCCCTTTTTGTCGGCCTCCATCTCGGCCTGCTCGGCGATCTCCTTGGTCAGCGCAACGATGTCGAACCGCTCCATCTTCAGGCGGTTCATGTTGCTTTCGAGTTTGGAGATCGTATCGAGGTCGTTCACGATGTTGATCAGGCGGTCGATGCTCTTTTCGGCCCGTTCGAGGTATTTGCGGTTGATCAGCTCGTCCTCCAGTCCGCCGTCCAGCAGCGTCGAGATATATCCCTGAATATTGAAGATCGGGGTTTTCAGCTCATGCGCCACATTGCCGAGGTACTGTTTGCGGAACTGCTCGGTCTCCTTCAGGCGGGCGATCTCCTTGTCGTTGGTATCGGCCCACGCCGTAAGCTCCTCGCCGATATTCTCGACGTGCTTGTCCTTCAGCTCCGAAAAAATCTCGTTGGTGTGCACGTCGCGCGAAAGGACGATCGAATAAATCGGCTTGAGCTTGTAGGCCACGTACTTGCGGATGATGAACAGCGCCACGAGAGCCATGACGACGAAAACGCCGGCGGCGGCGCAGAGCGTCATCCACCAGACCACATCGAGCAGGGTCGTCGTCACGGCGACGATGACCGCAGCGAGGAGTGCGACCAGAAGCGACGCCCCCTCCTTTGTTTTAATATACACCATAGCTACTTCGTATATTGTTGCATGAGACGGGCGATGTATTTGCCCACGATATCGAATTCGAGGTTTACGACCGAGCCGACTTCGATGCGGCAGAAGTTCGTATGCTCGAACGTATAGGGAATGATCGCCACGCGGAAGCTGGATTCCTTCGAATCGCAGACCGTCAGGCTCACGCCGTTCACCGTCACCGAGCCTTTCTCCACGGTGCAGAGACCGCCGCCCTGCGGTTGGTATTCGAAAGTGAAGTACCAGCTGCCGTCGGCGTCTTCCTTCGCGGTGCAGACGGCCGTCTGATCGACGTGCCCCTGCACGATGTGGCCGTCGAGCAGCGCATCGGGTTTCATCGAGCGTTCGAGGTTCACCAGATCGCCCGTCTTCAGCAGGCCGAGGTTGCTTTTGTCGAGCGTCTCCTTCATCGCGGTAACGGTATAGGTGTCGTCGCGGATGTCCACAACTGTCAAACATACGCCGTTATGTGCTATGCTCTGATCGATTTTCAGCTCTTTGCAGAAGTCCGCGCGAAGCGTAAAATCCTTGTTCTGACGGTCGGTGCGGATCTCCACGACCTCCCCCATGCGTTCCACGATACCTGAAAACATACTTCTCAACTGTTAATTATCAACTTGCCTTTTACCTTGTAGACCGACTTTATGTCGCTGACATTCAGAATTATGTCGTCATAATTCTCTTTGTCTCCGGCCACCAGACGGAGTTTATCCTCCCCGTCGGAGAGCCGAACTATCCGCAAAGTTACAATTTTTCGGCTGACAATCACATATTCGCCCCCCGGAATAATCGCATCCGGGTCCACGGCTTTCAGCAGGACCACCGCACCGGGCGGCAGCGCGGGTCCCATGGCGCGTCCCATGTAGCACATCGCCAGATCGCACTGCCCGGCCTGCGGCACCATCAGGCTGCTCTCGGCTTCGAGGTGCGCGACATGGGCGACGGCCTGTTCGACATCCACATTATAAAAAGGTATCTGCACGCCGCGCAGCTTCTCGTCGGAGAACATCTGTCCTTCGCCCGTCAGCAGCCACAACTTGTCCACCTGAGGAAATTTAGAGACGATTCGGTCGGCGACATCGAGTGATATGCCGTTGTTGCCACGTTTGATCTGATAAAGGTTTTCCCCGCGAGCCAACCCGATATAACGCGCAAAATAGTTGGTCGACATGTTCGCCCACTTGATTACGGCCTCGATTCTTTGCCAATTATTCTGCTTTTCTCGCATTTTTTTAGCAATAATTAAAAAAAAATTTGCATCTTTGCACTCCCGGTCCCGTAGTTCAATGGATAGAATATAAGATTCCGGTTCTTACGATATGGGTTCGATTCCCGTCGGGACTACAACTTAAAATAAGCAATCATCTGATTTAAAGATGGTTGCTATTTTTATTGTTGATATTTTCGGCGTGTTTTTGGCGATATAATACCCGTTTAACATTTACTTACCCAAACTTCGTGATCGGCCTTGTGCTTTGATTGCGTCCACTTCATTACGCAAATATAGCACTTTTCGTCCTACTCTTATCGGATTTAGACACTTTTCTTTCTCCCACCTATGTAATGTCGGATAGGATACCCTCAAAATTCCAGAAGTCTCCTCGCGGGTGTAATATTCCATCTTATCCCCCATAGCAGCCTTGACAGCACTAAAGGTTTTTTCGGCTATACTATTACCTGTTTCCTGAATGAGTGCATTCGCAAAGGTACGCAAATCAGATGCACGAACCAAGAACATCGCATCCGCTTGCCGATCTTGCATGACTTGCATAAGTATACTATCCATATCCTATTAAATAAAAGGCAGCTTCTGCTGCCATCCGTCGATATATTTTCTGATTACCTTTTTTATCCCACGCCATAATATCGGCTGAGATTTATGACACTTGAAGCGATAAGAAAATGAGTGATTAAAATGGACCCCAAATTCTTTATCTTTGACGATAATTGATTCTAACAACTCGATCCTGCTGAAATCTATATTAACCTCCGATTCATCGCGTGCCCCACCTTTTCTTTTTTTCTTGATCCCCATTGCACATCCCGAATTTAATCACTACCTTTATCCTGCGTGTAGGGGTGATCTTTCGGGATTGCCTCTTTTTTATTTCTTCTCCAGCTCTGCCAGGAGAGCGTCGGCAAGGGTAATCGTAGAACGAGCAATTGCTACATCAGCCGGCATGTCCTTGTATTCGTCTTTAACCTTCGCACCAGTAGTAATAGCAGCATGGAATACGACCGGCATTATTTGCCCGGCATACACCCGCCGCCAGTACTCCCGGTCAACTGGTAAGGATTCCTTACAAGTTGGGTTATCAACTGTCAACTTTTCTTTGACAGTTGGCCCGTACTCTCCCCGCGCCAGCTTCTCGGCGTAGTCGTCGTCACGCATCATAAGGTCATTTAGAGTCGTCGTATCAGGTATTAGTATCCCCTCTAAGCTATAAAGCTCAACATGTTCATACTCACCCGCATCCAATAAGGCTATTATCCTGCTATGGGGCTCACCCCGGCGGTCATCACATATAATTCTTGCGTTTCTCCCACTCCTCGTGCACACCGGCGCGCCTGCTTTGGCGGCCGCTAAATCGAAATTCTTCATGTTATTCAGTTTTATTAAATTTACCACCAAAATAAATCTCCCCACAAAAGGGTAAACACTATCGTTACATTTATCCATGATATTGATAAAAGCAAGCCGCCAATATCGTAATCGCGCATCGGCCTATCGTAGATATTTTTCGCCCAAAGCAATAGAAGGATATACACCACTACTGCCACGGCATTATACCAAGTCATTGCTATCATGGTTATTTCAGTTTTTCGAGATTTTGCGAGAATCTCGCTATTTCAGTAATTCATAAAGTGTTTTATCCTTCGCTATCGTCCCGATTTTCACCCGTCCTGCCTCTTCTTCGGTGTCGAATTGTAGCACCATTTTTTCACGTATTGGACATCCATTGTCCCGCCAAATTACATCGACCATAAGATGCCACTTTCCATTCCAAAATGCGGGTCCCCCGAATATCTCGGCCACGTAAGCGTATATTTTACGGGTAACTATTTGACAGATCAAGTCGCTCATCGACAAATTCAACTCCGCACGCACATCAGAACAGGCGGCCGCGATGAATGCCATCATCAACTACATCTACGACGACATCCGTCAGCTTCGCCTTGCGCCCCACAAGCGCATGGATCTCGTAGTCGGTGATCTTCGTTCCGACGGCAGAGCGTCGGTCACTCTTGCGGATAACCCGCAAGGTGTCACGTTGCTCGACATGGAGTTGCCTGTCAAGCGCATTACCCCGGCTACATCAGACAAGGACAACTTTATCGCCTACCTGAAAAGTCAGATCGAGGCTTTGCGTCCGACAATGGGCCGGTTCTCCGTAATGGAGATGTCGCGTTCTACCTTCAACAAGAACATTGTCGGCGCCAAGGAATTCGCCAACACCTACAAGATGATTCTCGGTGGCGCACAGATGGCTCTTTCGGGCGGTCTCATCACTGACGCTATGACTAATCAGGTGTTTGCGGGTATCGGCCTGCCTCCGGTCCGAATCATCGACGACATGGTGGCAATGCCTGATGGTACGAGCAAGCAGGTATTCAAGGACGATCGCATTACACTGCTTCCGCAGGACAAGATCGGTAAGATGATGTGGCACGAGCCGTACGAGATTTCCGATCCCGTTCCGAACAAGACGTATACGCGGCTTGAAGGTGGTATGTGGATCTCGAACTGGCGAACCGAAGAGGGCCGCTTTAACGAATACGGAGCCGAGTGGATCCCGAACTTCACGGCACCCAACAAAATCGCTATTCTCGATCTGTCCACTATGAACGCTTAATAAATACGGACATGACGGTTTTCGACGCAATATCGGCACGGCTATATCCTTACAACGTAGACGATAATCTGATTACGATAGCCTGCACGGACGCAGAGATGTCTGTAAAAGACGAATATACACCTTGCTATAGGATTTCTGTTGCAAAGGCGGCAATCGACGTTTTAAAACAGCTCATCGTTCTTTCCTCTGAAGGCAATGGAGGGTACTCCCTCGGATATGATACGGATATGTTGCGCAAGCGCATCTGTGCTCTTGCAAAGGATAATGGCCTAACCGATATTGCCGCCGAATTTGACCCGGAACCACAAATCTTCTTTATGGACCTATGATTCGATTTCCATATACATTGGAGATATGGGATGCAGCCGTCAACAAATGGCGGGTGGTCGGTAGATGCAATGCCCATTACAACGGGAGAGCGCAATTCATCAAATCACAAAATGGGGAAGTTATTCAATACACTTATGAAGTGATTATGCCGCCCAACATAGAACCAATTGAAGAAAAAGAAGAGGCTCGTATCATTGACAATCGAGGCAGAAACATATTCGATCATCGGCATGGCAGTCAAATAGGATCCACTTTAGAAGATTCGGTATCATACCCCGTATTGGGGTTCTACAAAAGCGGACAAAGATATGAAAGCACCAAGATATGGCTTTAAAAGGATTATGCAATGATAACCACCGGAGATGCACAAAACATCCTTATTCAAAGTTGTTCTCTCTTCGGCATTAAGGCATTTCCTTCATGGGCGACGCCCGAAGGTAGGATAAAGACGGAACGCATTGTAGTAGTGCCTACTTCGCCGCAAACCCCCACCACGTATTGGGAAGATTGCTTCATCGCTGTCAACTTATGTGTCCCCGATATTAAAGGGAAAGCAAATATCCAGCGTCTGGACGAGCTTGAACGAGCGGCGAAAGCCAGATTCAAGGAATGGACCTACGGCACTTACGACGAATCCGCATATAGGTACAGGTATGAAAATATCGGCCGTGAGGAGGATCCGAACTTAGGATGCCACTATGTCTATATCCGGGTATTATTCAGAGTATTGAACATTAAAAACAACTAAAACAATGGCAAAAGTAACAGCAGTAGGAATCAAGAAGCTGTATTACGGAGACCCTGCAAAGATCATGGCGGATGTCACCCTTGCTTCACTCAAAACGCTCTTGAGCGACGAGAGTACCAAGCAGGTCGAGAACATTCACCAAGATACGTGGAGTATCGAGGAGGAGGAACCGTCTACCACCGAGTACCGGAATCAGCTCACAAACGGCGTATACCGCCAATCGACCGAGATGGGAAATATCCAGATGAGTTTCACCATCGGTCAATACGACTATTCGACGAAGGCCGACCTCATGGGCGGCACCGCAACCGCAACGTCGTGGAAGCGCAACCGAGGCGTGGTAATAATCGAGAGGTTCATGGTTGCCCTCACTGAAGACAATCAGTACTGCGTATTCCCGAAGGCGTCGGTTATCGCACGCGACGCCCAGACCGACGGCGCAAGTGCTATTGGCGTTGTTGCCACGGCACTCGAACCCGACAACGCAGCGGTTTCTTCGGAATACTGGTTCGATGCTTCCGAAGAGGAGGGCGCTTAGCAACCTGTCAACATTCAAGTACGGGGGTGGGAGGCATAAGCCCCTCACCCCTATTCTATTATAACAATTACCATGAAATTAGACTTTATCAGCATACGTATCGCTTCAAAAGGATACACGATATACAAAATGTCGCCGATGACTGCCACCCGCATTATGACGGCAATCGACGTAAAAAAAGAGCCGGACGAAAGCAAGGCGTGCATAGCCGCGATGGCCTACAGCGTTGCGCTGGCAATCGTGGGCAGCCGGAGCATATTGCACCGCCTCAGGGCATGGCTCCTGTGCCGTCGCTTTATGAAGCGAAGCACCTTCGCCGAGCTGTTCGACTGCTATCAGAAAACCTTGCTGATGATTCCGCTGGAGGACATTGCATCGGTGTCCGCCGTGATGGAAGGATTAGCGACAACCATATCCAAAGATCATGATTAAATCGGCGGACATTGTCGCCCGGTCTCTGCTGAACAAGCATCATGTCGCGGTAAAGCTCGGAATGTTCACATTCCGGATGTATCAGCCTTTTGTCAAAGACTTGGCAAGGGCCTTTGCTGCCGGGCGGATAGATGTGTCGATACAAGGTCGGCAAAAATTCTCTCTGGGCACAATATCGCGGCTTATGTTCCGGCGCAAGTGGGCACAGAAGGTATTTCTATGGTACGCCAAGAGATATGCCTCCTATGAGGAAATATCCCACGCCACCTGCGCTATAGCAGAAATAGTGTCGGGGAAAGACTTGTTCGATTCAGTCAAGATTGACAAGACGCGGCGCAATACCATTGCGGAGACCGTCGGCAACAACACTATAACCGGGATCATGGCGACGATGATGGACCAGCTGAACATATCCTACAAAGAGGCGTTTCAGGGCATAAACTACCCTACCATGCTTTTGATGATGACGGACAAGGTTCGCACGCTCGTCGGCGACGAGAAAAAGATAGTCAAAGGATCGGGGGCCGAAATGGCCAAAAGAAGAGGCAATAAAAGACGAGGTAATAAAATACATCAATGAGTGCTTTATCATTCAAAATAAATGCGGAAACCGACAAACTCAAGAGCTTCATCAGCATGCTTGAGCAGTTGCGGCGCGTGCTGGCGGACATCCCTGACAGCACCAAGGATTTCGACGTCATAAACCGCAAGATCGGAGAAATGGAGGCCCGTGTGGAGCAATCCATGCGCAAGATCGCCCAAATGGAGCGTCAGGCGATGGATGCGGCAGCCAAAACAGCGGCTTCGGCCACTATAGGGAACACGGGTGGCGACTCTACAGCCGGAGCACAAGCGGCCAAGGCCGAAACGGCGGCGTATCATGAGCTAATCGAAGAATTAAAAGCCGTCAATGCTTCAAAAAAGGAGAATGTCATCCTTATATCTCAATACGAAGCTCAAATAAAGCGTCTTAAATCGGAGATAGATAGCCTGAATAAAGCGGAGAGTCAAGGCATGAAATTGACGCAGAATCAGAAGTCAAGCCGCCTTGAAGCTACGCTATCCATCGAGGAATACAAACAGGCCATATCTCGCGCCAGAAAAGAGTTAGTCAATCAAATCAAGTTCGAACAAGTCGCACGTGGATCCATTGACGAAATGTCGCAAGCATTATCACGAATGCGCACCGTATATCGCTCGTTGAATGAAAGCGAACGAACAAGCGGCTGGGGGCAAAACCTGCTCAAAAACATCGAATCCATTGATACGAAAGTTAAAGAACTAGATGCTACAATGGGGGTACACACCCGCAATGTCGGTAATTATGCTTCCGGATTCAATATGCTTGGATTCCAGATTCAGCAGGTTGCCCGCGAATTGCCGTCGTTGGCGTATGGTCCTCAAATATTCTTTTCGGCCATATCCAACAACCTGCCGATGCTGGCAGATGAAATAGCCCGTGCGAAGAAATCTGTTGATGAATTGAAGAAAGCCGGGCAAACATTTACGCCCGTATGGAAGCAGATCGCATCGTCCATCTTCTCGTGGCAGACCCTGCTTGTCGCCGGAGTTACCGTACTTACCCTTTACGGAAAGGAAATAACAAGCTGGGTGGCATCGCTGTTTAAAGGCAAGACAGCAATAGATACCGCCGCTGCCGCTCTTGAGCAATTCAATTCCGCGATGGCTCAAGGCTCTGTGTCGGCGCAATCCGAATTAACCAAACTGAACCTGCTGTATAATGCCGCGACTGACCTGTCCAAGCCCTATGAAGAACGGGCCGAGGCCGTCAAGAAGCTGCAAGACATCTACCCTGCCTATTTCGGCAATATGGCCGCAGAACAGGTTATGGTCGGAAATGCCGTCGGCGCCTATGAAGACCTGCGGGATGCAATTGTCGAAGTCGCACAAGCTAAAGCCGCCCAAGAGCTTATTACAGAGGATAAAAAAACTATAGCACGTATTGAAAAAACTGGCGACGCCTATACCAATTATTCTTCTGCGCTAAAAAAATACAACGAAGAATATAAAAAGCGATTAGAGCAGAATAAGGAAAGTGGATTTGAATTGCCGAGTGCAATTTTTGAGGCAAAACAATATGCCAAATCGATATCTGGCATTAATAAGTATCGCGAAGAATTCATTTCAGCCCTAAAAAAGATGGGCGAAGAAGGAGATGACATCTGGAAGCAAATAAACAAGGGCTATGAAGGAGATGTAGATGCCTTCATTGCAGCGATAAATGCCGGCATCGAAAAGCTTGCTCCTGCAGCAGAGAAACTATATACAGTAAAAACCCCTGCCGAACTCAACGCAGAGGCTAAAAAGGCCCGTGATGAAGCCAAAAGCGCCGCAGAAAAGGCCGCATCCGACCAAGAGCGCAACCTGAAGGCACTCAATCAGAAACTGCAAAAGCTCCGGGATGATGCGTTACAGGCCGAGGTTGATTCCATGAAAGACGGAACGGCCAAGAAACTTGCGCAAATAGACCTCGACTACCAAAAGCGCGCGCGAGCCATACAAGAAGCAGAAAAAAAGCTATTTGAGTTACAAAAAAAAGAAATTGATGCCCAGTACAAGAATGACACATCCTCGGAAAGATTCCTTGCCGGGCAACAGATGGTAGCCCAATACAAAGGAAACGTCAAGCATTTAGCTCGGCCACTTGTTGCAGCGGCAGAATTGGTAAAGAAAGGCTGGGAGGATGCAGGAGAAGGTATCGCCACCGTTTTCAGCAGCCAATTTGGTATTTTGGACGCCAAGGGCAAGGTAACTGAAATATTAGTCACCCCGATCCTTCCCAATGGGGATATTTTGTCTCCGCAAGAATTGGAAGATTACATATACACCCGACTTGAAGGAGCGCAAGATATCCTTGCCGCAGATACAAAGGGACTCGTTATAGCCACAAACGTTGCTGCCGATGGATCTGCCGGCGAAAAATACCACGAACTCCAAAAAGTATATTACGCCGACAACATCAAAGCTGCAGAAGGAGTAAGAGAATATGCAACAGCGGTGAGAGAAGCCAATCAAGCTTTAAAAGACGAAGAGTGGATGAATGCCTTTTTGTCAGAAGCTGGGATAAAAAATACCAAAGAATACCTTAATGAACAGCTTGATGCGTGGAATGAGTACTACATGAAGTACGGTACCATTTTAGAAAAAATGCAAGCTACGAAAGAGTATTACGACAGAAAAATCAGTTTAGCAAAAGACGCGGGAACGGCCGAAGCATTGAGAGCCGAAAAAGACGCCGCGATGGCTGCCCTTGAGGTAGAAGGTGGCGACTTTGTCAATAGCCTAATCAGCAAGACAAAAGAAGATATAGAAAAACTAAAGAGAGAGATAAAAGTTGCATTAAAAACGCTTGAAGATGAATTTAATAAACTCCCTTCTTCGGATTCTGAGCAGGGGGATGATCTGCGAAATAAAATAAATGTTCTTCGGGCACAATTATCCGCCATTAATAAATTGGACCCGGTAAGCGACGAAGAGCACAGCGAATCCTTTGAAAAGTGGCAGAAACTATACAGCACGCTCACTAAAATTGAAGGACAATTTAACGACATCGGCGAAGCTGCGGGCGGTGCGATGGGAGAAGTAATATCGACCGCGAGCAAGATTACTGTCAATTCACTGAAAATGATCGACAGCATCAAAACCCTTGCGGAAAATTCGGCAGAAGGAATTGAGAAGACAGGAGAAGTAGCAGCAACCACCATCCAAAAAGTAGAACGGGCATCTGTAATTTTGGCCATTATTCAAGCTGCGTTGAAAGTCATACAAAGTATTGCCAGTATATTCGGAGATACGGAAACTTCAATGGAGCGGAATATCCGAGAAGCCCAAGAATTAAACGAAGAACTACGCGTGATGAATGAACGCGCCCGGTTAAACTCGGATATTTTTTCCACAATTTTCGGTCACGATGCCTTTGGGGATTATGTTAATAATGTAACAGCCTTAACTGACGCCATGAATGCCTATCAGGCAACAATGGATAAAATTAGAAATCGTGGAGAAGAATTCGAATTTGTCGGTAGCAAGGGCGAGGCCACAGGATTGGCAAATCTACGAAAAAGAGCAAAAGAGTGGGAAAATCTTTATGCTTCTATTGCCAATATGCAGGTTCAAGTTAGACATTCTACTTGGCTACGAAGTGCAAAGTATAAATCTCTTAAAGACATGCTCCCTGAATTATTTGAAGGCAATAATGTAAATATGCAAGCCCTCAAAGAATTTGTAGAAGGAAATAGTGACACGTTTAAACATCTAACCAAAGAAAATCAGACGTACCTCAAAGAACTGGTAAATAATTGGGAGACATATGAAGAAGCAATAAAGGCTGTCAATGATTACCTCAATGATATGTTCGGTGAATTAGGAACCACGCTGACCGATGCGTTGGTTGATTCTTTCGAACAAGGAACAAATGCCGCGGATGCCTTTGGTGAAGCGGCTGGCAATATGCTTAAGAATCTTGCAAAGCAGGTGTTATACACGGCAACTATAGGACCCGAAATAGAAAAAGCGCAGAAAAAAATTGACGCCATAAATCGGGATCTGTCACTCTCAGATGAAGAGAGGTACAATGCACTTGCCGGAGTTGTAGATACAATGCTTGATGATGTTCTTGCCCAGCAAAAGGTAGGGCAAGAATTATGGGAGCGGCTCAAACAGGCCGCCGAGGAGCGCGGTCTGCAGTGGGAGACAGAAGCAGGGGGCCAAGAGGCGACATCTCGCGGATTTCAGGCCATGTCTCAAGATACCGGCGACGAGTTAAACGGCCGATTCACGGACATTCAAGGCAAGGTTACCGACATCCGAGGATATGTGATGATGCAAACTCAATCTATTATCGGGCTGCTGAACTCCATCGGAAATATCGAAACGGCCATATACACAAGCGTGCAAGTGGATAATGAGCTGCTCCGGTACGCTGTTATGACCTACATGGAGATCGTCGAAATAAACGGGAATACAGCTGTTATGAAGGCTGCTCTGACGGAAATTCGGGAAGACATAGCGGCGATCAAGCGCAATACAAGTGAACTGTAATGAAAATTGAAAAGGACATATCGGACCTGACCAAATTTATCGACGGCATCGAAGAGGAGGTTGTAGATTTCATGGATGAGAAGGCTCGTGAAGCATTAATAAGACAAAAAGAAGCGCGACTATTATCTGGCAAACGCGACTACCTAAACCACACATGGAACTTACGCAGCGCTCTTGGTTACGTAATTACTTATGAAGGAAAAGAAAAACGGCGATTTATAGGAGACCAAAATCATCCAGATCCAACGGCTGCTGCTGAAACCAATAAAGTACTCAACGAAGAAAATAAAGCCGGGACAAGCATTATTTTCGCAGACGGCATGTATTACGCCGGCTTTGTCAGTTCTAAAGGTTATGATGTCATTGATACAGCAGAATTATTTTTAGACCAAGAATTAAATAAGCAATGATCGGAGATTTACTCATCAACAGGACAGACGCCTACACAATGGGCGTTGCAATGGGTTCCGGGTTTATTGCCGGGTTAAAATCCCCTGCCGGCCTGAAAGACTTCGTAGAAAACGAAGACCCCAAGAAAGACGGCAAGGAGGTCATATATCCCGACAAACCCAAATTGGCGGCACGGGATTTAACATTGACTTTTATAATTACGGGAGAAACACCGGAGGAGCACCTTTTAAACTACGATACTTTTATCCGGATGCTACACTTAGGTAAGGTAGATATATCGGTACCGGGAATAAGTGATGAAATATACCACCTAACATACGCAGGTAATTCAGGCAGCTACAACATATCCGGCGACCGCCTGACATCGCAATTAACCGTAAAGTTCAACGAGCCAAACCCCGCAGACAGGGGCGAGGATAAAGAAGAGTAAATGAAAAAATAAAGCCGGGGAATTGCATCTCCGGCTTTAATTTAATTGTTCAAAATCTAAATCCCGCTTGTATTAAGAATGCGCCCATATTAGATGGGCCGTAAATGCCGTTTTCTTGGATATTGTCGGCGATACCCAAAGATTGATACCCGATATTTATAAAAACACCTAATGTCGGGGCCACAGAAAAATCAACACCCAAACCGCCGGCTCCATAAAATCCTTTTTCATCGCCAAAACCATATCCGAGATTAGCAAATATATACGGTGCTATTTTGCTTTTAGTTAGGTATCCTTTTATATCCGCAAATACGGGAATTGTTGCGTGCCCATTATCTAATAATGCCAATCCAGCGCCTGCACCTAAAAAAAGATTAGGAATAATTCGGGCACCATGTATAGTTTCAATATAAAATCTATCCATTTGATAATCACCTATCCCGAAACCATAACCAATGTTCACTTCGCCTTGGTATCTAGGCGTGTTTTGTGCTTTGGCATAAGCGCATAAAACAGCGAATAATAACAGTAGTAAATACTTCTTCATACAATAAATTTTAGTGAGTTAGTAACCCAAATTTACAATTTCAAATTGGAATATCCAAAAAAAGAGGAATGGTTTTAACCACTCCTCGCTTTATGCCTGAAGCTAATCGAGTTCAAAGTTAGCTATTGCTGATAACTGGTATGATATCCGGCAGGTCGTCTTGGCCCGGTGGCTTTATTCCCCACTTGAAGTTCCGCCAAAGTTTCACTAACCAATTCAAGTTGCATCCGAGTATCTTCGTTAATGTCATTCTGATCTTTGAATACTTCTTCTACGTACTCTTTGAGTTTCAATACTTCTCCTTGAAGTTCTGCCACCCGATCCACGGGAGTATTTGTAAGCATCTGCCGCATTGCTACGAAAGCCCGCATAATGGCGATATTTGCATTTATGGCGATATCACTATTCAACAAGCCGGATAGCATGGCTACGCCCTGTTCGGTAAACGCATAAGGCATTTTGCGAATACCGCCCCAACTTGATGTCACAATTTGTGATTTCAAGTTTGCAAACTCTTGATTTGTAAGCTGAAACATGAAATCAGGCGGAAATCGTTTGCTATTGCGTTTTACTGCCTGATTTAATGCGCTTGTCGTTACTTGGTAGAGTTCTGCCAAATCACGGTCCAGCATCACCCGCTGACCCCGTATCTCGTAAATCTTGCTCTGAATAGGTTGTAGTTCCATGTCTTATATCTCTGGTCCAAATATTCAACCACCGTCCGTGAGGCATCGTTGCAGTGCAAAGATAGTAATTTTTGCTTTGTGTGTAGGAAGGAATGGAACAAATAAAAACCGAGGCATATGCCTCGGTTTGCGACTAAAATTTAAATCCGATTTTTATAGAAATAGCTCCTGCTAAATCTTTATAATAATCTTGGGATTGATCGGTCTCTGTAATTACAAAATCCACATATTCACTATGTTGCATAGCATATCCAACAGTAAAATATATGGCTTGTTTGTTTTTCAGGTTGAAATCTATACCTATGGCTGGCTCCAAGTACAATCCTTTTACAGCTTTCGTATTTCCACCTACATTAAAAGAATAACCTACGTTGCCTTGTATGAATGGTGCAACGAATTTGTCAGAAAAATTATACTTGATACGAGCGTAAACGGGGATCAAATATTCCTGACTCCGACTTTCGTACGTATCAGACACATATTGGACGCTTGTATGCGTATAGGATTGATAATAAAGGGCGTCTGTATACCTAAATCCCACGCCTGCGCCAATAAAAAAACGGGGGCTAAAAGCATATCCGCCAATAAACGATACATCTGCCGACTTGTTGTTATATGTCCCCAAGCCAAGCATTCCGCCTATCTCAATGGATTTTGAAAAGCCTTGAGCGTGTGCAACGCCTGAAGCAACAACAGCAACGATGAAGAGTAAGAATTTTTTCATATTCCTAATTGTATTGGTTAGTGCCGCAAAATTATAAAATTCCCCCCCCCACCAAATTTTATTCAATAAAAATGAATAGTGACAAGAAAAAAATACGAGATGTAATTGTTTTTTAGCCCACGAAAAGTTTATCCTTCAAAAATTTTGTATATATTTAAAAATAAATTTCCTTGTGAGTACTTGCACGGGGAGGAGTAGAACTTTTAAACACTAACCAACACATTTATATATGAAACGTTTTTTACTTATTTTTGTATCGTGTGTTATCTTAAATACACTTTCAGGGTGCGTTAATCAGCGCAAAAGGGATCCAAAATTAGAATATCTAAAAGAGTATTTTGCAGCAAAGGATGCTGCAAAAAATAGCCCACAGACAATAAAAAAAATATTTCTTGATTTTGAGTTTGGAATGTCTGCAAAAGAAGTAGAAAATCACTTCAAAACTCTATTGAAAGCCGGGAAAATACATATAGATCGAGGAAGAAATTTATATTATTATTCATTCCACACTCAATATGGTGAGGCTAAAATGACATTAGCGCAGGCATATCACAACGATTCATTATATAGTCTTGAATGCCGTTTTATAGGAGGTGATAATAATTTAAGTGGGAGCAAGAAGTTATGTATATTAGATGCTGCATCCAAATTCAGGGACGCCCATCCTGATTATAAATCATGGATAGTAACATTAGAAGGACTCGAAGATTTCGATCCTGATTATTATGATATTAAAGATAACGTCATCGTTCATTTTGATATGTTAAGGGGAACAATGACATATACCAATGCGCCTATTCTCAAACGGGTCGAACAGGAAAAAGAACAGCGCGAACAAAATACGATAAGCGATTTTTGATATGGGTTAAACATTAATTTGATGATATCACTCATGTAAACGAATATACACAAAATAGCTATTGTTATGAAATATTTTTGCTTAAAATTTTGCAATCACACGCAAAATTCTTATATTTGTAACGCTTAACCATGTTAGGGCAGAGATGCCCACCCTATTCACAGGTGGATTTTTTATATCCATAAGTGAACGTATTTTAAAATATAGACTTCGGTCGTGTACCTCCGTGAGATAGTCGTAATGGCTACTCAAAGCCCTAACAGGTGGTTAAGCAACGGGAAAGGCACGACCGTTTTTTTGTGTCTAATTTTTAATAGCTTAACCACCATGTTACACAAATCGCTTCCGGAAACGGATTATCAAACTCGCTGCATCGAAGCCGAGCGAACAGCCGCGCAGTACAAGAAGGCTTACTTTGACCTTCTGAGCCGTTACTGCGATATGGTTGACAAACACATCGCGGAGACAGACCGCGAGATCGCAGTATTTGCATCTACCTCTCTCACACGTCCTATTGATCCCTTCATTCTTATGAAGATGGGCGGGAACTCTGATGTCGCACAATGTAAATAGCCGAGCCATGAAGAAAAAGAATCCAAGCCCCGACTATTACCAACTCTACATTGAAGCCAACCAGCGTGCTCAAAATAACTATAATGCATACGCTCAGACTATGAAATGGCTGAATGAAACCACCAAAAAGCAAATCCAATTAGAGAGTTATATACACGCACTCGAAATGGACGCGCTCAATGCTTATTTGAACAGATCGGAGTATTTAGAACAACCTACGACAACCAAATGCTGTTAGCCATGAACAATCTGCAAATATTCAATAACGAGAAGTTCGGGCGTGTACGTATCATTATGTCCGACGACAAGCCTATGTTTCTTGCGAATGATGTAGCGAGATCATTAGGGTATATAGAGTATCAAAAGGCAATACGCACCCATTGCAAAGGGGTGTCCGAAATGGACACCCCTACAGATGGTGGGGTTCAAAAGGTGAAATACATTCCCGAATCCGATGTTTACCGCCTTGTCATGCGGTCGAAGCTCCCGCAGGCCGAGCAGTTTCAGGACTGGGTATGCGATGAGGTTCTCCCCTCTATCCGCAAGACTGGCGGATACATGTCAGCCAAAGAGACGGACACGCCCGAAATGATAATGGCACGCGCCGTGCTGGTCGCCAATGACACCATAGCCCGGCAGAAGCAACAGCTGGAGCAGGCCCAAAAGCAGGTCGCGGCACTCGCGCCGAAAGCCGAGCTGATGGACAAGGTATTGGACACGGACCAGAAGATAGACGTCGGGCAGGCGGCAAAGATTTTGAATCTACCATTTGGCCGCAACACGCTCTTCCAGCGGCTCCGCGAGCGAGGGATATTCTTCTGCAATCGCAATGAGCCTAAACAAGAGTATATTAACCGGGGTTACTTCGAGTTGAAAGAGAAATTGATCGACCGAAACAACCACGAATCGTTCACGGTCATCAAGGTTCTCGTGACGCAAAAAGGATTGGATTTCCTCGCAAGGCAGTTTGAGGTGGTCCAAACCCCGAAGAAGATGGCAGCGATAAGATAAGCCCCTGTATACTTCCCCGATGCCGGCGCCTCGCAGAAATGCGGGGCGTTTTTTTGTGTTATTTTTTTGCGAAAATTCTTGCATAATGTGCCGAACGGTTGCTCCTTTGCTCTCGAAAGTAATTTAACAAGATTATGAACGATATTCAGATTTTCAATTACAAGGAGAATCCCGTAACATTTCAAGTCGGCAATACCGACATCATGATTAACGCTACGGAGATGGCAAAGCCATTTGGCAAACAGCCGAGCGATTGGCTTCGCCTTAAATCTACGGAAGAGTTTTTAACGGCCCTCGCAAGCGTTCGGGGAATCCCCCGAACGGATATGCTCCTAAAAATTCAAGGCGGCGGCATTCAGGGTACATGGATGCACGAGGATGTAGCTTTAGAATTTGCCAGATGGCTCTCTCCAGCGTTTGCCATCTGGTGCAACGATCGGATTAAAGAACTGCTCAAAAATGGCTCAACTGAATTGCCGACCAATGGTTATGCGATGCAGTTGCCCAAAACGTATTCGGAAGCCCTTCGTCAGTTAGCTGATGCTGTAGAAGCGAAAGAGAAGGTTCAATTACAGTTGGCTGCCAAGACCGAACAACTGGACGAATCCAAAGATTGGTATTCTATCAAACGTTGGGCAAAAGAGCATGGCATGAATTGGCGCAAAGTTTCATGGCGGGCACTTAAAGCCATTTCAGCCGAACACGGGCTTGGAGTAAAAAAGATATTCGATGGTAATTACGGAGAAGTGAACATCTACCATCGTAAGGCATTTGCCATTCTATACGGCAAATAATCGTTCATAACAAACTTTCGGGGCGGGAAGAAATTCCCGCTTTTTTTGTTTTTTCACTTCAAATTTCTTGGTAATTCACGTGACCGTCGAAACCTTTGCCTTGAGCTTGTGACGATGCAAGTGGCAAACGACAGATGGTAATTTATTCTCCGTTAGGAATACAGATATTGGATGCTCCGGTCACGAAAGAGGCTGTTATCAAATATGCCCTCATGAGTGACTATTATATTGAGTTTCCCTTCAATCAACTTCAGTACATTCAAATTCCGCAAGGCTCATACATACTGTACAAAGGCCGTAAGTTCGAGATAATGGCCCCGGTATATCCGGAGTTCGACAACAAGACCGGAGGATATAAATACACGCTCAAGTTCGAGGCGCAGCAGAACCATATGAAGCGTTTTGTATGCTTCTGGCTGGGCGGGGATAATCCCGAAGCGGTATTCCACAACACCACCGCTCTCGAATCATTCGGCGCCCTGATCGTGGCCAACATGAACAAACATCTTGGCGTCGAAAATTGGAGCGTAGGAACCATCGACATCGAGAATCCCAAGGCGACAAAACTCGTGTCATTCAACGGAGACAAATGCTGGGATATACTCAACACGATCGCCGAAACTTTCGAAGTCGAATGGTGGACCGAGGAAAACGGAGATTTAGTGTCGCTTAACTTCGGAAAGCTGGAAAGAGGCACACCCGAAGAATTCAAGCGTGGCGATGTCGTCAAGAGCATCCCCGCCAAGAAGGGCGACGACTCCAGCTATGGCACCCGGTTCTATGTATTCGGATCTACACGCAACCTTACCAGCGATTATGGTCAGGCTCCGCAGGGCGGGGAGACCAACCATGTTTCAGAAATACGACTCAGGCTTCCCAACGGCCAGAGATATATAGACGCCATCCCGAATCTCGACAAAAGTGCCATTGTCGAGCAGGTCGTTTTCTTCGACGACATCTACCCCAAGAACACGGAGACGATCACAAGCATTGAGACCGTTGATCGGGAGATCATCGAGGGGCAAACAGACAAGGCCTATGTCATGTACTGCAAGGACTCGCCGTTCCTGCCGTCCGACATGATCGAAGGCGAAACGCTGGGGGCCACGTTCACCAGCGGAAGTCTCATGGGGCGTAATTTTGAATTAAGTATAAATTACAAACCTGAAACATGGAAACCCGAAGACGGCTTTGACAAGAAATTTGAGATCATCGCCCAAGTTGAGACGTCGGGAGAAAGCCAACTCATAATCCCCAATGAAAGTCTTCATCCCGAACCGGGAGATACTTTCGTACTCACGGGTGTAAAACTTCCCCAGCAACGAATCGAAGAGGCCGAAGAGGAGCTTTTGAAGGCCGGAAAAGCATACGCCGCAAAGAACAGCAGCGACACGGATGTATATACCTGCGAGACCAACCCGGTATATTGCACGGTAAACAAAAAAAATTACGATGCCGGTCAGGCTGTGCTTCTTGTCGATCCTCGATTTGGGTTAAACGGACGTCTGTCCCGAATTCAGGGATACGAAAAAAAACTCTACAACGAATATATCGCCACGTACACAATCGGCGATAATACTCCTTACTCCCGCATCGGCAGCATCGAATCGGATGTCAAGGCTACTTTGTATTCGCAACGTATAGGCGTTACAGACTCCGGAGCGGCAATATATCTCATCACCCGGTACGACTCTACTGCGGCCGAAGATTACAACGCTTATTCGGCCAAACGCGCCTTGTGGCAGTTTGCAAACAAGCAATTCCCGGACACCTTTAAGGGCAAGATGACTTTTGAGGACGGGGCGCAGTTCGGCGATTTCGCAACAGGAATTACCGGCATCGGCGGACTTATCGACAAGAAAGGGAATGCCGAAATGCAAAGCCTCAAGCTACGGGGATTCCTTGAGGTTCCTGAACTGAGGTACAATCGGGTCGATATTACAATGGGTGATACATGGTTTGCTCCAAGCGCCGGGATCATCGAGAGCGTCGATACCGAAGCCAAGACCATCACGCTCAAACTCGAAGAAGGCGAAATAGGCAGCCCGCGTGTCGGTGATATTTGCATGGGTATCTTCCACAGCTCCGAATCCTCGGATAATGCAACGGAAGACTACGATGACAGCAAAGGCAACAGACGCTTTGCCGGATTTGCAACGTGCTATTTCCGCATTACCGAAGTGTTGGACACGACGACCTACAAGACGTTCAAATACCAACTTCGGCCCGTCTCTGCGGCTTACCCGAAGCAATACCACCCTGCTCCCTCGATGACATTTGTCGGGTATGGCTCCTTCTCGAATGAAGCCCGGCAGACATCGCGCTACGAAACAAGGACATACCAGCGTTATCTGAAGGGGGTATCCGACTGGGAATTCATATCGTCCAACATCGCAGCTCAGTACGGCGACCTGTCCAATCTGTCCGTATTCGGGATAGATATGAAAGGCTATTCGGCCTACCTCAATAACATCTACATGTCGGGCGTCATCCATCAATTTACGCCCGGCGGGGAGGAAATACCGACAATCAACGACCGAGGAAAGTGGCTCGCGTCGGAGACATACAATAAAAACGACGAGGTATATCACAATAACGCCAAGTGGCGCTGTCTTGTCGATGGGACAAAATCAGAGCCATCTACATCATCGGAAGCGTGGGTCCTTCTTATGCAGGTCCCACTGTCTTCTGTAGTTCCTGTTTACAAGCAGCAAAATGAAAAACCGGCACTTCCGACCGGCAGCACTGTTCCTCCTGACGGGTGGAGTCTCGAATATCCCGAAGGCGGCGATTCAGGTGCATCTACCGACGTAACCAACATTATAATTGATGCGGATAATGAAGGGGATGTTACCCAAGATGGTGTGTTCTATAAACTTGCTGGAAAAGGTAATAATTCGACGGTGTCGTGCAAAATACAATTCGATGCTCTCAGCGCTGGTGCGACATTGGTATTGGACATAACCGCTTATTCAGAGGAAGGGTATGACAAATTAGCGGTCGGGAAAATAAATGTTCAGAATGTCAATACGGCAGACTCCGACACCTACGAAGCTGAAGTATCAGGGAACGGCGTATCTACTACCGTCGTCGTCACAGCACCAAGCGCAGGACGTCATTTCGTTAATGTAGTATATTCGAAAGACTCGTCCGGTGATGCCAATGGCGACTATGGCTTATTTCGTATTGCGTATAATACGTCCAAGACTATTCCGTTGTGGGTGTCTTTCGGATCGGTGATTGATGGCGTTGTTCAATCATGGTCTGATCCGGCGCGAATAAGCGGTACCGACGGCCGACCCGGAACCGACGGAAGGCCGGGCGTGGACGGAACAGACTATGAATGGATATTTACCCGCACGACTTCGGAAACAGCACCCGCTACGCCGACATCTCAAGATGAAGATGACTATTTGCCAGATGGCTGGACTGACGATGCCGAAGGGCCGGACAATACTCATCCTTTCGAATGGACTTGCAAGCGCTCGAAAGTCAACGGGCACTGGGGTGATTTCTCAACGCCCTCACTATGGGCAAAATACTCCTTCAACGGAGAAGACGGCATAGATGGTGAAGGCGTAGAGTACATTTTCACCCGTACCAAAACCGACGATCCCAGCGATATCCCGGATGTTCCCCGCGTCGCAGAATACGACAACCCGCCTGCGCCGTGGACGGATGATCCTATGGGCGTAGACGACATTTACCAATATGAATGGGTGTCCAAGCGCATCAAGGTAGATGGAGACTGGAGCGCTTTCTCTACACCTGCATTGTGGGCCAAATACTCTTTCGACGGAACCGACGGAAGGCCGGGTGATTGGACATCATATGTATTCAAGAAGAGCATTGATAAACCCGGCGCCCCTATTTCTACAAAGCCAATTCCTGATGGTTGGGAAGACGCTCCTTCCGGAGACGGCATTTGGTGGATGTCGAAAGCTACAATAAACGGGAGCACGGGACAGGCAAGCGCCCTGACATGGTCTGATCCGATTAAAGTTACAGGCGAAGATGGCCAGCTCGGACCATATATCGACTTTAAATACGCATCGAGCAGTGACGATAGCATAGGCCCAGATATTGAGTCAAACGTAAGAGAGCCGGACGGCTGGTATGACAATCCTCCGGCGCTTTCGTCCGGGGAATATCTATGGATGACCAAAGCGCAAATAGATGCAAATGACGAGCTTGTGGAACCGTGGTCCGACCCGGTACGCATAAGCGGAGAACAAGGCAAGCCGGGGGACAAAGGAGACCCCGGATATCAGGGTTGCATTATCCGCCTAACGGAATGGGTTTCGGGTGTAGAATATCGCAACGACGCTGATTTAGAATCAGACAGCCTGCGCTACATAGACATAGTGACTGTATATGAGAATAATCGACAACTGAAATTCCAATGCCGTCAGACTCATACTTCATCGAACTCCAATAAACCATCCGGAGGAACCACATCGACATATTGGCAACAGCTCAACGACATGGTGCCCATATATACGCCTCTGCTGTTTGCCGAGAACGCCGTTATCAACTTCCTGCAAGGTATGGAGTTCGTAGTCCATAACTCCAAAACGGATATTTCCGAAAATACCATCATCGCAGGACTCGTAGGCGGCGACATCCCTCTATTTGTCGGCAGCAACACACCGGACAACGCGCCTTTCCGAGTCGCTAAGGACGGTTCGTTTACAGCAACGAAGGCGAATATAATAGGAAGAATAGAAGCAACAAGCGGTAAAATAGGCAACTTCACGATAGACAACGATTATTGGTTGCAGTCATCTTTATCCCCGTCATCTGGAAAAGACTGTTCACTTTTTATGTCGGCTGCGCGTATCACGTTGGAAAATATAGATGACAACTATAAAAATACATTCGACGTATCGGCATATCCCACTTCTACTATGGGAGCGGTTAACCATTCCGTTTTAACAGTAAATACAAACAGAAAATCTTCTCAATATATTAATTATTATAATATCGGGATAGACATTTCGGCAGAAGGATCATTCGGCACTAATCCGCTAAATCCAAGTACAAAATGCGGTAATCATGCCCTGTATTTGAGAAAGGGAGATGTGTGCGGATTAAGATTATATAATCGTAAAATATCTTCAGGTGTAACCCTTGACGATATGGATTGTTTTGTGATGGTGGATAGCGATGGCGGGAAGCGCACTATCACACTCCCTTACAATCCACAAGACGGTCAACTTTATTATATCCGAAACATAGGAACCAAAGGCGTACAACTGAACGGAAACGGGAAGCAGATTGCGATATATACTCAAGGAGCATGGGTTAACTCAGACTCATGGACTGACCGAGAATCCCGTAATCTGATCTACTGCGCGAGTGTAGGATGCTGGGTGATGTTCAAATAGGGGGGGGGTAAACGGCATAATGCAATTTTAACGACCAAAAATTATGAGGAAAATTAACTTACAACGGCTTGAGATTTTTGCAGATATGCAAAAGAAAATATGCACTGTTCACGATGTGCGCGAGCAGCTTGCAAATCTCATATATGCAAATGCCTATGGTTTTGTCGGCCATGTACTCGCTCATAAAGTATATGAATCGGAAGGTGAAATAGAACTTACCGAGGCAGAAGCTCACGAATTAGGGCGTCTTGTCGCAACATTAGGATCTGCACCTCTTATCGATGCTGTATTGAGCAAACTTGACCTGAAGATCGAGGACGTAATATCTCCCGCGGACTACAAATAAAAAAAACAGCAAGTGAAGCGTATTCGTATAGGTAAAGACATCGAAATCCATTGGCCGATATTGACCAATGGCGAGCAAGTCACACTTGAAGGCCGCGATCTGCATCTGGTCCTTCATCTTCCCTCCTGCATGGAAACCCCTTTGCATTTCGAGCCTCAGGGGAACATTGCCGTATTCACTATTTCAGGCAATATGCAAAAGCAGCTGGGAGCATACCGGCTTACCATGTGGGAAAATAAAGATAAGAGCGGACAAACAGCCGTCGATTATTGCGATGCGTTTGAGTTGGTGCCTACTACATGTATGGAGGGCGGCAACGACAACAATCTGACCACGGAAACTGTCAATCTGGATTCTTCGGACTTGATCGTAGGCCTCCCCGGACCAAGTGCCTATGACCTTTACAAGAAGCACAATCCCGATGCAGAAATATCCGAGGAAGAGTATGCAAATGCTCCCATAGATGCCGCCGATGCCGCCAATGAAGCCGCAAAAGCTGCCAATGAAGCCGTAGATAAGATCGGGGATATTAATGAAGCCCTTGCCGGCAAGGTAGACAAAGAAGAAGGGAAGGGGCTGTCCTCAAACGACTATACGGACGACGATAAGGAGAAGCTGGACGGACTTTCGAATTACGACGACACAGAAGTACGAGCGCAGTTATCTGAAAAGGCGTCAAAAGAGGAAGTAGCCGACGCAGCTGAAAAAACACTCTCCGATGCTAACTCCCACACGGATGAACGCATAGAAGAGACAAAATCAGAGATTGCAACAGGACTTCTTGAGTTCGGGCAAGAAGCGGGAAAGGCAATATCCGACGGCGACGCTACTACTCTTCAATCAGCACAAAAATACACGGATGATGCCATTGACGCCATCCCCACGCCAGATGTCAGCGGGCAGATAGAGCAGCATAACACCTCGCCTACCGCCCATCCCGATATCAGGGAGATTCTGAACACCTGCGTCGGTCTTCCGGAGTTCAACAGCAAAACCTACGAGCTTACCTTCACAACGATTGCGGGCGCTAAATTGATCGTTGACCTTCCCATTGAGCAGATGGGACTTGAGTATAACGAAGAAACAAGAGCCATTGAGTTCATAAATGCCGATGGATCTATTTCGTCGATCCCCGTTTCGGACTTCGTGAAAGTATACGTCGGGTCCATTGGTCCGGAAATACAGATTGCTGTGGATGGTTCCGAGATTCGGGCTACGCTCCTCAATAATACCGTATCGTGGGATAAACTTACGCTGACCTTGCAGGAAGTAATTGAAGGGAAAGCCGACCGCACGGAGATTCCTACGAAAGTATCCGAACTGGAGAATGACTCCGAGTTCGTTACTGCCAAAGAAATTGATCCAGAGTTGAGAAAAACCTCATTTGAGGTAGTAGCTCATTCGGACTGCACGCTGGAGGAGCGCGTCGCGCAGCTCGAATCGCTGCTTGTAAGGATGCTTTCGGGCGATGTCCTGATCCCGGAACTGCAGGTTAAGAAATTGGGCATCTGGGGCGACAACAACCTCGTCGTCACGGTCGAGGGCGCAACTACCGGACTGGAAGCGGGCGCATGGTGGCTGCCGTCCGTCGATGAAGTCTACCTGCTCATGCACGACCGCGTGCTAACGTCCGCCGACCGGGAAAGCG